>Ga0114996_10000796_pt1 | contig 43764 bp, 36 predicted proteins | sample ArcticOcean_MG_C_4_FD_87039 | JGI IMG/M metagenome (GOLD analysis project Ga0114996, IMG submission 87039) | Marine microbial communities from western Arctic Ocean - ArcticOcean_MG_CB4_134 | ecosystem: Environmental > Aquatic > Marine > Oceanic | place: Arctic Ocean: Canada Basin | collected... | reverse complement strand
TGAAACATTCATTTACGCGATGGCTATTGTCAGCTTACTGCGTTAGCCAAACGAGCCAACCTGCTTTTTCGCCGTGCAGCATTCTTGCGATGGATTATGCCACGTTGAGCAGTCTTATCAAGGTTGGAGTATGCGACTGATAGTGCTTCATTCGCAGATTCGATACCGGGGGGTTCGGTGAGAATGGCCCTCGCCTTTGCTATGACAGTCCTTGATTTCGACCGCACAGCACGATTCCTCACACGTTTAGCTTCTGAAACTCTTGCTGATTTCTCGCTTGGCAAGGCCGTGCCCCCTTCTGGTTCATTAATCCAACATTTACAAAGTATACCTGAGACCCACTATATTGTCACGTTCAGTATCAAGGAAGCCACTCATGCATCCTGCCTGTGTTGTGTAATCAATTATGCGGCAACTATTCTAGCCCAGCCATTCTGCCAACGTTCATTGTCCCTTTTATTGATTCTAATTTTAGTAGCAATTTGGTAAGCTGCTGAAGACTAGCAGTATAAATCGTCAGGGAGACTACACACATTTCATCTGGCAACAAAGTCGTCGATACTGCAGCAATATTCACCTTTTCTTCAGATAAAAGAGTGGTGAGATCCCTCAATAATCCTATCCTATCCCATGCCTCTATTCGTATCCTCACTGGCACCAAATCCGTCTTGGTTCCCCAGTTTACAGGTATTATTCTATCCGGTTCATCTTCGTTCAATATATTCAAACAAGTACTCCGATGAATAGTAACACCTCGGCTACGTGTCACGAAACCAATAATGGCGTCTCCAGGAACCGGCGCACAGCAAGATGCTATACGCGTCAGCAAATCTCCAACCCCTAGAACTTCAACAGGAGCAGATCTGGCAGCAATTTCACCGGAGTATTTTATATCAGGAAGCTCTTCATTACGAGTAGCTAAACGCGCATCAAGTTGGGATAAAGTTAGTGATCCATTACCTAATTTTAGGTACAGATCGTCATCATTCTCTGCTCTGAGAAGGTGAACTACTTCAGGATCCGTAAAGTTTATGTTCAAGCGTCTCAACTCTTTGAAGAACAATCCCTTTCCTCTTTCCACATTAATTTCACGTTCTTGTTTTCTAAACCAAGCCCTAATGGACTGCCTTGCCCCAGCAGTCTGCACAAATCCAAGTTCTTGATTCAACCAATCGAGACTTGGTCCCCTTTCCAGTTTCGAAGTGATTATCTCCACTGTGTCGCCAGTCGCTAGTGGAGTATTTAATGAAACAAGCCTAGCGTTTACCTTTGCCCCAATACATCTATGCCCTAAATCTGTGTGAATACGATATGCGAAATCAAGCGGGGTTGCGCCAACGGGAAGTTCTTTGACATCCCCCTTCGGGGTATAGATGAATACTTCATCTTTAAACAAATCCATCCTAACAGTTTCCAAGAATTCTTCCGGTCCACTAGACTCATAATCCCAATGGAGTACCTGTTTCAACCAGGCCATATCCTCAGTAGAATTTTCAGTACTTTCCCCCGCCTTGTAATACCAATGGGCTGCAACTCCATGATTTGCGATAGCATCCATCTCATACGTGCGAATTTGGATTTCCAAAGGATTACTGTCTAGGCAACTTACAGTCGTATGTAGAGACTGATACAAGTTTGGTTTCGGATTGGCAATGTAATCATCAAATTCCCCTGGAATAGGACGCCACAACTGATGAACTGCCCCCAACACTGCATAGCAATCACTTACAGTGTCGACGAAGACACGCAGTGCATACAAATCGTATACGCTGTCTACATTCCTCCCCATAGTCTCGTATTTCAATCTTTTTTGATGGATACTGTAGATATGTTTTGCTCGTCCCACAATCTTGAAGCTTAGTCCGCTATTTGTCAGGGCAGCGGACAAAACCTCATGAACTTGTTCTATGTAGTTCTCTCGAAAAGCACGGGTTTCGGTCAATAGCGTAGAGATCCCTCTGTATTGTTCCGAATTCAACTCTTTGAACGCCAAATCCTCAAGCTGCCACCTCATATCAGCCATGCCCAGCCTACCTGCCAAAGGAGCATATATATCCATAGTTTCGTTAGCTATAACAACTCTCTTATCAGCAGGCAATGCACTAATTGTCGCCATGTTATGAAGCCGATCTGCAAGTTTCACCATCAAAACCCTTACGTCTTCTGCCATGGCGACCAACATCTTACGGAGACTCTCGGATTGGCGTTTGTTTTCAGGCTTCCACTGTCTAGCAGCCCTACCACCCAAATCTAACTTGTATTCCACCTTACCTAACTTAGTGACCCCGTTTACCAAAATGGCAACTTCTCTACCAAAGTAATCCTCTAATTGCTGGGATTCAATCTCACAATCCTCAATCACGTCGTGTAAAAGGGCTGCCGCTATCGCATCCTTATCTAAATGCATATCAGCAAGATACAGAGCAGCATTTAAAGGATGTTGGATATACGGTTCCCCAGAAAGACGCATTTGGCCAGCATGAGATGTCTCAGCAAAATCATAGGCAAGTCGAAGGAATTGCTGGTGAGACTCAGGCAAATACGTTGCTGTTTTATTCAACAGATCCTGGAGAGTTTCCACGATTTCCTCCCAAAGTATCCTAATGAGATAGGGAGTACATTATACCTTTGGGATCAAATACTCAAAGGCTCAAAGAACCCAAAATGCTTTGGTTGCGTATCTCAATGTACCGTATCTATAATGGATATACGTCCAACTAGGCATAGACCTTCCCATTGCTGTATGGATAACGTACTGGCTTATCAAGCGGTTAGCTAGAAGGTAAACAGTGTGATGAGTAAATTCGAAACCCCATTAATTGAGTGTAGTAATATTTCCAAGTTCTATGCTCCAGAACGAGCACTCGATCACTTAAATCTAACAATCACAGCAGGAGAACATCTTCTGATCGTTGGACCAAACGGCTCGGGAAAAAGCACACTAATAAACATCATCGGGGGGCTGATACGTCCCACTAAAGGAACTGTCCATATAAACGGAGTCAATATCCACAAGGCAAGCCCAGAAACTCGCAATTCAATCGGAATTCAAACGCATAACCCCTTCCTGTATGACGATCTCACTGGAAAGGAGAATCTTATTTTTTTTGGCAAGCTATTTGGCATTCCAGATATTCAATCCAAAATAGCTGAGACAGCAAGCCTACTCAAAATTAATCATATCCTTGATCGAAGAGCAGCATCATTATCACACGGCAACCGGAAAAGACTTGGATTTGCCCGAACCATTTTGCATAACCCAGATATAATCCTCTTAGATGAACCCGACTCTGGATTAGATTCCGATAGCCTGATCGATCTCCGAGAGACCTTAGCCAAAGAACTCGACAACAAGACTATCTTATTAACAACCCACAATGTGAATTGGGCACTGCCTTTAGCAACAAGCATCCTAGTGCTTGGGAACCATAATCAGACCATTAAGATGCCCCCAGCGGAATACGCTTCACTACAAGATACGAAACAAAAACTATGACAGACGTAAATCGCTAAATGAAAACATACCTAACACAAATCTGGACCATTTCCAGCAAAGACATTCGCCTCGAAATTCGGACTCGTCAGATGACGGTTTCCATAATTGTTATCGTCATTGCATTATTAATAGTAACAAATTTGGCAATACCAAACTCAGCAGACACAATGTTCGCGACCTCTGCAACAGTTATCTGGCTTTGCATACTGATCGCTTCTTTCTTAGTCGTAATGCGAAATCTTGTAATTGAATATGATCCGATAGGATTTCATGGGCTCATAATATGTCCTGTACCCAGAGACGCTATCTACCTAGGGAAGGCACTAAGCAATCTAATATTCCTCCTAGCAATCGAGGCAATATTGTTCCCATTATCTTCAATATTATTCAATATACCGTTGTTAACTCTAACGGTAGCAGTAATAACAGTGAGTGCCACGCTAGGTATTGCCGCAGCAGGAACCCTTTTCGCAGCTATGTCAGTTAACACAAAGGCCCGAGAGATAATGCTTCCTGTGCTCTTTTTCCCTGCAGTAATCCCAATAGCTTTAACTGCAATAGAAACGACTCAGCATGCTCTACAAACGAACTATGGCTCAGCTATATGGCAAGATATCGGTGTTCTGCTTACTTTATCTATAGCCATCACTACCACATCTGCGATATTATTTACTTTCGCTATAGATGAATGAAATCCTTGAACCCTTAGAAGCGGACACCAAAGCAGATACTCCTAGACAAACCAAAGCGAGGACAAATTGCTACTGCAGAGCAGAATAATGCTAATCCTGATTTTGATAGCAATGACAGCATCTCTTTATCTCATCTTCATTGTGGTGCCAACAGATGTCAACTTAGGCATATCTCAACGAATCTTCTACATCCATGTCCCGTTAGCAGTACTAAGCTTAATACCCCCAATATTAGTATTTGCAACCAGCATGGTTTACCTCGTAAAAAGATCCCCCCAATGGGACGCAATTGCACACTCAAGTGTAGAAGTCGGATTATTATTCACAACCCTCGCCCTAATCACTGGCAGTATTTGGGCTCGTCCTACATGGGGTGTCTGGTGGACGTGGGATCCTGTTCTCACCACCTTTTTAATCCTGTGGCTCGTGTATCTCGGATACTTATTAATCAGATCTTACTCGACTGACCCTGACCGGCGTGCACGGTTTTCAGCAATTGTAGGAATCCTCGGATCAATTAATGCTCTTGCCGTGTATTTAGCTTCTGAGCTATGGAGAACTATCCATCCTGACAAAGTTATCGGACCAACTGCTCAAGAAAACGCACTCGATCCATCTATCCAACTAGGCATTCTGGTGTCATTTATAGCGATACTCCTACTTTTTGTCTACACCATAATCTTCAGGACCAAATTACATACAGCGACAGATCAAATAGGGTCTATCCAAACTCAACTCGATGATTTGGTACATAGTATTGTCCGTAAATAGCACACAAAAGTACCCGTGTCTGTAATCATAGAAAGGGGTGAAACAATATGCGTAATTGGTATATGATAAGAATGCTCGTAAGTTTTGGGGTGTTTATCATTTTCCTTGGAGCCACCGGCACCACTGACGTTGTTATATCTGATAACGGCCCTGAAGCGAATCTACCGTTTCTATTTGCGGCTTTTGCAATCGCATGGCTAGGATTTATCGTTTACGCCTGGTACCTAGCATCTCAGCACTCTCGACTCAGACAAGATCTAGCAAATATGCAAAACCAATTGACAGACATACAAAATTCGATCAACAATCAATAGTACAATCGCATCACACACTATACAAAGGAACAATCCGAGCAAAGGAGTTAGATTTGCCAAATCATCTGACAGTTGAACCAACAGAAACAGTGGAGCTCGGACCGCGCTCCACTGCTAAAACCCGGTTGGTAATAGCATTGACTGTACTAGGCCTTGCACTCGCCTATTTCTTATTCACTGCTTTCCAAAGTGCACAGATTTACTACTACACAGTAGGTGAAATAGTAACAGATAAGCCTCAGGCAGAACTTGTACGGGTTAACGGTAAACTCGTTTCAGATTCTTTTAGCAGAATTACTGGAGAGACCGAAGCACGATTCGAACTAACAGATGGGGCTACTAATCTCGTAATGATATACGACGGAATCATCCCAGATCTGTTTTTCAATCCTCACTCGGAGATCGTAGCAGAAGGTCAATATCATGAAGAAGGAATCTTTCACGTGGACGATATTCTAGTTAAGTGCCCAAGCAAATATACTGGAAACCCTGCAGAAAACATACTCTATAATCTGTACATCACAAAGCCAAAGGAGTACGCCTCCACTTCCTTGGGGTGATAAACAAAGATAGGGGAATGAAACGATGAACGTTTCCATCCCCCTATCTTATTGCTACACGTATATCGGGCTACTCCACTTTAAAGGCAAAGGAATCAACAAGATCCTGAGCTGTCTTAGTTTTCTGCCTAGCCATTACCTGAGCATATCGATCATCCAAGGCCACAGAATCAGGGTCTTGATATAACAATCCAATAGGAATTCCATGGGAGCGCACAAGTTCCCCTGCCGCAGCCTTATCAGAAGTATCGTGATCATCAGGAACATTCCATGCCAACGGCTGGATACCTTTACCAACGTTACCTTTTAAAGCTTCGAAATTGTCATTGTATGTTGTGCAAGGAGATTGAACATGTACCATTGAGAAACCAGGATGGCTCATAGCGTCATATATAAGATTAGCTAAATCCCGTGGTTTGGTAGATATCCCCGATGCTACATACGTAGCCCCAAGGGTCAAGTACAGATCAAGCGGATTGAGGGCGCCCTCAATCTTACCATACGGCGTCGTTGGGGTAATCACCTCAAGTGCTGTCGTAGGGGAACTCTGTCCCTTTGTGAGTCCGTATACCCCGTTATCCATGATAACTGCTGTTACATTCAGATTCCTTTGGGCCTGTGGTGCTATATGCTCGCCACCAATGCTAAGGAAATCTCCATCACCGGCAGCTATGATCACATTCAGTTCAGGCCGAGCTCCTTTGATGCCAAAGGCCATAGGTAGAGTTCGTCCATGTATGCCATGGATTCCAAAAGGTTGTGGCCCTTCCAGTAGGTGAACCATGTTGCCAGAACACCCAATACCGGCGACGACAACCGTGTTCTCAATAACCTCCCCCAAGGTGTCCATTCGTCGTTCGATAGCCCATTCCATCGCACGTCTCACACCGAAGTCACCACATCCTGGGCACCAGGCGAAATCATATTCCGGGTTTTTTGTTGTCATGCTTTTTCTACCCCCTGTTTTCTCGACGCAGCCAAGTCAGGAATTCTCACCATGAGATCTCTTACTCCAAACGGGAGTCCATCGTACTGAGTCAAAGCTTCTGCCCGAACACCGAGAGACCGGAGATAACTGGCGAACTGGCCGAGATAGTTTAACTCAGGAACTATAACTAGGTCCTTTTTTTGGAGAGACGCTAACAAAGCATCGGGTAAGGGATGAAGATACATTGTGTAGTACCATCCAAAGTTTACCCCTTGAATAAGCAATTCGTCATATGCTTCTCGTGCGGGCCCCTTCGAGCCACCCCAAGGCATTAAGACTACTGACTCTTCTGGTAGTTCCTCTTCATAGGTCCCATCATTCAGCAAGGCTAGTTTGCTGAATCTACGTTCAGTCATATGTACGTGTCGATCTGGTCGATGAGTCGTATCACCCATAGGATCGTGCTCACTGGCGTTTGCGACATATGAACCAGGTCCACCTGGTATAGGCATAGGACTCATAGTAGAATTTTCGTACCTCAAGTAACCATTGTCACCTCGATATACCAAGCGTCTCTCATCAACCACCCCTGGAACATCCGGGGTGGGAATGTTCTGAGACCGTTCCGAAAGCATATGCTCACTCAAGAGTATAACTGGCCCTTGATAACGTTCTGCCCAATTGAGAGCAACTGCCCCAGCAGTGAAACATTCCTCAACCGTCCCAGGTGCTATGACTGGCAATGAAGCGTCACCGTGTGCAGGATGCAATGCTATTTGAAAATCGGATTGCTCTGTTTTAGTTGGCAAGCCAGTGGCAGGGCCACCACGCTGGATATCAGCGATGACAAGCGGCACCTCCATCATCCATGCCATGCCAATTCCTTCGCTCATAAGGGATAGGCCCGGACCTGCGGTAGAGGTCATCGCCTTTTTCCCTGCATACCCCGCCCCTGCTATCGCATTGATGGATTCGATTTCAGAGCTAGCTTGATAGACGAACTTGTCTTCACCGGTAAGATTTTGCTCCATGAACACCAAGATGGTAGTCGCAGGGGATATCGGGTATCCGACGAAGACGTCCACACCTGCAGCGATTGCTCCCAAAGCAATCGCCTGATTGCCGTTCACTAGAACTTGATCCCAAGTGGGCTTTTCAGTAGGAGGTAGTTCCCCTAGATCGAAACTTGTCGTTGCTGCACCCTCCCTACCAAGTGACAGCGCCTTTATATTTGCTTCTATTATATGTTCATCATTCGGGCGCCCTCGAGTAAAGCGACGCACTACGAAATCGTTGAGATATTGCTGTGGCCAATTAACTAGATGAGCGATGGCTCCAAGCACCACCATGTTAGCTGCCCGTGGGTTTCCTGTGGATTTAGCCAACTCGTCAAAGCGCATCCCAAAGCTTCTCCCATCATCTTCCAACTCAAACGCTTCAGAGTTATATATGATCACTCCGCCGTCTCTTACCGATTTAGCATGAGTATCATAGGCTTCCTGGTTGAACGCAATAAGCGCATCCAGTTGATCACCCGAGCTTAGTACCAGGCGATTAGATATGCGCACCTGGGCCCAAGTAGGTCCTCCCACAATTTGAGAGGGGAAAGTAGAGTAAGTTTGGATGAAGTAGCCTACCTGGGCTGCTGATTGAGCCAATGAGTCAGCAGAAGTCACCATTCCCTGGCCACCTTCTCCAGCAAACCGTACTATAAAGTCTTTATCCTGCTGCACGTTATGCCTCCGAATTCAAAGTATCTGGCCACTCTCAGGCGATCAGAATTCGATTTCTAATCCGTTCGGTCAGTATGGCATTAGTAGCAACTATCGTACAGTTACTACTAATGCCTATTTCAGGGACATCAGACTGAGGGTACCAACTACATTATCAGCTTGTCAATATACCTAAACACAATCACTATTCAGATGTACAGATTGTGATAGATTTCGTTAATGCTTGCGATAATTTTCACTATCATCTGTTAGTGAAAATTATGCCTTATAGCATTTTATTGCCCCCTATCTTTTATTCATCTTCACGACGAATCCATCCTATATTTGATATAACATCGCGATCAAAAATCATCCGCCTCACATAGCCTCGTAACATACCATCAGGAGATTCTGGTATCAATGTGTGCCCAAGAATCCTTTTTACAAAAATAATTGCCGCAAGCAATGTCAAGCCCAAAGGATTCTTATCGAAAATCAACCCAAGTAGAGGCAATCCTGATACTGCTAAGGCAACAAACACTGGTCTGTTCCCACAGATCAGCCCTATAGATGCAATTAGCAGGCTAGTACCTACAACATTGAACCAACCCAACCCAAGGATCACTCCCGTCAAACTAGCAATCCCGCGACCTCCTCTAAAGTGCAAAAAACACGACCAGCAATGTCCCGTTATCACCGCACTACCCAAAAGCACTAAGCAATCGGTACTCAAGTCCAAGTACCTGCCAACCCAAAGAGATATAGCACCTTTCCCAAGATCAAGACACCCTACAACCACCATTACCTTGGTCCCTAGCAATTGCCCCACATTTGACGCACCGGCATTCTTGCTACCAAAACTAAGAAGATCTGTCTTCGCAAAACGCGTCGCGAACCAATTTGAAAAAGAAAGAGACCCTATCAGGTATCCAATGACGAATATCATACTAGCAATAAGCAATTTAGACTCTCCAAAACTCGCTTGGCATCAGCAAGAATCATCCATGGTATATGTCCGAGTACTTCCGTTATGGATTTTCTACTAATTTAAAGTCATAGTGTGCTATTAATTGAATGCAACTATTACTGTTCACTAGTTAACACTGCTTGGTTAGCAATAACTTCTGAGATGATATTGTATTTGCCATCCACCAACTCAATCTGAGAGATACTCAAAGATAAATTCGTATCAGCAAGACTTCCAACAATTTCAAGCATGACAGTTGCCAAGGTAGACTCAACAGGGCCTGTTATATCCGAAGGCCCTACTCTCGCAAGTGCTATACGGGCTGATCCAGCACCATTATCAATATGATCTATACCACGTAGAGGCGAAGGACCCAAAGCATCTCCAGCACCAAAAGCTACAACCTGAACATACTGTGAAGCAAAAGAAAGCTCAATATCAGCTGCACTTAAGGACCTATTAGCATATACCTGAATTGAGAAAAGAATTTTATCACCCACCGCAACTTCCGACCGAGCTGGTAACAAGCTGACCGTTACCGTGGACCCCTCGATAACAGATGCCCGTATCTCTTGATCGCTAGGGGCATCTTGGCAAGTCAGCATTAACAAAACTGCCACAAGAATCGCTGTAAGAACTGTAAAGGAATATCGCACGAATAATAATCTCCTTAGCATCTAGGATTCTTTATTGTAGTAGTAGACAATAGTGCTGAGATCCAGGGTATCTATCACACCATCTGCGTTAAAATCAGCGACGGCATTGTAATAACGCCCACGCTCAGATGTACCAAAGGCACGACCAAACAATGCCAAGTCTATAATGTTCACAATTGCATCTCCGTTAACATCTCCAGGAAATCCGATGACACTAGCAACTGCTTCAGACTGTTGTAAGTCGATAGCGATAGGATGATCATTCTCGTTTATAGCATTCAAGCCAAGCAACTCAAATTTAACTTCTCCCGTTCCCCCATCCCGAAGCACCTCAAATTCCACTTCAACTAAAGAACCCATTCGATGAAGAGCAGGGGTAGCGTCCAATTGGAATATGATTACAGTCATAGCCGCACCACTAACCTGCTGTCCCGAAAGCGCCCGCGGCAAGAGATCACCCGGCTCACTACCTAAAATTTTAACCTGCCTTGGATCAGCTGAAATTATTGCCTCCAATCTTAAGATACGGTGCCCATTCGGGTTAGCCTCAAGTCTCAGTTGTCCCCTTTCCCCACGCGAAAGCGTGCCATCTCCAACAATTTCCATACCAACTGACATTGGGGATAAAGGCGATGGAGTTGGGATGGGTGGAGCCGGAGTCGGGACAAGTGTTGCAGTGGGAATAGGGGTTGAAGTCGCAGTGGCACTTGGAGTAGGGGTTGGAATCGGCATGGAATTGAAAGTTAAGACCATTGCTGAGGGTAAAATAGGATAATTCACATATTTATAGATCATTTGTTGCTCAGCAGGCTCTGCTCCTTGCAGGTAGAACGTAATGACCTCTTTATTGTGACTAGAATCCGCCTTGACCGCTAAATTGTAAAAAGCTCCATCCTTAACAACCACAGGTCCAAATACGACGCTCCCCATTCTCGCCGTAATGAGTGCCCCATCCTTTACCGGGATACCCTGTATCTCAGCGGTACCATGATAGATAAGTGGAAAAGCTGGCAATGCCTGTGCATGCACAGGCATTGCCCCAGTCAATCGAACGACCACAAGGGATAGTACTAGCATGAATACGGCTAAACGCCAATATAGAATATCTATTTTATGTATCATGCCCCCAACTTTACACTAAAAACAACTCACTGTCTGAACCTAGCAAAGATCCAAGCAAGGTTGTATAGGCGGCATACTTTAGTTAGTCACTGACAGTATGCCGCCTATATCCTGACTATTAGAGGACTTACACAGTAATATTATATCATGCGGGCTGCCACAAGCAGCCGCTTAGTATCTTAAATTCGAGATAGTCAACGAAGATACAATCGATTCTTAGAACACTTTTACGACGCTTTATGATAATCTTCAGACCGATGCAATACAGAACATGCCATTGGAGGCATTACTATGAATAATCCGGCTCGTTCTAAAACACTTGGAGAACTCCGCAATTCACAATATACGCCTTTAAACATTCGAAACGAACTGAGAAATAATCTGATACGAGATTTAAGTCAGGGAATTACAACATTTCCAGACGTTATTGGCTATGATCACACAGTCCTTCCCCAATTGCAGCATGCAATCCTATCGGGACATGACATCATACTGTTAGGAGAGCGCGGTCAGGCAAAAACCCGCTTGCTTCGTTCTTTGACAAACCTGCTAGATGACTACATCCCATACATCGCAAACTGTGATATATTTGATGATCCGTTTAATCCAATCTGCAGCAGATGCCAAACCCTAATACTCGAACAGGGCGAGCAAACCACAATAGACTGGCTCAATAAGCGAGACAGATACACAGAAAAACTTGCAACCCCAGACGTTTCAATAGCAGATCTAATTGGGGATATAGATCCTATCAAAGTCGCCGAGGGCCGCTATTTATCTGACGAATTCACCATTCATTACGGGCTTATTCCCAGAACCAATCGTGGAATTTTCTGCATCAATGAACTACCTGATTTACCGGAACGTATCCAAGTAGGCATGTTTAACCTGATGGAAGAACGTGACATCCAAATCAAGGGATACAAACTACACCTGCCCCTTGATATTCTAGTTGTAGCAACAGCGAACCCAGAGGACTATACAAATCGAGGAAGGATAATAACTCCACTCAAAGATCGATACGGATCACAAATACGAACCCACTACCCCCAAAGCATCACTGAAGAAATAACCATCATGGAGCAAGAATCTACCAGATTCCCAGATTCAGAGACCATTGTCTCCATACCAAAATATATGAAAGAAATCATAGCGGAATTTACTGCATCAGCTCGAAAGAGTAGTGATATCAATCAAAGATCTGGCGTCAGTGCAAGGATATCCATTGCAAATTACGAAACTATAATAGCAAGTGCAATGCGACGCTCAGTACTTCATGATGATAAACACACCTCCCCACGAATAAGTGATCTTGGAAACCTAGTAATCTCTACTTCCGGGAAGATCGAACTAGATACACTGGAAGAGGGATCCGAAGATAAAATAATAAAAGGACTCATCGACAGGTCAGTCAGAACCGTTTTTGCTGCCTATTTCAAACCAGAAGAATTCGAACCATTGATCCAAAGCTTTGAAGCTGGCCTTACATTAGAAGCCGGACCGGACCACCCTTCCCTAGAGTTTGTTAAGGCTGCGCCTGAACTAGAATGTGTACATGATGCCTTTTCCAAACTGGAGGCCGAAGGTCATGCAGGATTACAAGCTTCAGCACTAGAATTCGTTCTCGAGGGATTGCATCTCCTGCAAAAAGTTAACCGAATTGCATCGAGTGGACTTAGAAAGTATAGCAGTTAGCTACTATTAAATCTAAAAGCCACGGGATGTTTGAATCTAATAAATTCCACTATGACTCCCCGCACCTAGGATTCAAGTAATTAGGGACTATCAACGAAAAGCAATCCGATACACCCGGTCAACCGCCTGTAGGCTGAACTGACTTTCAACTCCACTATCAACATAGGTAAGATAAACAGGGCGACTACCTATATTTTGCTTAACAATCTCCATAATCCGCTCCTCATACCCTCCAGGCATAGCTTCTGGGATTCTACCGGGATGTTGCTGCGTCAGTGTTTCCCAGTACCAATCATACTGCAGCAATGGAGCAACAATAACCGACACACGGGGGCCTAGCCCCTCTGTGTAATGACCATACCAAATCGCAAAAACTTCATTATCTCCAGTAGCAATTAGAACTGCATTAGATTCAATGGCATTAAATACTTCATGGACATAATCTGATGCTTGAGTGTTACCTGAAACATCCGTGTCAGCATAATTTACGGCTATATTAAAAATGGGAATAGTGAGCGCCATCGACAATATTAAAGCCCAAATAGCTGTCTGCCTACGAGGCTCGCTAGGCACGCGTTTAACTAACTGAGATCCAAGAACATACCATCCCACTCCCAATAAAACTGCCATTATTCCATATACGGGAATAAGATAGGTGTAAGAATCTGACGTCGCGTAGCTAACTGAATATATCACGTAAATTAAAGCGATGTTAAGCTTTGTAATAGTGATAGCGGGCCATACTCTAGATAAGGCTACTAGCCCGACAATACTCATGACAATTCCTAACAATGTCAGCTGGTCAATACTCATCCATATCCATGACCACAATCTGTCAAGCAGTTCACCTGAAGATATTCCAAAAACTTTATCCTGATAGGGCACTGCGGTGATCTGCCAAATAAATCCATCAAGGGTATCTGCCCCCCCCCAGTTAATAGGTAACCCAATTACCTGAGCTCGAAGTGGAAGATAAAGATACACTGCCAAACCAGCCACCACCCCACCTACAAAAGTAAGTAAGGATACAACTCTTACACTTTGGGCATAGAAGTAATAAAGCAATATGGGAGGGAACAAAAAAACTATGGTTAGATGGTTCCCCATACCAACTCCTATACAAATCCCTGAAAGGAGAACTCCATACCTTTCAAGCCATTGGCAAACTCTTTCCCCAAGACAATCAACTACGCTTACGCGGAAGGAATGAAAATTTTCATCATCAGACCGAATACCAACACTCATTACTGCTAACAGTAATGCAAGGCAAAAGAAAAGACTATTCATCGTATACACTTCTGCAATAACCGCCTGAGACCAAAACACAGAGGAGGTAGCAAAAGTAAGTGCAGCACTAGCTGACAAGATTAGTATTAAGAAAGAATGCCTTGCCCCCCTATCCACCATAGTGCTCAGAACAGTGGTCAGGTAATAAAATCCAACAACTGACGTAGAAGCACTCACTGCAGATAGCAAATTGAAAGTGAACGCCGGACTATCAAAAAAAGTGAACCTGGAAAAAAGATTTCCCACCATAAGATAAGTGGGATACCCTGGAGGATGGGCGACTCCTAACATCAGGGATGCAGAGATGAGTTCCCCCCCATCTTGTCCATAGTGTTCCCATACCAACCCTGGAGCGATAGTCGTCAAATACAGAAGGAAAGACATTACAAAAATCAACGCCGCACAAGCATGGATCAAGAATCGTTTTGATCGACCAATTCCTGAAATGCGCAACCCAAGCTTAGCCACTGCTAACCCCCGCTGAACGTCAGATCAAATGAGACTGACACTCCAACACCTATTACAAAACCCAGAAACATCATGAGAAGTACGTGCCCCTCAGCTTATGGCTCAAGTCAGCCTCAATGAATTCAAGTTGCCGCCACATCTCATAAACTACAATAGCTACCGCATTGGAAAGGTTCAGACTTCTGTTTGCAGGCGTCATAGGTATAGCTAGTTGATTTTGAGAAGATAACCGTGAAAGAACCACATCTGATAGGCCTGTACTTTCAGCCCCAAATATAATCGTGTCCCCTCGTTGGAAAACTTGATCCGTATATGCCACAGGAGAGTTTATAACTGTCGCATACATAGTTGTCGTATCAATGATATCAAACACACTGTCGATTGATTTGTGGGATACCACATCAACCAGATCACTATAATCAAGTGCTGCCCTTCTCAATTTAGCATCATTCAACTGGAAACCCAAAGGCTCAACCAGATGAAGACGCGCCCCAGCATTTGCACACAAACGTATTATGTTACCCGTATTCTGTGGAATTTCTGGGTTGACAAGCACAACATTAATTAGGGGTTCTTTATCCACTATCCACCGTCCGAGGAATACAGCGTAAAACCCATAAACTTTGGCTCCCCGAGTAGGATTCGAACCTACGACCTACCGGTTAACAGCCGGTCGCTCTACCGCTGAGCTATCGGGGATCATTGGGGTTTCCGATGTTCCAAACCCATTATAACGAGTGAGCAAACAGCATGACAATCCTCAAATAGAATTATTGCCAAAATTGCGAACCCAGATATACCAAGGGGGGATACTTGGACAAATAATTATCCGCCTCTTGGTATGTGTCAGACTAACTTATTATTGAGAGGCTCAGTCTTATGGAAATGGTCGGTTATGACTTAGCCACACTACAAACAGTTTCAGTTATTAGGCAAGTAGTTACATACGGATCAGCGTTTGCGTTAGGACGCCTGTCCTCTATATATCCTTTTTGATCTCTTGCTACCTGCCAAGGAATACGAATTGAAGCACCCCTATCGGATACACCGTAAGAGAATTGCTTATAACTCGCAGTTTCGTGCTGACCTGTCAATCGGTCCTCGATACCATCCCCATATCCAGCTATATGCTGTTCAACTCTTGTACCAAGAGCTTCAGCAGCAGCGACACAAGCGTCATAATTCTCGCGCATCTGGTTGGTCGAGAAATTTGTGTGTGCCCCAGCCCCGTTCCAATCACCCTGCACGGGTTTTGCATCTAAGGATACAGTCACATCGTAATTTTCCGCTATCCTAGCTAGTAGCCACCGGGCTATCCATAATTCATCTGCTACCCTTGGAGTTTGAACAGGTCCTATTTGGAACTCCCATTGCCCTGCCATAACTTCAGCATTGATGCCTGCGATATGTAAACCAGCGTCTATACAGGCGTCCATATGTTCCTCAACAATATCTCGTCCGAATATTACATCAGCGCCAACTGCACAATAATAAGGCCCTTGCGGTCCAGGGAATCCATCTTCTGGCCAACCTAAGGGCTTAGGCCCATCAAAGAAAGTATACTCCTGCTCTATGCCGAACCATGTATCAAATCCTTCATACTTCTCTGCTACTGCAGCACACGCTGCCCTTGTATTGGTTGGATGCGGGGTCATATCGGGCAACAATGTTTCAGTCAGAACCAACACATTGTCACCACCCCGTATAGGATCTGGCACCACAAGAACAGGGTTTAACACTACATCAGAACTACTGCCCGCTGCCTGCTGTGTGCTGGAACCATCAAACCCCCATACCGGCGGCTGTTCATCGTCAGGAACGATCTTTGTCTTCGACCTTAAACTGGCCGTCGGAGTAGTTCCGTCTATCCATATATATTCTGCTTTGTACACCATAGTCTCTCCATACTCTATTGACAGTATTAGTGTTAAAAACACTTAATAAGCAATTCTTCGATTCCTAGATTGCAGCTTCTCCGCGCTCACCGGTACGTACCCGCACCACATCAGTAACAGGGCTAATAAAAATCTTCCCATCACCAATAGCCGGTTCTCCTTCAGATCTTGCAGAATTAATTATAGCCTCAATTACTGCCTCTTTCATATCATCAGTAACAACCGTCACTAGAATAGTTTTAGGCATAGCTGCCCGGGTGGCCGTCCGACCACCCCTACCAGTAAAAACTTCCACCCCATGTTGCTGTCCCTGCCCCGTAACATTCAAGTAGTGGAATCCTCCGCAACCCGCATCTTGGATAGCCGCGCTTACTTGACTCACTCGTTCAGGACGAATTACTGCTTCAATTTTTATCATATCGATTTCTCCTTTCATTTATATGCAAAGGATTTACCAGTTGTTGATTACCTCAAAAACTAATCAGCTCCATCTCGAACATGTGCCCTCTCTCCATGGGCGGATATATCCAAGCCTTCATCTTCATCACGATCAACTACACGCAATCCTAAGCCTGGAATCTTATCCAGAATGAACAGAATAGCGAGGGTCACAACTAGAGAATACACCAACGTAGCACCGACAGCTATGAATTGGGCCGCCATTACGCCAGGGTTGCCCTCAAGCAATCCAGGAGTCCCACCAATTGCCTCAACTGCAAATACACCTGTAAGGAGTGCTCCTACAATTCCCCCAATGCCATGAACTGCGAAAACGTCAAGCGCATCATCCAATCCTGTCTTCTTAATGATCTCAACCGCAATGAAGCACACAACCCCTGCAGCAAATCCTATCGCTAAAGATCCCATTACCCCTACATAACCAGAAGCAGGCGTAATTGCCACAAGCCCAGCAACTGCTCCAGTAGCGACTCCGACAGCACTCATTTTACCTGACCGAATATGCGATATGAGTCCCCATGTAAGTGCTGCTGTTGCAGCGGCGGTATTAGTCACAATAAAGGCACTGGCTGCAATAGCATCTGCTGCTAGCTCGGAGCCAGCATTAAAACCAAACCAACCAAACCAGAGAAGTGACGCTCCAAGCATCACGTAAGGGACGTTATGTGGCTCCATGCCAGGATTTCGCCTCTTACCAACAAGCATAGCTGCAGCAACCGCCGCTATACCAGCGTTGATGTGGACAACTGTACCACCAGCAAAATCAAGAGCCCCACCACCAGCACCATTGCTCAGGTTGCTTATCCAACCACCACCCCATACCCAATGGCAAACGGGAGCGTACACTAACGTCAACCATAAGACCAAGAAGATCAAATAAGTACTAAATTTGAATCTCTCCACAAATGCACCCGTAATGAGTGCTGGAGTAATAATCGCAAACATTCCCTGGAACATTACGAAAAGTAGCGTACTTATGCTACCACTTACCTCATCGACCGGAATATTAGTCAACCCAAAATAGGTTAAGCCACCGATAAAACTATTACCAGTATCAAATGCTAAGCTATACCCCCACAAAACCCACACGATGCTACATACGGCCATCGCTATAAAGCTATACATTATGGTACTAACAACATTCTTAGCCCTTACCAAGCCTCCGTAGAAAAATGCCAACCCTGGAGTCATTAGTAATACTAAGGCCGACGCTGTAAGCATCCACGCCATATCTCCGCTATCCATGATCTTCACTCCTTATCTTTCTGTTTAAAATGCTTCACCACAAATCTATCCCAGAAATATTTCAATGGATTTTCTTCTTTATTGCGCTTCTATTACATGTATGTTTCATTTTTGTTACAATAGAGTTCTACAATAAGCTGCAGGCATCATGCAGTATTCATTTAACTTGTATTTGTTAAATGAGCGGCAATAGCATATTGTGTTTTGTGACACAATATGCTATTGGTTAAGATCGATATCTACTTGAAAATACACTAAACAAAGGTTGGTCCGACTAGGCCACAACAACTATGCCTGATCGATTAGAAAAAGAGATTGATGAAATACTTCGGGGCACTCCGGAATCAGAGATTCCAGAAGAGGGATCGCCCCATAAACGACTTGGAAACATCCGTTCTTCAAGATTTCTCAGTAAATTAAATCGCATCAGCATCCCTCCAGGAAAGTTCATGCTTACAAGCATAGCTTTGCTGCTGGTAATAATGGTCTTATACAACTCCGCACTAAGTAACGCTGGTCCGTTAGTGTGGATTGGGGTTGCACTATTCGGAGGTTCCTACTTGTTGTTCTTCGTAAATCCAAACAAGTCAACACCTGAAAAGAGATGGAGGGGGGAAGTTATAGAATCCTCCTCATCACTAATGTCAAGAGTCAAGAAATGGATGAACAAGTAGACCTGTGAGTGGAGAACTACCGCAAATCCTCCATATCATCGCTGATCATTCGGTAATCCACATCAATCACCTCTCCACTGCATTCCTTTGCCCTCTCCGAATCCTCTCCTGCCCGTGGTACTGATGCACTGCGATTCAGTACCAACCGAATCAATCCGAATGCAAGTAACGGCACAACCAAGTTATCGAGAATGCCTAATGGGCCCCAAGTGAACGGCATAAGAGTATAGCCAATTGCTACGACACCCACTATCCTGGCTAGTAGTGGAGTTTCTTTACTAAAAACAAATCTAAGAATTTGTATAAGGCTCGCCACGCGTTGCATAATATAAAGATGATATCACACCAACCCATGATGGATATTCGAAAGGCGCACTTTGCCCATGAACAGCCTATTTATTGTCGGAACCCCAATTGGGAATCTTCATGATATTACACTACGCGCTCTACAAACCTTGGAAAAAGTAAGCTTAATACTCACAGAGGATACTAGGACTACAAGAAAATTGTTGTCCGCATACAATATAAAAACCAAATCGCTCAGTTACAACGAACAAAATCATCAACACCGACTTCCCGGAATTATGAAAGACCTCGAATCTATGGACATCGCGTTAGTATCTGAAGCTGGAATGCCACGTTTGAGTGACCCCGGAGCCGAGTTAGTAATCGCAGCAATTAAGCAAGGGGTGCTCGTCACTACAGCCCCCGGACCATCAGCAATAACTGCAGCCGTGCCCTTGGCTTCTTTTCCAGTGAATGAATTCACATACCTAGGATTCCTTCCAAAAAGAAGGGCCAATCGAATACATACCTTAAATTCCATCCAAAACCAAAAACGCCCAACACTAATTTTTGAATCACCTCATCGACTGCAGAGGACATTGAAAGATCTAATCGATGTGCTAGGCAACAGAACAGTAACAATATGCCGTGAACTGACCAAACTGCATGAAGAAACCTTCCATGGATCTCTCTCAGATGCGTTAGATAAATTCACTGCCCCACGCGGAGAGTTTACTCTCATAGTAGATGCACTAAATCTCTCGATCCCCACCATGAGCGAACATGAAGCGATGGATGAAATCAAACGGCTATCCGGCTTGGGCTTCTCCCCTGCCAAGGCCGTAGCCCTGACGGTTCAAAATACCACATTGTCCCGAAGAGAGATGTACAACAAATGGCTCAACAGATTCCAGGACCCCACCTGATAGCCCCACGCCTCATTTAAGTACCTAAATTGTTATGGTACAATTAGCACGCCTTCACACAACCGAATCTAAGGAAATGAGCAGTATGGCAGACCATATCCTCGTATGCGCGGCATGGCCTTACGCAAACGGGCCACTACACCTTGGGCACATAGCCGGGTGTTACTTGCCTGCTGATATCTTCGCACGATACCAGAGGATGCAAGGCAATAAGGTACTCATGGTATCCGGAAGCGACCAGCATGGAACCCCGATCACTCTCCATGCTGAACAAAGAGGCATCACCCCCCAGAAGGTCGTTGAAGAGTATCATGAAAGCTTCTTAGACTGTTGGAATCGACTTGGTATAAGCTTCGACTTTTTCACTTCTACGGGAACTGAAAACCATCAAAAAGTGGTCCATGAAATTTTTCAAAAATTGTACGAATCGAACCAGATTTACGAAAGCCCTGTTCTCTTACCCTACTGCGCAGTCTGTGAACGCTTTCTACCTGACCGCTATGTAGAAGGTCAGTGCCCACACTGCTTATCAGAAGGAGCTCGGGGAGATCAGTGCGATAATTGTGGCAAACCATTGGATCCATCTGAATTAATTGGCATACGCTGCAAGTTAAGTGGAGATCAACCAACCCTACAAGAATCAACACATCTTTTCTTCCGGTTAAGTGAGTTCCGTGATCAGTTGGCCTCTTGGGTTTCATCCAACCCTCACTGGCGCACCAACACGAGTAATTTCACAAAGCGCTTCCTAGCCGATGGGCTGAAAGATCGTGCAATCACTCGTGACATCGACTGGGGAATTTCTGTACCAGTTTCCGGATACGAAGACAAACGCATATACGTGTGGTTTGAAGCAGTAATCGGCTATTTGTCCGCCAGCCGTGAATGGGCAAGTACAACTGATGATCCTGACGCCTGGCAACAGTTCTGGAATGAAGAGTCCCGATCATATTATTTCATTGGCAAGGACAATATCCCATTCCACACAATCATCTGGCCAGCGATGTTACTCGGATACGGAAATCTCCCGTTACCTTACGATGTACCTGCCAATGAATTCCTAAACTTAGAAGGGAAACAACTTTCTACGAGCAGAAATTGGGCGGTATGGGTGCCTGACTATCTCGACAAACATGAACCGGATCCATTACGTTATTGCCTATCTGCAGGGATGCCAGAGACTTCAGATGCAGATTTCTCGTGGAATGAGTATGTACGACGCAACAACGATGAGTTGGTCGCAACATATGGCAATTTGGTTCACCGTACGCTTAATTTACTTCAACGACACTTCTTAGGGAAAGTGCCTGACCCAAATGCATTTGATGAGAAAGATTTAGCACTGCTGAATGCCACCAATGAGACTTTAATCACAGTCGGACAATTTCTTGAAAAGTGCCATTTCAGGCAAGGAATGCAGTCGATAATGTGGCTTGCTCAACAAGGAAACCGTTATATTAACGATAAGGAACCGTGGTCAACCATCAAAACAGACCGTCAACTAACTGCTACAACCCTGTGGGTAGCCTTAACTGCAATTTCTTGCCTGAAAGTCATGATGACTCCATACCTGCCATTTAGCAGTGAACGACTTCACCAGATGCTCGGGTATGACGGAATAGCTTCTGCGGCAACATGGTCAGTGCCACAGTTCATGATAAATCACCAAATGAACCCACCTGAAAGACTGTTTGAAAAACTCGACGCATCAATGATTGATGAAGAACTGTCCCGTATCGATCAATCAGAATAAAGCCAAGGGAGACACGCTATCTTGAATAGACAAGATCTATATAAACCCATCAAGGAGGAACTCGCCCAAGTGGTTGGTATCCTCGGGGAAACACACCAAGAAGACCTTGCGCCAATTCAGGAATTATTGAGTTACACAATGGAGATGCCAGGCAAACTGGTTCGACCTGCTCTCACATTATTAGCTGCAAAGTGTTGCAGCGAAACAAAATTGGAACATGCGGTTGCAGTTGCTACCGCGATAGAACTTCTGCACATGGCATCCCTAATTCAAGATGACACTATAGATGAAGCTGATCTGAGAAGAGGACGCCCCACCGTTAATAAAATATGGGGGCGTGATGTGGCTATGCTCGTAGGTGATTTTCTTTTTTCAAAGGCAGCTGAACTGAGCTGCCAAGCTAATGACATACGAGTGATTCAAAGCTATGCCCGTGCCAGCAAAGATGCCTCTGCTGGAGAACTTTCTGAATTGATAGCAAATTTTGATATAACCGTCACTCAAGAACAGTATATGGAAAGAATCCGTGCCAAAACCGCTTCACTATTCAAAAGTGCAACAGAAGTTGGAGGGTTGGTCTCATTGGGTACAGAGGAGCAGATAGAAGCACTTAGCACCTATGGAACAATGCTCGGGTCTGCATTCCAAATTATAGACGATGTTCTGGACTTCAAAGCCGATGCAAACAGAATAGGTAAACCCGTGGTACATGATCTTGCACAGGGGGTTTTGACGCTTCCCAGCCTATTGTTCATTACAGAGCACCCTAATAACTCACTCATCAGCGACGCATTTCAGAATATCAACCGTGATGAGAATTTCTCTTTGGCAATAGAACTCATACGTAAAGATGATATATTAGACCGCTGCTACGATACTGCTAAGAAACTCATACACAACGCTCAGGACGCTCTTTCCGTCTTCAAGCCTTCTGCGGCATTAGAATCACTACAAGGAATTGCGACATATGTCCTAGAACGTGATCAATAATTAGGCAGATTTACTCCAAATAATCTCTCCATTGATAATAGTTGTCCGCACCACAAGACTTTCCCAGCTGTGTTGGTCCAGCACCCATGGATCGCTCGATAAAACAGCCATATCTGCATACTTACCAGGAGTCAAAGAGCCAAGTACGTTCTCCAATCCCGTAACTTTAGCTGCTGCAATGGTATGCATATCGAGAGCACTTGTGACTGATATTGACTCTAGCGGATTCAATAAACGCCCACCCGATGTTTTTCGAAAAACAGCACCATACATACTCTTAATTGGATCTACCGGAATCACAGGCGAATCCGACCCAGCTGCAATAAGGAGATCAGCTTCCTTCATGGAACGAAATGGATACAAATCGTTCAGCCCATCTCCTGAAATTGTGTCAAGATATCGATCGCCATTGTAATAAATGAATCCCGGGTTAACCACAACGCTTATACCAAAACGCCTTAACTCCTGGATGACCCAATCTGGACTTTCGGGGCAATGTTCAAAACGATGGGGAGCAAAAAACGACTGAGGTGCCTCAAGCGTAACACTTCTCCAAACTTCCAAAGCAGCTGCGATAGCATCAATTTCAACCGCATGAACAGCTAAAGGCACACCATACAGATGGCTCTGCTGAAGCAATTCAGCTATATCAGTGAGATTCGGGTGAATCGTTCCACTGCCAGCTGTTATCATGATTTTCGTGTGCCCAAGCCGAGGAAAATGTTGCCCCCCGTAATCATCCGGTCCACTCCATGTATCTTCCCCAGTCCTCTTCCCTATCATAACAGTAGCCCTCAATGGAGGCCCTATATCATTAACTGATGTACGGAATTCTCCCCAGTTACGGAAGCTATTTGTTACTGTCGCATCCTGAAAACTGGTAACACCGTGGGAGACAAGTGTATCCTTGGCATAACGAATACCCCTTATCCAATCGGCATCACTTATCTGTGGAATATGCTGAAACAACCAATCTTCCATTTCGAGCACCACCCCACTCGGAATATTGGAATCAGGCATTCTCTCTATCATGCCACCGGGCAAGTCACGAGTTGCCTCATCCACTCCAATTAGGGCAAGCGCAAAGGAATTCAAAACACTGCCATGCCCACTCTGATGAGTGAGCTTTACCGGATTGGCAGGGGCACAGAGATCAAGATCATATCTGGTTGGATGTCGGCCATCTGCCAAAACCATCTCATGATAACCTCGAGCACGAATCCACTGTCCGGGAGGGGTACTTTTAACTCTTTCCGAAATCAATGACTGAATAGCATGAATAGACTCTGCCTTGGAAGAGCTACAGTCCACCGAAACTACATAGGTCGCCATGCCATCCAAATGAAGGTGTGCGTCGTGAAAGCCTGGGATTACTGTATCCCCGTTACAATCAATGTGCTCAATCTGGTGATTCCCATTAGGGAATACAAAGCCGTCATTTTCATTTCCCACAAATGATATACGCCCATTTTCAATTGCCACCAAACTTGCCCAAGGATTACGTGCATCCATAGTCGCAACTTTGGCATTATGAAGAATCATCCTAGTCACGACTGCACCTCGTAAACATTGAAACTCTGCCCTTATTCATCATAAATCAAATTAGAAATACCGATCAGCATAAAGACGATGCCATTGGCTCGTAACGGTATATCGGGGGTCGTAGCAGGTCGGTCCCAGTAAGAAAGGATAAGAACTGTGAATAGAAAGTTTCAATTTGATCCTTACCTGCCCATTTATAATAGGTCAAATAGAAGAATCCACCTTCATCTATAGCACAGTCAATAAGTGTCTGACTTTGAAGTTGAGATTTCATCATGCCCCCAGAGGACGGGTCGACAAACAAAGGGAATATTATGAATGCGAAGCTATCCTGTGCCCTATGCAGAAACGTCTCATTTTCCTGTGCAATCAACCGCACTGTCCCATATATAACGTTTGCATTCACCAAGCAACAACCGCTGCCGGACTTTAGTTATAAAATCCACGTATCTTGATCTCAGAACATAATTGAGCGGTGGCATACTGCTACCCCTTAAAAATATACTGTAACCTTCTCGATCAGTGCGAGATATTTGTGGTGGAGCTGCGGGGACTCGAACCCCGTACCTCTTCAATGCCATTGAAGCGCTCTCCCAGATGAGCTACAGCCCCATTTTATGCTTAGAATAGCCATGCTCATTGTAACATTTCGAGTCTATACAATGAGATTGTATGGTTCTTATAATACTTGTCAGTTTGCAAGGTACATCCTTCTATGATTAAAAGATTCAATGGCATTGAAGAATTTTCCAGGTGAGCAACAAATTTACGCATGAATAGTTATACCCCCCCTCCAGTGTGCCGGCAACACGTAAACCACCAGGTTCCAACAGCCCTAGGTAAGCAAAGGATACCACGCCACTGGGTGTCAACCTTGCTCTAGAAACAGATCAGCGTTACAATCCTATGCACTTACGTAATAGGGTAGGTTGTGCCTGACCCCCTTTCAGCGCGTGGGGCAACCTCTAGGCACTCCTTAGACACGCCTTACAAGGAGCATGTAATGGAATATAGACGTTTAGGCAACTCAGGGTTGAAAGTGTCATCAGTAGGCCTAGGAACGAATAACTTCGGGGGACGGATGGACGAGCCTGCGAGTATCGAGGTTATCCAAACTGCTATCGATCAAGGGATCAATATGCTCGATACTGCGAATATCTATGGGACCAATCTCTCAGAAGTCTATATCGGAAAAGCGGTAAAAGGCCAACGTGATAAGGTACTACTCGCTACAAAGGTATCGGGAAAAATGGGGGAAGGACCAAACGACTCTGGAACATCACGTTCACATATAATGTACGAAGTCGAACAAAGCCTTAAACGCCTAGATACCGACTACATTGACCTTTATCAAATACACTTCCCTAGTAACGAGACCCCAATTGAGGAAACCCTTCGAGCTTTGGATGACTTAGTGACACAAGGCAAGGTGCGCTACATTGGCTGTTCCAACTACGCCTCATGGCAAGCGTGCGAAGCAATTTGGACGTCCCGCACCCTTGGATTAAATAGTTTCGTAAGTGTTCAGCCTCACTATAACCTACTAACACGTGGTATAGAGCGAGAACTTATGCCCTTCTGCGAAGCATACGATATCGGAATTATACCCTTCTTCCCCCTTGCCAGTGGTTTCTTGACGGGGAAATATCGCCGAGGATCACCTGCTCCTGAAGGCACCCGCTTAGCAGGTCCTATGGGCGAGCGCGCCCTAACAGACAACAACTTCGAATCCCTAGAACAGCTAGAAACATTTGCGAACAATCAAGGACATACTCTTCTTGAGCTCGCATTTTCTTGGCTACTCGCGAAACCCCAAGTTTCAACGGTCATCGCTGGCGCTACATCTCCCCAGCAAGTTAAAAGTAACATCGAAGCTACCTCCTGGTTGCTTAGTGAAGAAGAAATAACAGAAGTAGATCAGATCACAAGAAAATCCTTAACACGCTAAAACCTCAGATATAGGAATATTTCATAGGAGAACATCATATGAGTGACTGGATGGCTGTAGAAGCAAATTACTACATGCACGTTGTGCGTCGACAACCAATTGTCCTCGTAAAAGGTCAAGGCACCACCGTATGGGATGAAACTGGCAAAGAATATCTGGATTTCACTGGAGGATGGGCAGTTAATAATATTGGACACTGTCATCCCGCTGTTGTAAATGCAGTAACCGAACAGGCACAAACCCTCATGCAGACATCGAACGCCTACTACACAATCCCACAATTAAAGTTGGCACAACTGCTAGTAGACAATAGTTGTCTCGATAAAGTTTTCTTCTGCAACAGCGGCGCAGAAGCAAATGAGGGAGCAATTAAATTAGCCAGAAAATACGGACGCTTGCACAAAAATGGAGCTTACGAAATCATCACTGCTCTCAACTCTTTCCATGGGCGAACCCTAGCAATGATCGCCGCAACAGGACAGCCTCAATACCAGCAGAACTTTCAGCCTTTGGCTCCAGGTTTCGTCAACGTTCCATATAATGATATCGAAGCAATAAAAGCTGCTACCTCCGATAATACCTGTGCGGTAATGATAGAACCTGTTCAAGGCGAAGGTGGAGTCAACGTTCCTACCGAGAGCTACCACAAGGAGTTACGCAAGTGGTGCGACGAAAATGAAATAGTGCTCATTATGGATGAAGTCCAAACAGGCATGGGCCGATTAGGTAGCCTTTTTGGATATGAAAAATTTGGCATAGAACCAGATATAATTACCCTTGCCAAAGGTCTGGGTAATGGAGTCCCCATAGGAGCATTCATGAGTAAACTCAAGACATCGGTCTTTGAGCCTGGCGACCACGGATCAACATTCGGCGGCAACGTTTTAACCTGCGCAGCGGCGCATGCCGCAGCACAAGTTATTATCGAAGAAAATATATCCCAACAGGCTCAAGAAACGGGAGAATACCTTGCAGGGGTTCTTGATAGTCTCAAGCTTCGCCACAGCAATATACGCGAAGTTCGGGGTATGGGCCTACTTCGTGCTATAGAATTCACGGATGATCTCGCCCCTGTGGTAGTAGCCGCTGCCAACAATGAGGGAGTATTACTAAATGCTGTCCGACCAAACGCAGTAAGAATCATGCCTCCCCTGACGATAACAAGAGAAGAAATTGATACAGGAGTAGCCCGTATAGAGGCAGCCTTAGCAAAAATCTAGCACTCCTCGGCAATATCCTACTTGCACAAGCTTAGCCTACATAGTAAAAGGAACTGGAATGACTGGTAAACGAATCGTACTCGCCTATAGCGGGGGATTAGATACATCAGTAGCAATACCTTGGCTACAAGAAAAATACCAAGCTGAAATAATCACCCTGACGGTCAATCTCGGAAATCTTCCAGAAATGGAATCAATACAGGATAAAGCTCTCAAAACTGGTGCAATATCAGCTATAACTGTAGATGTAACCCAAGAATTCCTAGAGCACTATGCGTTTCCAAGTTTGCAAGCAAATGCCACCTACGAGGGCCAATACTATCTAGCCACAGCACTTGGACGACCGCTGATTGCAAAACATCTTATCAAGTTGGCTCAAGAAGAAGGTGCTTTCGCAATAGCTCATGGCTGCACCGGTAAAGGCAATGATCAGGTCCGATTTGAAACTTCTGCAGTGATACTTGACCCGGATATAACAGTACTTGCCCCTGCACGAGAATGGAATATGACCCGCCCTGAAGAAGTAGACTATGCCATGCAACGAGGCATCTCTGTGCCATCTGGCACCAATCCATATTCCACGGACGAAAATATCTGGGGAAGAAGTATTGAGTCAGGAATACTTGAAGATCCATGGATAAAACCACCGGACGATGTCTATCTCTGGACTCAATCCATTCCAGCAACGCCAGAAACACCAACAGAGATTGAGATAACGTTCCAGTCAGGGGTCCCTGTAGCAGTCAACGACGAACACCTCTCTGCTGTACCATTAGTGACACTGCTTAACACTTTAGCTGGAACCCATGGCATAGGCAGGGTCGATCACATAGAAAACCGACTAGTTGGTATCAAATCACGGGAAATTTACGAAGCACCCGCTGCTACGATTCTCCATGCTGCACATCAAGCCCTAGAAACAATGACCCTCGGAAAACAGCAACAACGATTCAAGGAGCGAGTAGCCCAAGAATACGCTGACCTTATCTATAACGGTCTGTGGTTCACCCCGTTGCGTTCTGACTTGCAGGCGTTCGTGAACAGTACTCAAAAACATGTTACTGGGACCATACGGCTCTCCCTGAATAAAGGCACTGCCGTCGTAACAGGAAGGAAAGCAGATAAATCCCTATACTCGTTCAACTTGGCAACCTATGACAAGGATGACGTTTTCGACCACACTGCAGCCACGGGATTTATCAATCTCTATAGTCTCCCCTTCAAAACACAAGCTGCGATCCAGGACGATTTAGCCGATAGTCAATAATCTACTGAAACGGGGCCCAAGTTAAATCAGCCATTGATCAGTACGGTAACCTCTTCGGCTGTCCGGAATCTACAAAGCAAAGTGGCTTCTATGCAATCAAACATCTATAACAACTACACGGTATCTCATTCCTTCGATCGCCGTCTCTATACACAGGACATCGCAGGATCTGTTGCCCATGTCCGGATGTTAGCAGCCCAAAATATCATCAGCCATAGTGAAATGAACCAAATTGTACCAGGCCTCCTTGAGGTAGAAAAAGAAATCGAGACGGGATCATTCTTATGGCAAGATTCATACGAAGACATTCATATGAACATAGAGCGAAGACTTTTTGAAAAACTTGGCGACGTGGCAGGAAAACTGCACACAGGACGCTCTCGTAACGACCAAATAGCCACAGATATGCGAATGTATGTCAAAGATGTTTCTTCACAAACTATCTCATATCTCATCAGCTTACAATTTGCTTTAATCGATCAGGCAGACAAACATCTGCAGACTATCTTGCCTGGATACACCCACCTTCAGAGAGCACAGCCAGTGCTGCTTGCACATCATCTTCTAGCATACGTAGAAATGTTAGAACGCGACCTTCAAAGAATGGCTAGCACCTATACATCTGCGAATTTATGCCCTCTTGGTAGCGGAGCGTTAGCCGGTATACCCTACAATATTGATCGACAAATGGTCGCACGGGAACTAGGGTTCTCAGGAATCACCACCAACAGCATGGATGCGGTATCTGATCGAGATTTTGTGCTGAACTATCACTACGCATCAGCAGTCTGCATGACTCACCTCTCACGCTTAGCTGAGGAATTGATATTGTGGTCTTCCTCAGAGTTTGGGTTCGTGGAATTGGCTGATATACACACAACAGGCAGCAGCATGATGCCTCAAAAACGAAACCCCGACTTTGCTGAAATTGGACGTGGCAAAACAGGCCGTGTGTACGGGAATCTGCTCAGCTTATTAACAACCATGAAGGGCCTCCCACTAACATACAATCGCGACTTACAAGAGGACAAAGAACCCCTATTCGATACGGTGGACACACTAGTAGCAACGCTTGAGGTCTTTACCAACATGATAACCACTTGTATTTTCAATAAACCTGCCATGCTCCAAGCTGCTGAAGGGAGTAACTCTCAGGCCACTGATCTTGCTGATTATCTGGTAGCTCGGGGATTACCATTCAGAGAGGCATACCACGTGGTAGTAGATCTCACAAATTACTGCCGCAAGACAGACAAACTGCTGACCGCACTCTCAATAGAGGAATTCCTCCAATTCTCTCCATTATTTGACAAATCTGTCTATTCTATAACCATCCAGAAATCAATAGATTTGCGAGATTCTACTGGAGGAACCAGCACTGCTACTGTTAGCAACATGCTTCAGGAAGTTCGCACTCGTACCCTCAATACTCCAATACCTGCCCTATCCAACAAAGCAGAAACTATCAATAGTGCACGATAACGCAGATACACACTACGAACACTCGTCACCTATACGGGTGTCGCCTTCCATATTGTCTGCTGACCTAGGGAATCTAGAAAGACAACTCCATGAAGCAGAGCGGGGTGGCGCAGACGAAATACACGTAGATGTGATGGACGGTCATTTTGTTCCCAACATAACGTTCGGACTACCGATAGTAGAGGCAGTGCGCAGAATAACCAATCTGCCCATTGATGTACATCTCATGGTTCGTGAACCTGAAGTACTCTTGGAACCACTGGTGAATTTAGGAGCAACAATCATCGACATCCATATTGAGGCGTGCTCAGATCCGGGTCGGCTTATATCCTTGGTACATCGAGTAGGGGCAAAAATTGGAGTAGCGGTGAATCCCGATACTGCTATCACCAGGATTGATAATTTACTACCAGAAATAGATAGAATCCTAGTAATGAGTGTGCATCCAGGATTTCCAGCCCAACAATTCATCCCAAGTGCTTTGCCTAAGCTAGAAATGGCCTATAAGAACAAGCTCTCGCATCACTATAACCTTGAGATAGCAGTTGATGGAGGTATCGGTCCAAACACCAGTAACCGAGTCTCCCAGGCAGGAGCAAGAACGTTGATTGCAGGCTCATCCGTCTTCGCAGGTTCTCTCAGCATCAGGGATGCTATCACCAATATCCGGCAACTCGCAGAGCAGGGTATTGCACAACCTTAATTCCACCTGCTGCTCCGCTTCACAACTGCATTAGATTGGTAACAACTCCATCACCCAAAGTTAACCACGAACCAAACGCCAGAGCCATCGGATAAATCCCTTAAAAAACTGCAGGATAATCAGTACTAAACCAAAAACCACCAACCCCGATGCTAAACGAATCCACCAAGGAGCAGTATAAATCTGCCCAACCATCACATTCATGACCAACCCACTACCAGCAGCAATGATAATGATCATATCACGAAGGCCTACAGCCGATCCTGATGAGGTTTCTCGATTCTCATTAACAACCTTATCCCCATTCCTAGAATTCTTGTAAACATTGCTGCGTCGCGGCATAAGGACCTCCCTTATCGACAATTATATCAAACGCTCCCTATTTTTCGCTTCCAGGAACGTTTATGCCAATACCCGGAATAGCGACTCCTGAGAGGTGACTCAACGGTCAACCACACTATCAATCCACTCACAGCTATCAGTGATACAACCCTAGCAGGGAGGTAGACACTATAAAACCGAGCATATGTAAGTACTTGGGCATCGGTATCGCCTGAAAAAGCTGGAACAACGCCAAAATTATAGAACGCTGGGCGGCTACCCCCGTATTCCCAAAATGATCGATTCTGTCCCAGATATCCAGTTCCCAACAAATAAGCAGCATTAGTTGAATCAACCCAATAACGTGCAGGGTTTTCACGAAACGACTCTACCGTGTGGGTCTCCAGTGTCCCCATATTTTTATTTTCTCCTGATCCAATCAGAAAAAGATGTTCCGTAAGATCTTCTTCACGGCTCGTTTCAAGCAACTCCTCGAGATTTTCGATATATCTCACGCTGTTGACTCCATAGGTTATACCTGAGTAGGCAACGTTCCGAAACACCGTCATCTCTTTATTTGATAATTCCTGAACCATATCTTCCTGATCATAGAGAAATCTATATTGGGCAAAATCCACCTCAGGAACCAAAACAATATACTTAACTCCTAAAGGAGCAAGCAACTCCCCAAGATTCCTAATCTCATTTCGGTTTTGCAACAGGAACTCTACATAATGAGTAGTAGGATTACTACTCTGGTTAGGGGATCCACGGACTTCATGGTCTTCGCTGTGGATTACTTGTTGTGAAAAGAAAGCGGACCCCGGGTTCATTAACCGCTTACTTCTGTTTGGAAGCCATTCGTAATCCATAAACCAATGCCAAGGCAGAAACAGGATACGGAACTCATCTGCATCCTTATCAAAATATTCCTTCGCCTGATACCACCCATCTGGGTAGTCCGTTGAAGCTAGCTGATTATTAAATCCAAAAATGGTGAATGTATAAACAAAGGGAACAACCAACAGCAACCCCAACAGTACATGCGCAATCACTCTCTTCGATGCCTTAAATGTACGCTTTAGCACTTCTTCTATCTGCTGCACACCGAGCCCTCCGAGAAACGCATAGGCAAGGCAGACAACTCCAACAAACTTCTGCGAATCCCTAAATCCCTTCAGTAGTTCCACGTGATTCCACAACCAGTCATACCCAGGTCTTAGCACATCACTAGCAGCTCCTGCCGCAAGCACCAAAGTCAAACCCCATAGTACACACAGTGCAATTGACTGATATTGCCGATATCTACCCTGTTCGCCTTCATGGGAAGCTACAGGGCGAAATGCATAAACTGTAGCACCAAGTACAGCAAGAAACAGCACAATAAGAAACCACACCTCCCACAAAGGCAAGAGATCCACTGCATAAACATACCCCGAACGCCAAAATCCGTGCATCGAAGCAATGTCAAAGAGAAGCCCACGCTGTGTATTAGCAGTAGCTGCAAACTGGAGTCTATCTCCATCAGCAATCTGGTGATAAAGAGTTCCATCTGCAGTAAGCAACGGGATCAACCAATAACAATTGACCAATAAAAATAAGCCAACAGCCGACACAGTAAAGGTCATTTTTTTCTTTATATCCGACCACCCATGTGGTGCGTACGCTACGTTCGCGATACCGGTCACGATATATAAGCCTAGAAGCAATAATAGCCCCTGAGGATACACAATCCCAACCAATGATGTAAAAAGCACACAAAGGCTAGATGTTCTAAAGGAAGGATCTCGCACGAACACATTGAACGACCAAAGAGCTAAAGGAGTCAGGGCGTACCCAAGGCACACCCACCACTGACCGGCAAGGAACCGTGTGTAAATAAAAGGGTTCACCGTATAAAGGAACCCCGCATAGTATTTCCCCCACTCGCTCACTCCTGCGAGTCCAAGCAACCGATAGGCTCCCATCCCACTAAGGAAAAAAACCATAACAAGGAGAAGCTTTTGCCCAACCCACGTGGGAAACACCTTCCCCATTCCAAGAAACAGCATGTCAAGCGGAGCTGACCCCGGGTACAGCGAGTGCATCCACTCTTCAAATCCGTATAACGTATATGCACTGAAATTCCCCGGGCCAGAAACCATGCTCCACGTCAGTAGATAACCAGACTTGAGCAGGGGCCCAAGAATACACAATGCCAGCACACCGTAGACAATGGATGGCCGCACGATTAATTTCGCTCCTTTTGCAAGCCTACTATTCATCAGTTCCACCCAACACGAAAGAATCTACGTACCTATATATCAGTTACCAAGCCGATAATCAAACATTTCAAGCATGTTCATCTTATGACCAAAATCCAGCACGACAAATGCTGACAGCGTCAGCAAGACGAGGGGAATCTGATATCGTTCCCTCACTATTGCCTGAAGGCTAAACGCCCAGAGTACACCTAACAGTGCCACTCCATTCAAAAGATATCGCTCTGAACTAGGACCAATCTGCATTGTAAAATACACTGCACTGACCATAGCAGGTAATAAACCTATAATGCAGACTAGTTCTAATTTCCCTGTAGGTATTGATAGAGACTCAAGTCGAGATACAACGAAAATTATACCAGCACCGAGCACTAGTACTTCGTGATGCTGAAGGATCCCCTTGGATATCAGTAGCGAAAATACGACAAATACTATCATCCAAATAGCTGAAATTGGCAGCTTGGTTTGAACAATATTTTGGAGTACATAGGCAATACCACCTAGCTTACCGGGCGAGTCACTCAACACATAGGTACAGATACGGTTCCACAGAAAAACAGTAGCCCCTTCAATAAGACGCAAGATGACAGTTGATAAGACAAGGAACCACAGGGTTTTAGGAATCCAATACCAACTTTGTGGGATAAACTGCAAATAAGGCTGAAAGGCCAGTTCTCGTAGAAGGTCTACATGATATAACAAAGCTTCCCAAAAAGTATCAGCAACCCAAGGCAACTCAACGTATATAGCCCGAACTAACGCCTCACCACCAATTGCATCACCGTACAAATTATAGTTTCGCAAATACCACCACCCACAAATCATCACTCCCAACCCCAACACCGTCATTACTGATACAATCCTCGAAAGAAAAGAAGCCCGCCCAATAAAGAAGAAAAAGATACAGATCATAACTCCTGCAGGCACAGCGTTGGATTTCGTAAGACCTGCCAACCCCAATAACACACCGGCACCGACCACAGTGATTACATCAAATTTCCACTCAGACCGATTAATGGTACGCCAGGCCAAGAATGCCCCAACTGCCCCAATCCCGACCTGACTGGCTACATCATTGCTCACACGCATACCAATCATTGTTTCAGCCGGCAGAGCGGCTACAAACGCAGATGCACAAACTCCAACAAATCGCATCCCTGAAAGATGGTACCCCATGCAGTACGTGAGAATAATTAGCAACAAACCGAAGAGGACACTGACCAAACGAACAACGACTACCTGACTCTGTACTGTTTTCGTGGGAATGGTAAGCAAGGCACCGGCTGCGACCACATAATATAACGGTGGCTGCACACCTTCATACGAATGCCCTCCTGAAATGTCCCATTTATACCACGACGTCACAGAATCAATCAAATCACTGGTCAACACACCTACTGTTTCGGGGGTTGCATATCCCTCCTTGATCCAGTGACCTGCTTCTTTTGCAGCGAGGAATATATCTTCATCGATACCATCATCGAAAATATGGGGAGGTCCTTCACCTTGATACACTTTATACACATAATCGAAATGAAACATTTCATCTGCTGTATCAAAAAGAGGAACTGCGAAGGCTAGATAGATCCCTTTAACCAAGAACAAGAGCACTATCGCCATCATAGCAACGTGTACGATTCTCCGATTGCTCCCTATTCGCGTAAATCTACGAAGCATATCCAACCCTCTGAGCAAAACCGTTACCTTATTACCGACAAAAGCTAAAGGTCTTCTTTACGACCAATTGCTATCATTTCTGTCATATAACGAAGTGGATTTTGGGTAATACGAGATGGCAACATGCCAGCTAGCACTGATATCATATTTGGGATGATTCCCCCAGGAGAATAGCGAAGGTGCCCAAGGATATAATTTACCGTAAGGTATTTGTACCCAGAACCTATCTCAAGCACAGGCATATTACTCATGCTAAATAATTTGCTCAGCGATGATGAAGAGTAATAGATCAGATGTTCCGGCAGGTAATGGGGCCAAGCACTACGAAGGATTCTGGCTGAAACGCTCGATATATCTGGAGTAACCACAAAGACCAGCCCTCCTGGTTTCAGCATCGCCCGAACACTCTTGAGAGCACTTCTCGGATCTGCCAAGTGCTCTATCACATCAATCATTGTTACAACATCAAACGACTCTGAAGGGAAAGGGCCATCTTCGAGCCGAGCAGGAACTACGTTGAATCCACGTTGCCTTGCAGCGTCACCCGCAGGCGATATTTCCAATCCGCTAGGAATATACCCCTGTCGGGTAGCAGCGTCCAACATGAACCCATGAGCACACCCAACATCTAACAGCGTTCGAGGTTCTATCCCTGCATCAGTTATATAGCGATCAAGTGTTGCTATATAACTGATGCAGTTTCGCACCTTCATTTGCCAAAACGCATCTGTATCTGCCTCAATATTCCATGAATCATAATAATCAGAGCCATAAATCTCCGTCAACTCATCTTCAGAGGGAAACACGGTCCGATAAACAGAACTGCATTCAGAGCACTGAGTCAAATGCCATAGTTTGCGGCGACCATACATGGTTGACCGCTGCCCGTCACAAACTGGGCAACAGTCTGTATCAATTCCCATTATCAAGACCTTGTTGAATTAGAAAACAAGTACTTTAAGCAACTATAAACGTAACGAGGCCCCGTTCGTCTAATATTGATAGAAGAATTCCCGTATACCCTGCGATATTCATGCCCAGGAACTTCAGCGTTCCTAAACCCTTTGCGAATAGTTTTAATAAGCATCTCTTGCTCAATCGTGGTGCCATCCTCTTCCAAATGCAAGGCCTCGGCAGTACTTTTTCTTATGGCACGAAATCCATTCTGAGCATCCGTTATACGTACATTCAAGCGATAATTAATAGCAAGGTTTATTAAAGTTGAACCAAAAAGACGGACAGCTTCACCGATTGTTGAATGGAGCTCGTCGCTACCACCAGTCATACGAGATGCTACCACAAGATCGGCTCTATCTTCAACAATCGGACCCACGAGAGCAGGGATGTCAGCTGCATCATGGGATCCATCAGCATCAATGAACACTATTACGTCCCCAGTTACTACCTCAATGGCTCTACGGATTCCTGACCCCTTACCTTTGCCTATATCTAAGAACACCGCAGCTCCTTCAGCCTCAGACACTTCTCGGGTTCTGTCTGTTGAATGCCCATCAATAACTACAATTTCATCAGCATAAGGCCTAACAGCTCTTATTATGGCAACAATATTCTGTTGTTCATTTTTAGCAGGGATTACAATGGATATCAATACTTGTACCTCAATCTAGTAGTAACTAAACACACTTTCTTACAGCGTTTATTTTGTGGGCACATTAGCACAAGACAAACCACTACTCGGACGGCTTGTTAGCAGACCTGCCTTTTATAACCACGAATCCAACACCCACAAGAGCCAAGACTGCCACAACCCCAATTATCAGCATGAGTGGCGATCCTCCACCATCAGTCGTCACTGGTTCCACCACAGCAGTCGGAACGGGTGTGGGAGCAGCAGTTGTAGGTACAGAAGTTGCTTCAACTATCACGGAAGCCTGGGTAGCCACTGGAGTCGTTACTTTAGTAATTGTCGGCTGAGCAAGTACAGTAGGCACCACAACTGCTGTAATCTCCTTAGAGGGCTTGATTTTCACTGTGCGTGCAATCCTGCCCACGCGCAATTCATAAGTATCAGCAGGAAGAGATAATACAAAGCGAATTTCCTTCGTTAGCCCTCCAGGGATAAGCACAGATTGAGTCCTATAAGTCTCTGAGTTGATCCACAATACGGCATTATAGTTCTGAGGGGCATCCGTCAAGTTCGTCACCCGAGAGGTCACGGTGAACTCCTCCCCACTGTAAGCAGATCCTGCGTTCATGCTTTCTACCAGGAATCTCTTCGGTGGGATTTCACCTTCCCGGCCAGATATGGACCAAAGGGAGAACCCAGATGGTGACACCGTGTAGTACACCTCAGACGCATTCTCACCTGATCTTTTAGCCAAATGAGGAGTCCATACCGCACGGTCCTCTTCATAACGATTAAACTGAATGGACCATGGGTGGATATTGCCGTCAAGAAGCCATAATTTATCTATCACCAGAGTAACGTGCGAAGCCTGCACATTATTCGCATCAGTATTCTCTGAGGTAAGCTGCACATAACTCAGTATCTCATCACCTACTTGCGGCACTGGAACATCTGCAGGTTTCACCCCGACATCTTCCACTTTCATCTGTGCAGTAGATGTTTCGTCAGAATATTGACCTAAAACCTTATCAACGACAGACGACTCAATCATTTGAGGCGAAGCCACTGCGAGCCAATAACCATCACCTGTTTTAGTAATTCCTAACCTAGGCGTTTTCTCTGGCATCCAAGGTTCTACGCTGATTTCCCGACCCAACGCGGCAAGCGCTTTTTTATCCCGGGCAGGACCAAAAGCCAGTGCCTCACCAATAGCGGAAACATCTGTGTTTGCCGCAGTAATCAATGCAAGGCCAATTGCACTCGCATTAACGATCGCGCTAGTATTAAGAGATCTCCCGATACTGACAGGAGAGGCGTCCGCAGCTTTAGCAAGAACTCTGCCAATAGCTATCGGGTTCTCCTGGGCTCCTCTTGCCATAATCTGTCCAGTTACAACAATGTCTAACTCTGATGCCACCGCCATAGCGGCACCTATCGCATCAGCATTAACTGCTGCTGCTTTTGCAACAGCCTTGCTAATATCCTCAATAGCGATCTTTCCTGCCATAACAAGGGCTTCACTCACGGCGATGGCGTTCGCTGCTGCTGCTGCCGCGATTATCGCTCCTGCTGCACCCACATTATGTACGGCCACCACAATCAGAATATCACCCGTTTTTAACGCATCCTCATCCGCCGCAGCTGCGATAGCAAGTCCGGTAGCAGCGGCATTTTTCACAGCTGCCGCTGCTACAGCTTTACCAATTGCATCAAGATCCGTCTCGACTCCTGCGATCAGCGCCTTACCGACCACAATAGGGTCAGCCTGTGCAGCCACGGCTATAGCCTGACCAACGGACACGGCATCAGCTGCTGCAGCATAAGCCAACATCAACCCTGTATTGATTACGTCCTCTTTTGCGGCATTCGCAATCACCGCACCAATGGCATCGGTGTTCTCCGAAGCAGCTACTGCCAAGGACAACCCGATATTCACCGCATCCACACCCGCTGCGCTGGTCAGCGCTATTCCAATATTCACCGCATCTTTCACAGCAGCTTCAGCCAACGCCATACCGGTAGCATCGGCATCAGATCCAGCTGAAAAGGCCAGCACGTTTCCAATGGCCTCAGCGTTGGCGGCTGCGCCCGCCGCCAAGATTTCACCTGCAACGCCCGCATCCTCGGCTGCTGCAGCTGCTATAGCAGCCCCAGTTGCCTCGGCATTCGTTCCGGCTGCTACAGCAACAGCGGCTCCCGTAGCCTCTGCGTTTTCTCCACCTGCAGCAATAAGAGCTCCACCTATCGCCGTCGCATCTTCAGCGGCTGCAGCAGCGATGGCCGCACCAGCGGCGTCAGGATTCGCTGCTGCAGCACCAGCAATGGCTTCACCAGCCGCCTGTGCATCTTGTCCAGCTACCCCGGCGAGTGCCTCACCGGCAGCTTGGGCATCATCTTCAATATCTCCCAACAAGTCCTCTGCGGTAATTACCGGAGTAGGAGTCAAGACAACAACCCCCCCGCCACTAGTCGATCCACCACCACCACCAGGAACATAACCACCACCACCACCACCAGGGATGTATCCTCCCATGCCAGCCGCGACTGGTGTCGGTGTTGCAACAACACACGCAGCAACAACAATGTTTCGCTCTGCGATGCCCGTACTCTCCATAGTCACAGACGTTATGAGTTCTTCCCATGCATATACAAGTATCGTCTGGCCGCTCCCAAATCCCTCTGCTGAACTGGTATCAGGGTTATCAGCAGGTGCATTAAAGTAGTACACACCATTAGCATCGGAATAACCAGTAGCATAAGTCGTGAACGTGCCAAATCGTCCCGTGACTTTCGTTCCAGCGCATTTAGCACCTGAATCGACAGACACAGTTCCTGATATTTGCATAGGAACAACCGGAGCCTGAGCATTAACGACATTCAGAAATATCGCCAACCCACCGATAATTCCTACAAGTATAGTTGGCCAAAGAATCTTAGAATTTACAATCATCTTCCCAATTGTACTACAAGAGACCGAGGTACGGAACCGCTTGTAACGGTTCCGTACCTCGGTCTCTACTTTTCCCTTCTATGCCAGTGCCTTCAGCCCGCCATTTGTTTCCCAAGATTCCAGTAATCCTGCCTTATGGCGTGATCACTCCATCCTGGGTTGAGTACAACCAGAACCCCTGTGCAGGCTTCAGGTTGTCCGTTTCAAATACCCTCGTAAAGTGACCAAGTTCGTACTTTGGCCGCCCTTCAGTCCCAATCGGGAATTCGACGAAGTTATCGTATCGCAGCAAGGACGACCAGCCAGCCGTGTCTCCCCTACCGAGAGCTGCCAGGTAATCTTTACCTGTAATCAGATTCTCAGAATGCAATCCGATGAGGTTCCATCCGGCTTTGATCTCATATACCGGGGGTGCCTCAGCACCCTGTCTCAAAAAGACACCCTCATAAGCGAAGTTCTCGACTTTAGGCGTCTGCTGAGTAAATCCAGACAGTGGCGGCAACATGGTGAAGTCATTAGCATCTGTTATCCACCAGTAGCCTTTACCCGGTCCCAAAGTATCCAAGGTGTCCACACCAACAACTGAAGGTGAGTACACTTTCCAACGTTCATACTCAGGCAATTCTATTTGTGTCGCGTCATAGTACCAAATCTTATCTGTGACATCCTTCACCGTTGTGTTGTCATAAGTGCTGTTCGCAATGTCCAACAATCTTGCAATGTTACCTGCATCCCTGTCATCTGGGATCAACGGCAAGCTTACCAAGTTAGCACCAGGCATCAGCGGTATATTGATGGCCACAAGGTTAGCCTGAACCGTCGCAGTCACACTAGTCGTTGTAGCGTTACCAGCAAGGTCAATGACCCGTACTATGATATCTAAGGACCCTGGAGGAGTTCCAGCAGGAACGAGAGCTGGGTACAACCACTCACCAATAGTACCCCATGACTCTCGTACAGCCTGCGGGACCTGTGCAGGCTTCTTGAATGGTACTATTTCTCCAGAGTTATAGGAATCTGCCGAACAGGGTGTTGGCAGATTATCCGAATTGACGAACACTACCTCTGCGCACTGGATACCCGCTCCGGCATCCGAAGCGTTCAGCTGGAAGATGATCGGATCACCACTGCGCGCTGCAGTTACTCCAGATGGGTAAATCGTACTCAATGGAGACACCACCGGACCCACATTGTCGTAGTAAATCCGGACAATATCTATACCCTCTCGACCAGCCTCGTCAATAACAGTAACTTTAGCGATATTCTTACCTGGAACGAGTGACAATGTCACATCCAGAGTACCACTCTGATCTGGGTTTTTATTCACATACGGAGTCGAGTTACCAGCAACCGTCTCCACATTTATCTTGACCAAATCTGCAGTCATATCTTTGAATTTACCAGTGATTTGCTGCGTAGATTGGTTAGTGAGGATATCCCACGCAGTCGCGTCAGTGTAGATATTTTGGTTAATCTTCACCTCTGGGCTAACGGTGTCCAAAAATATCACACGTTTGACCGCAGATGTCACGTCCTCCAATTCGCCAGTATTCGCATCTGGGATTTGGTATGGCAACTTGGCCGAGAACTGGACTGTGTTCTCACCCTCAACGATCGTGACTAGCTTAGAGAATTCACCTATGTTCAAATCTCGGTTCCACGTTACGCTAGCGAACGACGCAGAGGCAGCTGACTCACCCTCAACAAGAAGATTGTCGATATACCATCCCTCTTGATCGTTTGCCATAGAGTCCTTAGTGTCGAATTTGAAGCGTAATTTTATTTGCGTATCTTCAGCAAATATTTCAGCCAGATCTACGAAGACTGTCTCCCACTCACTCTGGAACGTTGCGAAACAATCTGGAGGACACAACACACCTGTATCAGGGTTAATAGTGTCCCACTCCGTTTCTACGAAGCTGCTATTCATTTCCTTAAGGTACTTATACCCTGCTCCACCAGCAGCAGTAGCAAACGCTGTGTGTGCGTCTGTCGGATCAGCGGGGTTGTTCTGCTGTTCGAATGGTCCAACGATCGAAACTAAGGTCTTCCACCCTGTATCTGTGACTCCCTCAGCTTCTACTACATCAACCTGCAATTGCTTCACGTCATAGTCGATCGAAGTTTCAGAGTTGTACCACGTATCGAACTTGATACTCGTACCTCCCTCACCAGTTTCCTGGCTAGCCTTCTTCACAGTTATAGTTTCAACCAAAGTCAATTCGCCATAATGCGCCTCCCCAGGAAGGTCAAAGTTTGAGTCGCCTGACTCAACTTTGGCATAATGCCATGCACAGTCTTGTTGCGGGTTCTGTGCATTAGCAGGGGCAGCCGCCGGCACCTCAGCTGACTTACCGTCACAATCGCGGTGCCAACCAGGCGTTGAGGAATTAGCAGCAGAAAATCCTGCTATCCCACTGGTTATCGCAAAATTATCTACGCTGGTAGCAGCATCAGCATAATCAGCCAAAATGATGCCACTAGCAAGTTCTGCTCCGAGACCGACCCTAGTCACTGAAGGATCGTCAACCGTTCCTTGCACCAAGACAGGTGAGGTGAGTACAGTTTCCGATTCACCCGGCGTAATAATTCCAAGGGTCATCGAGGTAGCCTTCACAATTGTGAAGCTCACCACTGCACTCTCGATAGTCGTAGTGCTCGAATACCCAGGTACCCCCGTAGGAATCGGGGTCGACGTCTGTGTCGGTGTCGCCGTCGCCGTGTTAGTCGCTGTCGGTGTTGCTGTTGCAGTCGCCGTATTAGTTGCAGTCGGTGTCGGCGACGGTAACGGCGTCAACGTAGGCGTCGGTGTGTACGTCGGTGTCGCCGTATTAGTTGCAGTCGGTGTCGGCGATGGAGTAAATGTCGGTGTGGCTGTAGCCGTCGGCAACGGTGTCCTCGTGGCTGTAGCCGTCGGTGTTGCTGTTGCAGTCGCAGCAGCCGTGGCAGTAGACGTAGGCAACGTACTCAGCGTACTCAGTGTACTCAGTGTACTCAGTGTACTCAGTGTACTCAGCGTACTCAGTGTACTCAATGTATGTGAATCCGCTTCGACTTGATACGCACCAGCCAGATAGCTCAGGCTGAGTTTTGCTGTATAAGACCCCACCGATGTGCGCTCAGGTTGGTTCAATGCATGGGTACCACCCATAACCCTGTTTGCACCTGTTTCAGCACTATATAATGTGTTATTCGTATATACGACTCCCGTCATATAATAGGCCGTATCCCAGCTCAGATCAGTAGCGGTCAATTCCTTGGAACTAACGTCCAGTGAGAATTCTTTAATTTTGTTGCCAACGATCAAAAGAAGATTGCCATCGTAGCCCATAGTGAGCGAAGTTGCTCCATTTGCAGCTGCCCCGCCGTATGTTGGTAACTCTGGAGATCCACCCATACCCATGGTCCCATCAATACATTCTCCCCAAACATCGAAGTTCTGGCACCCACCACCCTGATACTGATCCATGCTCTGGCCACCGGCCATACCCATGTCATAGCCACCCTGATTCATACCCATGTCGTAGCCAGCGTCGTAACCACCCTGATTCATACCCATGTCGTAGCCAGCGTCGTAACCACCCTGATTCATACCCATGTCGTAGCCACCCTGGTTCATACCCATGTCGTAACCACCCTGGTTCATACCCATGTCATGCGCCGTCGCAGGTATCTGTCCATGAACCACGTCAGTAATAATATTCATACTTGGTGAGTACACAAGGTACATCGGACCCAAGTCGATTGGAGGAAGTGCTGGAGGTTCAGTCATGCCACCGTCCATACCAGAAGAGCCACCCATGTCTGAGCCACCCATATTAGTGCCACCCATGTCTGAGCCGCCATTGTTCATACCCATGTCTGAGCCACCCATGTCTGAGCCACTCATGTCAGAGCCACCCATGTCTGA
>Ga0114996_10000795_pt1 | contig 43897 bp, 59 predicted proteins | sample ArcticOcean_MG_C_4_FD_87039 | JGI IMG/M metagenome (GOLD analysis project Ga0114996, IMG submission 87039) | Marine microbial communities from western Arctic Ocean - ArcticOcean_MG_CB4_134 | ecosystem: Environmental > Aquatic > Marine > Oceanic | place: Arctic Ocean: Canada Basin | collected... | reverse complement strand
GGTTGAGCCTGAGGCATTGGTTGAGCCTGAGGCATTGGTTGAGCCTGAGGCATTGGTTGAGCCTGAGGCATCGGTTGAGCCTGAGGCATTGGTTGAGCCTGAGGCATTTCTCTCTCCTGAGGCTCAGGCATTTCTCGCGCTTCAGGTTGAGCCTGAGACATTGGCTGAGCATGCGGCATTGGCTGAGCTTGAGGCATTGGTTGAGCTTGCGGCATTGGCTCTGGCTCAGGCTGCGGTTGTGGCTCAGGCTGCGGTTGTGGCTCAGGCTGAACTTGCGTTTCGCACACAGGTGCATCAGGACGGTTGCGAATATACGCTAAATGTCCCTTTTTAGAATCTTCAGGCTCTTCTCTCCATTTCTGACGTTCCGAAGGTTTCGAATACATTCCCCAAGTCCTTTCATTATCGACATCTCCCATCTGAGCCGTCGCATGTTGGATCGCCTGATCATATGGAACATAATCAAACACTTTCAATTCGCTTTCAGGGTTGCAATTGTAAACGTTAAAGCCTTCTGCTTCCAAATAGGGCTTCAATGCTGGCAGATATTCATGTTGCAACTTGTCATACGTATTCATGTTGCAATTAACTGCACCCTTGGCTCGTTGCTCGTCAAAATGGTACGTATAGTTAGCGCTCATTTTGAAATCTGCACCAAGTAAATAGACAGTTCTGAATCCTAGCAAGAAACAAATTCGCAGGACAGGCAAAAATACCGATCTTCCGCCGCCATTATCTCCGCTGTTGCCCCAGTTGATCGTATCTTCAAACAAGAAACGCTCTGCCATAAACTTCTCATTACGATGGTAATACACAACATTCGGGCATTGACCAACAAGAAAATTCATATCTCCCCATTGCTCATTGTCAAAAATTCTCTTCTCGGCATGAGCATGAGGTACGAACTTCGTAATACATGGATCAAGCCAAATGGATTTCAAGAACCTCTTTGGATCGTCTACACATGTCCAGAAATTCGGACGAACGGTTTTAGCTCCGTTGTTCATTCCATAAGTCATAACGCCCGGACGCTTCAGAAGGGACAAGTCATATTGTCCGCTAACCAAGCTTGGACCGTTACAAACAATAAAAATGGCTCCGCCGCGATAATGTCCAAGTAAGGGGACATTGGCTCCTTCTCTTGTGTAAAAAAACGGGACGGGCTGATACCATTCCGTTGAAACGCTAACACCGCAATGGCGGTCTCTTCCAAAACGAAATTGCTTCCAGTCGTTTCCGTCCTTCTTTAAGCTTCTTCTTCGTGTCATACTTCCTCCTAGTTTATGGCTTCATTAGCAAATCTTTCCGATTTACTGCAACCACTTTCATTATACATCAAGCGCTAGTCTTTGCCCACTATCCTTTTTGATTTTTGATATATACCCAATCCGTGCGCTGTTCTCAGGCAATCAATTAACTCATACTGTCTTTTGTCGAAATACTTCCTAGATCGCAACCATCCTGTCTTATAACACCAATCATGTACTACAAAATAGCAATCATCTGCTACGAAATCCATAGAATAATGGATCGCATCATCCCTGAACAATACATCACCTTTTTTGTATACGCATTCCAAGTCGTCAGGGGCGCATGTACTCGCGTCTACAAATACAAAATCGTAAGAATCTTTGGGTATGTCATGCCATGTTGTATCGATAAACTCAACTTCAGGAACGTTCTCCCTAACTTGATTCATGCAAGGCTGATAATTCTCTACTGAAACATACTTGGAAATTGAAGGAAAACTGTTGTAGAGAACCCAAGATGTTATTCCGCATCCAAACTCCAAAACCTTAACCCCGTCCTTAAACTTTTGGTTTTGAATCCATTCTTGAAGCCATTGCATTTCTTCCATAGATGGCGATCTTCTTGAAACCTTAAAGCTTTTTGGATATTCCATATTTACCTCTGTATGTCTGGTGCGCCCCTATCATGATTAAGATGATATTGGATCTTAGTTATCATGGGGACGCGACCTCCCATATGTACCCTGAACTGCCTATCCGACCTAGTTCTGCGCCAAAAATCCCTTTGTCTGCCTGAATAAACCCTGCCTTTATCTATAACGGCAGCTACTCTGGCTAATTGAAAGTTCCCTGCGGCTATATTACGTCCGTGAACCCATTGAAGTGGCCATTTAGATACTTCCTTGGCTACCTCTTCGACCTCGCAAGGATACTCTTTCTTCTCTTTTTCAAAATGCTCAATACAAAACGGTATGTCTAATGAATGCCGGTCTGCCCCTATAACCCTCGTCTCATCCTTGAAATCCCCTTCGCATTGTCTCTTTATATCCTCAAAGAAGTCTATATCATAGACATGATCGCAATCAGCAAACAAAATCCAATCAGCGTCCGTTTCCTTTGCGCGTATGTTGCGAGGGATGGCGCGATTTTGCTGTTGACCATCTTCTAACTCAACAGGAATGATCTTCATACCTTTGTCTTTAAAGAACTCGATAACTTCTTCAGTAGTAGGATTCCCGCTACCCGGCAAATAAGAAAGGCTAACCGTTATTTCAGGAATGTCTCCCTTCTGCTGAAGGATGGAGCTTAACATCCAGCAAAGACGATGCTGATAGTTATGGCAATGTATGCAAATTTCTAAATTCATGCTCTTATTCCTCGCATGTTTCTAGGCAAATCTTCTTGCAGAAGATCCATCCCTAACCCACGATATATAAAAAAACCGAATACCATGATTGACTTCGAAAACTTCCTCTGTATTTGTTAAAGAGTTTGAATGAAATACCAACTCATAATTCTGCCGCCTACAGGATGTACCTTGAAACCATATTGGTTACAAAAGTTGTTAACTACTGTCTCAACCTTGTACGGCAATTGCTTACCCCAATAGTCTTTGATCCCTGAACCGGGTCCATCCTTGTAATCATGCCCTGCAAGCATGCCGCCCTTCTTTACCTTATGTATCCACGCATATAGGTCTGTGTATATACCCTCCAAACTATGATCGCCATCAATGTAAACGAAATCAAGAGAGTTGTCAGGGATCTTAGGAGCCGCTTCTACGCTCATCGCTCGAATAAACTCTGTCCTCCCTTCGAATTCGCCTAATGCCGCCATTGCGTCCTTCATCCTGTTTTCCCCGATAGGATCATATTCTTCTGGCTTATGATTAGAACCGAAGTCATCCATCCAGCAATCAATGCAATACAGCTTTTCTAGGTTAGACTTTGACAGAAGATGATTAGAGAATCCTCCCTTATCAACTCCGACTTCAGCAGCAATCTTGTATCCCATTCTCTCGATCATCATAGGAAAGAACTTGTCTCTATGATGGTTGCTGCGTTTAGTTTTGATAACCTCTTCAGCGATTTTATCTGCGACATCGACCATCTCTTGCTCTCTATATTCTGCGCTCATATTAATCTTCCCATGTTGCATCTATCAATTCATAGATGAGATCTTTTTGTTCGTCTGTGAAATTCCATCTGACATTGACATTCTTATCCGCCCAAGATTTAGGCGTATTACCTTTCTCCTCGCTCACACTAACCCAATCTGCTACCATCTCTGCAACGTCCAATCTCGGAATCGCCTGAACTTCCAAAGCCTTCTCTGGCGGCTTGTCCCTGTTACCTTCGTTAAGAATGTCACCTTTTTTATCTTCTTCTGACAAATGAAATTCGGGATGGTGACTATTGAACAAGATATGATGCTTTGTAGCTTCATTCATCAACTCATCAATATTCTCAGGAGGATTGCATTCTTGGAAATCTCTACCATCGTCTTGACATTTGTACTTCCAAGAGATGAAGACATAAGCTTCCTTTTCAGGCTCTTCAAACTTACTATCGTCATGCACCTTCAACCTTTCTCTGAGTTCTTCAAACTCTTCAAACTTATCAGCGATACGACGACAGTATTTCCCTACCAAGTCAATATGGTTCCTTGTGCGCTTCTCGTACCATTCGTCCATCTCTTTACGAACGTCTTTCTTTGCTAGCTTAATTATCTTCATACTTTCCTCCCCAACTCAATGAATTAACAAACTTTTGATCAGAAGATGCATAGATTCTTTTGTTAACATTTTGACACTTTAAATCCTCATTAATATCAATCTTGGCGTGAGGCTGATGGAAGACCATTATCCTTTCCCTGCTTTCTCCCATCCAAAGAATCCTCAAACCCATATGTTTAGCTCTCTTTAACAGCTCTACGTCTTCGCTACCCCACCCCACCATGGCTTCATTAAATCCCCGGAGTTTATGCCAATTTTCGATAGATGTACATTGGCACCCTCCTGCACTTGTTCGTTTTTTGATGCGACCATGCTTGCAATCCTCTAGGTTATTGATTGGGTCCAGCGCTCCGCTATAGATTTGATTTGCTATAGGCGGTTTCCAATACATCGTTCTTGATTCAACAAAAACATGAGGCTTTAGGTTGTCAACAAGTGTTGCAACAAAATCCTTTGCAAAAAACATATCAACATCAGTTGTCATAATGTAAGGCGTAGTTGCATTCCGAACCCCGACGTTATTTAGCCTAGATCGTTCAAATTTTTCTCCCAATTGATGACATACTACCTTTATAGAAAATAAATGAAGATTGGTCGCTGCAAACTGCTTAATATCTTCAACGTTTTTACTTCCGCCGTCCGCAATGATTAGCTCAAAATCTTGACAAGTTTGGTTCGCAAGAGATTTGATAAACCATTTTGTAGAGTTCGTTTCAAGGTCAAAACGATCCCTATTAGAAGCTGCTATGGTTAACATTTTTGACACTACTTCACTCCTTTCAAATGCCTCAATCGCGGATGACCAAAAACCTTAATGTCATCATCCTTATTAAAAACTCCTCTCCTTATATTGCAACATTCTGGCTCGAAATGTTCTCTGTAAAAATCTAAACTTTGCCATCCGCCATACTTATCGTCTGTCCATGCGCCATAGTAAACTTCATCGAGCCATTTGTTTGCCAAATAATCTACATCTTCAAACTTCAACAGTTCAGACGGGATGCTCTTATCTGCGATATAAAGGAATGCCCCGCAAGGCAAAACTTTAGTTGGAATCTTTCCCCCTCCTCGATGCGCCATTTTAACGCTTGCGTATTTGTAAAGCGGAGCTTGGAAATCATCCTTCTTAGCCAAATCATCCCAAAACGTACTTGGTATAGGTTGTAGCGGTTGCGTATCCCAATCCAAATACACAATGCGATCAAAATCTTGCATCGCATATTGAAGTAAATGGATCTTGTGTTTCCATATCCTCTTAACGGGGTCAAATAAGTTGGGCGCTTATCAACTAACTTGCAATTAAACCCGTGCTCCTTTAAAACGTCATAATTCTTCTCACCCAAAACATACACTACAAAATCTTGCAAATAAGTATTCCTTTTAGATAATACGAATTCTCCCCCCAAAGACCGTAAATTCCTCCTGAAAAGGTTATCTTCTTCATAAACTTCTTGGTCTCCCCAAAAACATCTAACAAAAGAATTCATCAACGACCTCCTTGCCGATGTAAGAAACACAGATCTTTAGATGACAACTGTTCAGGAGAATAAGGCGAACTTTTATGTAGGTTGCAAAACATTGGCTCAAACTTCTCCCAATACAAATCAACTCCTTGCCATCCGTCTGTCATCTCATCTGTTAATCTTGCCCAAGCTGGTTCATCGTTGTCTGGACTACCTAATTTCTCCCACCATTCAATCGCCTTTCTTGGCAACGTTTTGTCTCGAAGATAAATGAACCCGCCATTAGGAACCTTCCTTAGCTCTCCCTTGCGCCAATATGCTTTTCGACGATGATACATTTGCAGGTTGGCTTGGAAAACCTCCTTCTTGTTAAGCTCCTTCCAAAACTCAGAAGGCAATTTCTTTTGGGGGAAACAATCCCAATCAAGATAGACAAGTTCATCGTACCCTTCTTCTTCCATGGCGAATTTGATGATCTCCAACTTGTGTCGATACTGATGCTTTACCAAATCGAATGGCGCAGGATTCTTGTCAACCATAACGCAATCAAAGCCGTAGGACTTCAACCCTTCATAGTTCTCTTCTCCCATTACATAGACTTTGAATGGCTCATTGTTCTTGTTGCCAAGAATAGATGTAATGTCTTTGTCAATGCGAAAACGTCTTCGCGTAATACGATGACCTTCGTCATGGATGCCCCAAAGCGCTCTAATGAACCCTCTCTTACTCACGTTCTGCCCCCAACATAATCTGTGTTTCTATCCTCAATGCCTTTACGCGACTGAATGTAATGCATAAAACAGGTGTCTTTTTGTACAGCCCTGTCTTCAACCGCCGATTTCTTTTTCAAATTACAAACCTCTGGCTCAAAATGATCCCAATAGGCGTCAACTCCCTTCCATCCTCCCAAAATATTGTCTGTCAGCTTCGAAATGCAAATTTCATCCCAAAACTTCATCTCGGGCGGCATTCCTTCCCAAACCTCAATGAGCTTTTTGGTAATCTCCTTGTTGCCGATGTAAATGAAGCCACCATTCGACGTTTTTCTCCAATCGATCTCGCGCCAAAGGCATTTTCTCCTACGATACATCATAAGGTTGGCTTGGATTGCGGTTTTTCGGTGAAGACGGTCCCAAAGATCAGGGAAAATTGGTTTTACGGGGATACAGTCCCAATCCAGATATATGATCTCATCGAACCCGTCCTCATGCATAGCGTAATCCAACATGTCCATCTTATGACGCCAAAACTCCGTTTGAGGGTTGTAAAGCCAAGCGCGTTCGTCCAACATTTTAACTTTGCACCCCATCTTCTCTACGCCTAACGACAAAAGAGTTTCGTAATTCTCTTTGCCGTATACATAGACTTGAAAAGCAGGATTGTGTTCATTTTCCAACGCTAGCAAGATCTCCTTGTCCATTTTGCCTCGCCTGCCGGAAGGGGTAATCCAACCTTCATCGTGCTGCTTAGAATAGTCTCCCCAAAGAACCCTTACAAATGCTCTCTTAACCATTTTCTCCTCCATAGTAGTCACATACGTCTGGGCAACTTCTCAACACAACGTCTTTTTCCGCTGGACTGATTCGTTTTTCAATGTACTGAGATTTTAAAACCTCACCCGACCTAATATATAAACGACCAGCGCCGAACTTTCCCTTCTGATAATACCGCTCTGGTTTTCCGCAATAATCCGGTACAGCGTCATGGTTGAATTGCGCCATGTCTTTTTCATTTCGAGTAAAGTTCAAAAACGAAACATCCGCGTTAAATCCTAAAGCCTTCAAAGATTCAATTACTGTTTCGGGTTGAAGTGCCATATCTTCGTACTTTACTATGGCATCAAACTTCTCTCGCTGACAAAAATCTTCATTTAATCGTCTAAACTTATTATCAACAGTACCATTCTCATTTCTCCATCCCGGCTTACCTATGAGACTGATATAATTGTCGAAAGGGTTTCGTAAAAACAAAACAGCTTTATCAGGCTTAAAAGAGTCACGGTGATCTTCCCAAGTATAAAGAGTAGTTACAACGCATTTCAACACAATGTCTTTTTCGCAATCTAAACTAGGAGCTAGGTTTCTATTGTAGAGATCAATGATAGCCACGGAATTCTCATTTTGTCCCATAAAATAGGAGAAAAAACTCGCTCCGCTTGACTGCATACCGTATATTAATGTCTTCATGCCTTTACCCGTTAGAGATTACCAACTTCTTAGACCTTTCCTCATAGAAATCATCTATGCGTTTTTTGATTCCTTCAGGACTTTTCCCTTGCAAAAAATGTCTTACCTTATTCATGTTGACATGGTAGTAGAGCATCTCTCTTGTCTCAAAAACATCCTTACCATATCCGTATAGCGTGTGGTACAATGGTTCGAATCCATTCTCCAAATAATACTCTGCCCCTTTCCATCCGCCATTCGCTTCATCCCAATAATGCATCAACAAAGATTCTTCCGACCAAGGCTTCCCTGTACGCTCCCATAACGCAATTACATCTTTGGGGATCTGTTTATCGCGCATGTACAAAAAGGTAGCTGCTATTACCGTTCTTTGCGCCGCTGTACGCCAACGATTCTTCCGCCTGTGGTAGCTAAACAATGCCCCTTGCAAACTTTGCCCTTTTCCCATGACATCCCAAAAATCATCAGGTATCTTGGTTGCAGGTATGCAGTCCCAATCTGTAAAAAGAATCTCGTCAAAATCTACCATAGCTTGATTCCATATTTCTATCTTATGTCGATAAATCTCAGTTTTCATATCCCATATTGAAGGACGCCTGTCTAACAATCGAACATCTTTAAAACCCATATCTATGCTCTTCTTTTCGTTTTCTTTTCCGAATACATAAACGACAACATCTGGCTCATACGGGTTCGCAAGCGTTAACTCCATATCGCTATGAACCTTCTCTCTCAATGAAGCTCCATTACGGCGTTTCAAATGCTTTTGGTCATTGTGACTAAAGTCTCCCCAAATTCCTCTGATAAAAGATCGCTTCATCGCATACTTTCCAAATAATTGCAAATAATTGAAGCGCTGTTCCCGTCGCCATATGGACACCTCTCCATAAAATCATATGAATCCCATGCCGCCTTGAATTTTCTTCCTAAAGACATTGGCGCTGGAACCATCGAAGATGACATATTGACTGCCTCTGGACGCTCCGTAATTCTCCTACATACGAGACAACGCTTATTGAAAAAACTACATTCTTCCTGTATCCCTCCGCTATCCGTAATGACAACCTTTGTCTTCAACAAATACTTCAACAACTCATCATGAGACATAGGATCGATAACCTTAACATGTTGTAAAATTCCTTTGTGCTTAGATACTTCAGGGTTAGGGTGAAGCGGCAACAAAAACTCCGCATCATATTGAGATGCCAAATCGTCTATAGCCTCAAACCATAAAGGCATCCAGCTATGATTCTCCCGCCTATGTAATGTAACAAGTACCTTATTCTGATACTCGCATTGATCTTTATAAGGCAACAAATTGTCAATTGCCGTGTTGCCGACCTTGTATATATGTCCATTCGCCTTCTCATGTTGCAAGTTGGCTACGTTATCCGAAGTAGGACAAAAATGAGTTGTTGCTATAGATGAAATTATCTTTCTGTTGACTTCTTCAGGATATGGATTCTCAACATCATATGTTCTCAAGCCTGCTTCCAAATGCATAACCGGTATCTTTCTATGATGCGCTGCAATAGCTAGGGCTGCTGCTGAAGATGTGTCGCCTTGAACCATAACAGACTTTACATCTTCAAATATTTCTTCATATAGACCCAAGCAACTGCTAAAGATATTGTCTAAACGATTATCGTTCAAAGAACATCTCTCCCAATGCTCTTTTGAAATAAAAATGACATCTAAATCTTCTGCGTTTGCCAAATCTTCATGCTGACCCGTCGAAAAGAGTTTATGAGCGATACCTCTGCGACTCATCTCTTCGACAAGTGGTCTCAACTTGATCAATTCAGGTCGTGTTCCATATGTTACTAAAATCATCTTTCAACCTATAGCATATGAGTAAAACAAGCGTTCTTCGACTCGTTTTGTTCTTTAGTAAATGCTGACTTCTTGCGAAGATTGCATATTTGCGGCTCAAACCGATCCCAATAGCCATCTAATCCCGGCCATTTGCCGCAATAATCATCTACGTACTTCGAGATAGATGGTTCATCGTCAAACAACAAACTTCTCTCTCTAAGTCTTAGCTCAAGCCCTCTTGCTTGCCTTTCTTTTTCCTTTGCCGATGCCCATTCGCCCAACTCTACCCAATTCTTAATGAAATGGTCAGGAATCGATTTGTCTGCAAGATAAACAAACCCGCCATTGCATGTCTTTCTTACATCTACATCTCTCCACAAACATTTCTTCGTTCGATACAGAAACAAATTGGCTTGGAAGACATCTCTTTTTTCCAAAATGTCCCAAACGTTCTCGGGCAATGGACTTGTCAAAATGCAATCCCAATCGAGATACACAATTTGGTCATAGTCTTCCATCGAGCGTTTAAATATCTCAAGTTTATGCCTGTAAAGCTCTCGTTTCATATCCCATACGATGCTGCGCTCATCAACCAATACATATGGGAGATCGTATTTCTCCATCAAAGGGATATTGTCAGTTCCGAATATGTAAGTCACAAAATCCATTTCATAAGGAGAGTCTTTAACTCGCTCTATGTCTCGACAAATCTTATCTTTGCGATCTGTTATGCCTCGGTCATTAGACCAAAAATCGCCCCATAAACCTCTTACAAATGCTCGTTTCATATTTCAAATCCATTTTGAGACGCATAATGTCTCAACTCATCGTTACGCAATAACTCTTGAAACCTATCGTCATCTTCAACTTGCTTCCATCGATTCAGAACGTCCATCTTTTGTCCGCTCTTTTGATATTGCATCCCGTCAAAGCTGCTTCCATATTGGCGGCTTACTCCGATACGCATAACCGTATTGATACGGCGATCATTGAACTTCAATCCTAACCTCTCTGATATCCCCTGACGATATTCTTGAGATTCGAACCATCGATCATACAAGAGGAAAATTCTTTCATGCGTAATGGGCAAATACTCATTGGACAAATAATCTGTTTCTCCGCCTGCTTCTTTTGCCAATGCGATCCAAACATTAGAAAATCCTTGAGGACTCCTCAAGCGTTTGTTTCTATTCCAATTCAAAACGCTGGCATAATGATTATATGGGTTGCGCAAAATAACCACACAATCAGACCTCTCAGAAAGCTTATCACAAGAGCTTAGCTTCGCCAATTCATCTCGCTGTTGAGGCATCAAAGGATTTACGCCGATTCCCGGCAACGTAAATTCTGTACCCAACATAATTGCGTCCATGCCCTGTTGGATATTAGGATTGGCATCCTCAATCCATTGTTCTCTCTCAGATGGCTTGAAGTACCACCAAGGCGGCTTCAATGAGCCAGCTTTACTGTCGCGTTCGCCCCTTTGAGACATACTGTTTTTGAAACATACGTCTTCAAAATGACCAACTAGCCAAGAGGTTACGGCATGCTGTCCTGTTCGCTGTATGCCAGCAACGTGGATTTCTCTATCAGTCAAGTACTTCAATTTTTCTCCCTGATGACAATGCGTCGATCCATGTCCTGACGGGTAAAGAATGGCGTAACAAAAGAATTGCTCGGCTTTGGGATAGATGATGGAGTATCTTTGTGGGACTGAGGTATTTGAGCATACTCAGGAATACTAATGCCATGGAAAGCTTCCGAGTCCGTTTTCATTTCATCCAAGTTGATCTTTACATCCGATACCGCCTCGACAGATGTCTCTTCACCTTCGGCATCAGCAGGAAGACCAAAAACATCACTGTTGTTTTTTTCTACCTCTGCCAACCTACGGCATATGTCATCTACGCCTCTGCGTCCATTCCCCTGAGCAAAGCCGAAATGCTTCTTGAAATTCTTTGTTCCTACGGTATGCGGATCGAACCTATTGGCGACATAGAACATAAAAGTGTCTTGCGTCGGAGCAGGAAGCTTACGCTCTCTCAGAAGCTTGACACAGAACTTTGTGAACTTTGTCTTATGCAATTGAATAAACGAAATGGTTCGCTTTGTATCATGGAAGAACCGCTTGCCGTCAACGCGACCCTCGTCCATCATAGGAGGGGCGTTCTTCAACTTAGGCTTCCAATGCCCTTTTGCCCATTCATCTAATTGTTGAATATGCTCTACTTTGCTATAACTCCATTTGTGTCCGCAAAAAGCAAAACGTTTCATTTCGTCGTTGATAAACAGTGTGTCGTTCGTAGCATAACTGTCTGCATCGATTTTCAACCAATAATCTGTTTGAACGTTCTCTGCCGTTCCAAAGACGAATGCGCTCAACATCTCTTCTCGATGGTTATCAGCGTTATCCATTTCCCAAGGTATGATCCGAACATTGGGGAGTTTTAAAAAATCTAAACGCTCATCATTCTCCGGTATCCCATGTACGAAAACTATAACAGGATAGTCATCGATCTTCTTGTACTTGCGCCAATTAGGAAATGTCTCTCTTAATATATCAACGTATTTCTCGTCGCAAGCTGTTACAATGGTTACGTCTTGCTCTCCGCTCAAATACTTCTTCAACCTCTTGTCGGCGTACTGAAGAAAATGGTTGATGTTAGCTATGTTATCTCTGCACATCTCATGGAAAACTTCTTTCCACATATGACAAAGACCGAAATCAAGACAATGTTTCTGCCCATGGAAATGAACGATGCGCTTATCCTCAGTCTCAGAGTCATGCTTAACGCTGACGTTGAACTTCATAGGAGCGATGTAAATGTTTTCGTAGGACGGATATAAAACCTGAAAAGCCACTTCATCAGGTATGAACATCTTGCCATCTCCCTTTTGAGCTAGCGCTATCCAATCCTTAAGGAACTGCAAGTCCTTACGGTAGGAGAGGATGCCTGTATTGATGGCAGGGTTATGTTCTAATGCTTTGTCGATGAAACGTTGCTCTGCAATGCCTTCGTAGTTTTTGATACGCTTAGTAATTGTTTTGCCATCGCTCCACCAGCCAGCGAAATGCGGAATCGCTACATCGCAATGGTCAAGATAATCAAACATTTCGTCGATAGGTCCGACAACAACCGTGTCAGCATCAAGCCATAATGTTCGATCATATGGGGAATTGATAAAGAGTTCTGTTTTGCGAACGAGAGCTTTTACTTTGTCATTTTGTTCGCAATGGACGATGTTGACATTGAAATGACGACAAACATCATCGAACTCATGCGGGTAGGGATCTTCTAGGAAAAACGTTACATCGCCTTGCCAATGCTTTCGCAAAGTATAAAGAGTAACGATTGCTCGGACAATGCATTTCGGACCACGATTGAACATCAATACACCTCTAGACTCGTCCATAACTATCCTCCGGTTGTCCTAAGGCTACGTTGGCGAGCCGTTAGGTGCGTTGAGTTACTTCATATATGTCACTATTATACAGATTTTACTGGATCATGTGACCGAAACCAGAAATGCCTTATACCATATTTCCAAAGCCTGTAATTCCCTGATATACGCCGGGGCGATAATGATCAAATCTGTATTGTGCCTTGATTTTATTCAACTCCTCAGGAGTCAAATCCTCCAACTCCTTACCATCGGGCAAAAAGGCTTCGATAGTACGATAGAAGATGTCCATCTCCTCTGGAATTTCAGAACCAAGTTCTACCGGAGGCGAAGGGGGAAATTCTTGAGGGAATCCATCTAGAGGGTTATACAAAGGCATATAATCTACTTCGCAAAATAGACCTTATGCTCCTTCCATGATTTCTTGCAAAGTATTCGCCAAGCTTTGCGCCCTTGTTTCTAAGGTATGATACTGCAAAAACGTCTGTCGCCCATTTTCAGAAATCTCACTCAATTCGTCTTTGTTCGACATATAATGATCTACTTTGTCAAGAAAATTACTCTGATTAACAGCTACATAATTAACCCCGTCCTGCATATGTAATTCGGCTTCTCCATATGGTCTTTCGCCAATATACGCCGTGTTACAACCCCAAGATTCGAAGATCTTGTTATAGTAAAGATGGAATTTCCCTCCACAACTCGCCATGGCATGAGCACGATTGATGGCTTTCGCATATTCGTCTCTGACAAACCCCGAATGTCTCCATTCCGTACCACAATGAGGGTAATTCTTATAACGTATCCCTTTCGATGGGCAATGCATAGCTAACGCAGCATGCATCCATCTCCTAAATCCATAGAACTTATACATCGAACCCAAGGTAATGATGTCTTCTTCCTTGGACAGCCCATAGTCTTTAAAACAATCCTTGTCAACACATCTAGCCAATGCAACATAGACTGGATTCCCCATAACGTCGGGGTTTAAAAACCTGAAAAAGTCTTTGCCTCGACTTAACGGAGGAACGAAACAGGAAAAACAATATTGGAACTGACTGCCCTGAAGATCTGCCGACCATTGCTCAGGTCTTCTTGACCAAAAATCAGAAACAGCAAAAGCCGTTTTGACTTTGCTATATGTTTGATCTGTCCACAACTCTTGCATCCCAGTTGGAAACATTCTTAGGTTTTGGGGGATGTTGTACTGTTCAATGTAGACATTCCCGACTGGTTCATTTGGGGTGAAGTAAGTATAGATCATATCAGGCAATTCGTCTTTGTAGACCTGATCTATAATGTGTCGAATGTCAGTATGTTGGTAGTTGTCCCACCCCGGTCCATAAAAGGTTGTATCAGCAGCTTGCTTAATGACCTCCATATCGTAGACCATATTGCCGCTATGCCACCCTGTGCGGTTTACATTAAGTAACAAGATTTTGTAATCAGTTAGAGGCATCTTGCTCCATCTGAAATTCTTATTATTAGTTGAATCATAGTTCCATAACGACACTAATTGAGAAAACTTATTTCGAACGAATGTGAATTTGTAGTACTGATCCCATTCATCTACTACTCCTGTAAAATATTCCAACTTATCCTGCCATAATAGCTTTTGCGACTAAGAACCCCGTCATCCAATCCATGCTCTCTCAGTATCCGATGGATCGCGCTTCCTCCGGTTTTTGCGATATGAAAGAAGAGAACCTTCTTCTCTCTTGAGATGACAAAAGGACTCATTAAAGTCATCTTCCCATCATCCGTCAGTCGAGAGTATTTTTCTATAAGCTTGTCTTTCACAATTTTGGATTCTTAATACCGGGCGCGATTGCCTGCCTTAGCTTAAACATGCCTTGGTCATGGATACCTTCGTCAACAGTCTTGAAATCTAGGATAGGAGATCCATAATGAATCAAATATCCCAAACTGTTCACATCATTATCTCCCCATCTATATTTGTAAATGCCACCGTGTTGATTGACAGCGTTCATCCAACTCTGCCAATGAGGAGTAAGAAACATCTTCAACTTAACAACATATGTATCAGCAATTGGGTAGTAATGGAAGTTCTCATACTCATTAGGATCATTCAGTAGATCTTTGATAAATTGAGACTTCGGCTCAATACCCTCTTTAGCCATATAACGTTTAATGAAATCCCACAAATCTACTCGCGTATCATAGTTGCCTTGATGCGGTTTTTTGACATGCTGATCATAAACTCGGAGAGCGCCCATATCATCATCTCCTTCCGCAAGCAACTCGATAGGGTCATATGGCATATCCCTAGTAAAGCCCGACTCATCATCTATAAACAAAGTATAGTCATATTCTTGGAATCTGGTGTTAGGATATCCGTAGAAATTGCTCATGAAATGGCACATATGTAGGAACCCCTTCCTCTGTACCGTAAAGCTCTTCCGAACATACTCTAAGTCATGACGGTTATGGAACAACTCTTGTTCTGGAATATGAGCGGGGGTTTTATACGGGATACTGATAAAAGTGACGTTATCGCTTATTTCCTTATGGACTCGATCCCGAAATAATAAGTTGTCATAGATATCGTCAAAATAATGGACGTACACAGGATAACCTGCCTTGCGATTAAAATTGTCAAACAAAGACACCAAACAGTCAAAAAGACATTTGGTCCTTGAGGATATTGTGCTAATACAGCCATTGTACTTAGGCATGCTTCTCTCCTTGTATTTTATGGATCGTTTTTATTAACTCGTCAGCCCTATTGTCCCATGTATGTTGTTGCAAAAAGGCATCAGAAGATCTTCTAACGATCTGCTCCCTTTCATCGTCGTGATGTACATAATATATGAGCTTCTCCTCTAAATCACTCAAATCGTTTTCGAACATTATACAGTTTTGTTCATCTACGAAAACGTCCCCATTCTGAAAAGGCATATTGTTGCAAAACAAAAGGGCGCTGGACAAGCATATTTCAAAATGGCGAACTCCAACATCATCAATTGGTCCCGTCGTTGAAAGCCATATCTTAGTCTGGTTTATCCTAAGCGCATATTCTTCCGCAGATACAATTCGAGGAGCTACTGAATCGCTTCCATTCCAAAATAGTTTGATCGGCAAACTCTTCGCTATCGCATGTACTTTATTCCTGAGATCTTGCGCAACGCCTTGGATCTTATCCCCTCCATGCAAAGCTCCACTAAAACCAAAATCATAAAGTTTCTCTACATCGTTACGGCTGTACAGCGCAGGATCTCCTGCAAACCATAACTGCATAGATGGGATGCCGACTACGTTGGCAAACTCAGCATGATTCGTTTGAGAATACGCTAAAAGGTCAACATCTGCTTTCTTGCAGAGCGCTATCTTAAATTTGAAGTTGTCCATCTGCGGTTTATGCAGTATATAAATCTTGGGGATGTTAATGTCGATATCAAGATTGCAATCCCTTTTGTCATTCTCATAAGACGTGCCAAAAACAACTGCATCTATCCCCTCGGGAACTGGCTCCGAAAGAGATTCCTGTACTATCACTGTAGCCTTCTTGCATAAAGACCTGTACAAATCGCCATAGTACAGGTAAGTATAATTTGGCTCCAGCTTATCCCTAGTCCCTAAGTAAAGTATCTTCATATGTTTATATACTTGTTCTTTATCTCTACGACATCAAATGCTCTGACAAGTTCTTGTATCCCCTCTCTTATCCCAACGGTTGTATTAAAGCCTAGTTTGCCAACTTTGTCATAGCTAACTTCGTAGTCTCTCTTGTCCTTGTCTTCTCCAACCTCGGCATAATGAATATAAGCTCCAGTCTCTTCAGAGATTATATCGCAAATTTCCATCTTGGTAAAGTTCATTGTATCGCTACCAACATTGTACACGTTACCTTGCATAGACCCACCGTCATTGATTGCCATCATGATCGCTCTACCCATATCCCTAACATGGATAAATGTTCGTTTAAAACTTCTCTCATAAACAACGATATATCCTTGGGTCTTGCATTTATACGTAAAGTCATTAATCAGCAAATCAAGTCTCAGCCTCGGAGACACTCCAAAAGCCGTTGCAAAACGATAAACCACAACTTCATCCAGCTTTTCTAACAGCATTGATTCTGCTAAAGTCTTTGTCTGCCCGTAAAGACTTAATGGCTTTAACTCCGTTTCTTCTGTACAAACGTCATCTACTTTACCATAATTACTCCCAGTAGAGGCGTAAATTACGCGCTGATCGGGCGACAAATACTTCATGAGAACTTTTGTCCCATCTACGTTTACTGATTTTGCAAGGTCGGGGAAGCTCCTACAGGCAGGGTATCCGACAATAGCTGCTAGATGCACAATAATATCGTTCCCCTTGATACTCTGCGAAAACGCATCCTCGTCCAAAATGTCGCCCTTTACGAAATGGAAATTGGGATTTTCGAACAAAGGTATAAGATGATCTCCTCCAAATGTAAGGTTGTCGTAAACCGTAACGCTATGCCCTGCCCTGATCAACTTAGAAACAATTACACTTCCTACGTATCCCGCTCCTCCTGTTACTAATACCTTCATAAAACCTCCTTGTAATATCGTATGGTCTTCTCTATTGCCTTGTCATGATCCCAAAAAGTATATGATGGGAACTCCTTTCTAAACTCAGTGTCATCGAGAACCTTAACCGGGTCTCCGTCAGCATACTCTGTGTTGAAAAATAACTCACCTTCATATTGGAGTTTGCTTTTAATAATCTCTGCTGATTCCCTTATGCTATGCCCTCTGCCTTGAGCCATATTGAGCGGGTAGATCTTTATCCCCCTGTTAGCTCCTTCAATTAAAAGATTACAGAAGTCTTCAACGTAAATCCATTCGCGCTTTGGACTCCCGCTACCCCATATCTCAAATTGCTCCTGACCATCTCGTTGCGCCTTAATCATTCGGATGATCATTCCGTCTAACGCATGCGTATGGTTGGGGTCCATAGAATCATTAATCCCGAAAGCGTTAGGGAAAATCAAATTGCAACTTTCGACTCCATACTGCTCATAGTAGCAGACTGACAGATTATAGAGCATGCGTTTACTGTTGGCGAATGAGAAGACTGAATCATGAACGGCTCCGCTTAGCCATTTGTCTTCAGGTTGTACATCAAGCCCTCCGGGATAAGAGCAATTAGAAATGGGAGTAACGATAAGCGGGGGCGTCTTCATACTGCGAGCCGCCTCGTAGATACTGACTGACATCTCTATGTTGTCTCGCAACACATCTGCCGCAAACTCAGTTACATAATGCAGACTGCCGCCATGAGAGCAAAGGTTATAGACAACTTTAGGATTAAAGAGATGGAATGCACTCTTTAACTCTTCTTTATTCCTAGCGTCTATAACTCCCTTTGAGATTAGCAGAAGCTCATCATCCTTCAGCTTATCAGTAAGATTGGCTCCGACAAATCCTGTATGTCCTAGTATTATCGTTTTCATCCTCTCCGGTCTCCGAGATCCTTAACGCATTTAATGCCTGCATAAAGGTGTCCTTCTTTTAAGTCTTTGTTATCTACTAACGTGTAAGCCCCGTATGCGCTGTCATTTGGCAAAATCGACCCCGGAAGAATACAACAATGCGCTCCGACAACAACTTTATTTCCTATCTTAACGTCTTCTACGATCCCTCCGAACCTCTCTTCCTCAGGAACAGACGGCAAATCCATAGAAAGCGCTTCGTATTCGCTAGAAGCGCAGTAAACGGCGCTATGATTGGATATAGTTGAATAATCACCAATGGTTAGTTTACCTTCTCCGCCTGAAAAGTTAACGTGAGAAGCAACATGACAATGCTTCCCGATTTCCAAAGTACAAGAGACATAGGTAAAATCATCGATGATTGTCCCGTCGCCAATCGAAACCCGTTCAGGATGTCGAATGCGAACCGTTTTGCCAATGATTACATTCTCCCCTAAATGCTTCAGGTCTGACAGATCAAAAAAAATATTCTTACTCATGCTTGAAATACCTTGTTTTTCGAAATGTCATGATAATCTCGCTGATCACAAACATCTGGGTTGTTCTTACCTAGTTGATCGAAAAGAATGATCCCTCTTGCTGCATCTTCGGGGGTCATGTACATATTCCATCCTGCCATTTCGACGTTATCTTCGTTATATGGAATGTCAATATGTCTACCTTCAAAAGAGGCACATCGAATCCAATCCGCTCCTTCTTTGTCATTAGTCAAAACCATACCGCCTTTCCCGATAGGAAGTCGCTTCTTAATTTGGAATGATAGACAATAGTAAGAATCGGGAACATACATCCCCTCTGTAAATCGAACAGCGCTATCGTAAATGGGATAAGGATCTAAACGATATCGTCCGCTCCATTCGTAATCCTTGAACTCAACGGAACAATCAGCATGAAGAACTGAAAGAGCAGCAGATAACCACGTTCTGCATGGCATTACAATAGTTCCTTCGGCTTTCAGGTACTTAAGGCTAAGAAACAATGCATCGGTACAGTTATCTACTGCTACTGCATATTTACTACCTGCAAACTCAGCAACCTTATTTTCAAACATCGTGACAACTTCTCGGGCATCTTCAAACTCATAGCCCTTTTCTTTTAAGATATCTAGCTCAACTCGTTGGAACTCTTTCGGGATCTTGCCGAGAGGCCAAGGTTCGTAGATATAAGGTTCTTCTTTCATATTACCCTCCTAGATTTACTGTAGTCATATTCTTTATCATTATACCTCAACTGCGCACAGATCTGCATAACATCTCCTAATCATCGTGGTTTCCCCACTGAAACCACCCATCAAAATCGGTCTCTCCAAGGTTCTTGTTGTTTCTACCCTTGTTCTTTCTCCAATGTCCATATACGCCGACCTTTTTCGCATTTCCCATTGATCAACAATTTTTTCAAATTCCTCAAGCTTCTTTTCATAAGGAACCTTCTTACCGGACAAAATCCCATCATCTAATCCATTTTGCCTAAGTATCTTTATTATAGAACTACCTCCGGTTTTTGCTATATGTAGATACAACGTTTTTCTTTTTTTACTTACCGCAAATGGCGTCATAAGCGTCATAAGATTCCCGTCTTTAATGGACTTAACCGTAAAGCGCTCTAAAATATCTGATTTGCTACATTCAATTTAATTTTTCCTTATATATAATAAATGCCTGAATTGTCTGTTCCTCTCTTTCATATCACTCCATGTAAAACTAACCCCCAACCCATTCAAGAATCTTTCCATTTTATCTTTGTCAAAATACGAATAAATCAATGTAACATCTTCTTTATCTTCCCCCAAAAAACATTTTGGTTCAGACACGTCGCCTCCCGCTTTAGAAAACCCTTTGAAAAAAGAAATAATAACCTCTGACTTAGCGACACGAACCATCTCTTGAATAGGAGCTTCAAAAGACTTTTGATGATTTAAAGTATCCAAGCATAAACAAACGTCAAATGAATTATCCCCGTGTTTGATGTCATCAATAAACCCTTCTTGTATGTCAATCCCATCCGCTTTGCATTTCTCAACCAATATCGGGGTAGCATCTATGCCACTATACCTTATTTGATATCCATCAGATTTAAATCCATAATACTCCGAACAAAGTCCTGCTCCACAATCTAAAACGCTTTCATGTCCCTGTTGCGCAATATGCTTCCTTATAGTTTTTTTAAAAGAGGAATCATAACTTCCACACCACCCCTTAAACTTGTCCATTTGCTTCTCATCTTGCAATTCAATTTGCCACCATCTCAAATGACTGTCTAATTCCTTCATGCTCTCCTTTTTCTAAAATGTACAGTTGGGCTTAACGGATCTTTATCTAGCATCGCGTCTTCGCTAACAATTTCGTACTTATACTTATCTAGTAACCCACAAACCCTACCTACGCCATAAAAAAACCACCTTCCGTTTTTAGCTTCTCCATCATAATCAGAAATGAATATTCGGGCTAATATTTTCATGAACCTCATCTCGATATTCTTGCGAATCATAAATGTCGTCAAAATACAAAACGTACACAGGGTAGTCGTGTTGGCTGTTATACCCCTGATACAATGATTCCAAACAAGCCCTCAAACAACGAGTGCGAGATGAAATGATCGCAATACATGCATTCGGTTTTCCAATTAGTTCTCCTTTATCTAAGATCTCCCCACTGAAACCACCCATCAAAATCCGTTTGTCCTAGATTCTTATTGTTTTCGCCCTTGTTCTTTCTCCAAGGTCCATATACGCCGACCTTTTTAGCGTTTCCCATCGTAGCTGCCCACCATGCAAGCGTCCCATGCTTAAAAAGAAGCTGATTGAAAGACCGCATATAATCAAAATCTTCTCGAACTGAATTGCCTACCCTTACTATGGGGTTTAATTCAGACAGCCCATCATGAAGAGAGTTGAAATAGTCACAAGCCTTGGGCAAATCTACTCGCATACTCTTTGAGACGGGAACATGGAATTTCATTTTTACCAAATCTTCCGGCGTCACCTTCTCCCAAACCTTCATGTCTGTAACAATATGTATACGGTCATAATCAAAAAGTTTAATCGCATCCAAGTATTCATCAACAGTTGTTATAGCCTCAGGAGTATGCTCGTTACGATACAAAAGCCTGTCTCCCAATCTCAAATGGAAAACTAAATCGCCTTCGCTTCTGAACGGAACGTCTTCAACCCAAGACCGTATAAGCTCTAAATGCGGTTTGTAAATAGTATAGTCTTCAGGGTTAGTATCAATCAAATAATTTGACGGCGGAAGGTCTCCTAGATATTGGCAAAAGTCTTGTTCGTTGTTTCCAATCGTAACTACAGGCAGCTTATCATTGAATTGAAACGCCTGTCCCCTAACATTCAAAACCTTTAGCGTAGAATTAGAAAGGTTTGCATCATGTACATGAGCCAAAAGCCTACCGTAGATGTATTGGAATATCGTATTCCCGTCTCCAATGGTATATGTTACCTTGACTGTACCCTTATCCATTCTTAACCCATAGTTGCTGCGTATGACCATCTATGTCATAAACATCGTCAGGATGATCTCCACAAGAAAATCCATATCCGTACTCTACAAAAAGGCGGTTAATACGATTCCTTTTATCTCTATACTCGGGAGTCAAAAAGATGGGATCTTTGCCATGCAACTGTATGTACACCACTTTGGCAATTCCCAAAAAGGCGGTACTTGCTTCAAAAATCTTATACTCCCCGCCTTCGCAGTTTATTTTCAAATAGTCAATTGAATTGGCGTTGATTTTTTCTATGAAATCATCCATCGTATACGTCTCTACCGTCGTCTCAACTGTTTTGGCGTTCCACTCTTTGTTCATTATGAACTCTTTGTAAAGACTGTTTGCTTGAGAAGACCCTGCGGATGTTGCATGATTTCCAGAATAAAAAACTTGATGTCCCGTTTTGTCGCTAATAGCGCAATGGTATAGATTGAAAGCTGAGTTTGCGTTTTTCAGAGTGCTGTAATTAACCGGGCATGCTTCTATCAAATGGTAATTCTCGGGGGTTCCTGCGGAGTTGGTACACAAATAATGGGACACGAAACCATTATACGCCCCAACGTCAATAACAATTGAATCCTTACTTAAAAACCCCAAAGACTGTCTTATTATATCCTGTTGTTCCATTATGCCTCCTTAGCAAACAGTATGTCGTTCTTATCTACCTTCAAAGGTTTCATGTTTAACTTGCTGAACAAATCGATTGTCTCCCGCTTGTTCATAGCCCCGTCATATAGCAACTCGCCATATTCTGTCCAAACATATTTAGTCTTTTTGAAAGTCTCTTCTCCGCCCAAAATAACATCTTTCTCTGCCCCTTGTACATCCATCCATATGAAATCAATTTCATCTAATTGCACAATGGCATCCCAAGCGTCAAGTCTCATAGTCTTTACGATTATAGTCTTGCAACTAGAATAGTTGTATCCTGACTTTAAAGAGCAGCCGCCCGAATCATTTAGCTCCAACTCGCGGTAGTCCTGCTCATCGATCCAAGCATACTTCTCAGGCAAAGGCTTGTCTCCCAGAGGATTATCGACAACATTTAGAGAGGCGAAGCCGTCTTCGATTGACAAAGCAACCTCATGTATGTAGACAGAGTTTTGATGGGCAAAAAACTTACGCAAAAAAGCGGCGTTACCGGCATGCGGCTCAAAACAATAAACTTGGGGACAGTAAAAGACATTAAGCATTTCCTTAGTGTCTTCTCCATAATGAGCGCCTATTTCCAATATGACAGGCTTTAGCTTTCGCCCCAATAACTCATTAACATACATCTTAATGTTTGTGTTCATCAATCAGCCTCTCAACGAATCCCGTTATAACCTCAGATTCTTTTATAGCCCATTCTTTCCTACGATCCCAACCGTAATTGTCAAATCCGCAGTCTCTCATAACCGTCTCTATAATCTCGTTGGACAACCCTACCTTTTTTAATTGCCGACGTATCCAAGGTAGCCTTCTTGCTAGCGCATCTACCCCTTGTAAATAAAGAACGTAAACGTCCTCTTCTACATCGAACAGATCATAATACTCATCCTGTACCAAAAATGTATCTTGGTATGAACAAAGTATTCGATATCCTTTCTTACGAGCTACCTCGTCGATTACAGATAGACTCTGCTGAATATTATGTTGAGCCTGAGAGTCAGGAATCCTAGAATGATGAGGATGGAGCATCTGCCCTCCCTCCATACAAACAACTTTAGGAAGGGACTTTTCAAATGTCTCAAACACTGATAAATCTAGTCCATCAATATCAATAGAACAGAAGTCAGCAACAAAGTTTATTCTTTCATCGTATGTATCCTTGTCGATGCCAACAAGACCATTAATGCATTCGACTCCTCCATCGAAATAATAGTTTTGAACCAATTGGTTGTAACGATCTTTTCTTGGCTCTATAAATGTACCCGTCCAACCTTCTTCAAAAAGTTTGCGCGAATTGCAGCCCATTACACCGTCCCAAGCTCCAAACTCAACGAAACTACCGTTCTTGATTTTCATCGTATCAAAAATCTTCTCTATGATACCATCGTTGCCGCAACATGAATGCTTATCGTATGTATAGTTAAGTAAGTTCATTAAACATCTTCCTAAAATCTTCTATGCGTTTCTCCCATGTCCAGTTAGCAGATATCTCTTCTTTCATTTCTTCCCCAAACTTCTTTCGCAAAGCGCCATCTCTCAACTCAATAAGAGCATCTGATAAATTCTCTACATCTCTATCAACTAAAAACCCGTTCTCGCCATGACGGATCATCTCTGGAGCGGCTCCGACTCTAGTTGATACGACTGGCAGTCCCGTCGCTCCCGCTTCCATAGTCCCGTTATTAAGACCTTCGGATGTAGACATGCAAACATACACATCTAGCGAACCGTAATAGTTGGGCATGCCTTCTTTTGAAATTTTGGTTGCTCCATAGATAGCAGCGCAAAATTCCGCATCTGCCATCGCGCAAGCCTGTTGGATCAAATTGAAACCTTTAATACGAGACGCCCTTCCTGCCGTACCAACTCGTATTTTACGATAGTCATAGTCCCTGTCAAATTCTTTGCAAAACAAACTTTCATCGATACCATGTTGGGCGAGATACAACGGCTTGTCGGTTACTACGTCTTTCATAACTTCAACCTGATTGCGATTAACAACGTGAAGAGCTTTACATCTGTCAGAAATCGATGCACATCGTCCCGGGAACCCATGCTGATACAAGCCCTTTGCTCCGTCAGGGTGCTCTTCGTAAAGGAACTCGCAACGCAGTCCCAATAGAATTTTTTCTTGAGGCGGATATCCATGCCTCAAAGGGATAGGGTCCATGACATATACAAGATCATAGTCTTGCGCCATTTGAGGAATATGCTGATTTCTGAAAGCAATATCAATTGTGAATTCTGGTAGACGTTTGCGAATCTCCCATGCGTGTCTTTCGAAAACCCATCCGGGTTCATCAGCTACTATCAGAATCTTCTTCATACAATCTCCTTTTCTCGCACTATAGTGGAAATTAAATCCAAAGCTGTTTTCGCTTGGGTCTCAGTATACTTCTTGTTAAAAGCTTGCGATGCAGGATGTCCTCCAAACCAATGCAACGCATAAGCCTTCCTTAAATTGTTAGCGATGCTAGCTGTCTCAGGCATATTGCAATACAATGCCGGTACAAGACAAGAATCCTTCGCCGGATAAAACAACTCACTTCCAGTATTATACATCCTGTCACGCCAATTTCTAGTACCTAATACGCTTCTAAACATGAACGGACCCAAACTGTTATAATCATTGGGATTGTAATACTTCGGCAAGATATCATTAACCCATGTAACAACCTCTGCCTCTTTAGTTCCGCCTATAACCCCAACAGGCGTATACAAACCGCAAGATGGAGCTTGATAGGACGAGTAGATAAAATCATAACTGAGGTCTAATGTCTCGAATGAACGCAGAATGATCTGATCTGTATCCATATAGAATCCTCCGTTCTCCTTAATCCACCACCATCTGAAAAAGTCTGACTGATAGTTCGAAGGATATGCCTTAAACATATCGGTATGTGTTACTTTGACATCTAACTCTTCCAATCTATCTAGATAATTTTTGCCAATATTATTGCATTCAAAATCCTGCTTTTCAACTCCCCATTTATAACCCTTATTTTCAAACTCGTCTCCAACATATAGTTCAATTTTGGAATCAGGATGGAATTCCCTCAAAGACTTAAAAGTCAAATACCTAAGATATGATAGCTTAGTCCCACTCCACCATAAACCAAATCTCAAAGGGATCATTCTGAACATCTTCTTGGGGAACAACCTTCATAAAACGCCTGTTTGCTCCAGTTATCACAACACCAAAGGGGCTGAAGATTTGTATAATGAAAACATTTCTTTTTCTCCACCTCATCGCTAAAATTAAATGCTACGCACGGCTTAATATGGTCAATGTGCCATCCTTTGAACCCATAATTATCCCAGCTCATGCCGTCAATAAATAAATCTTCTATATAGTTTTTGAAAAATCTCATGTCGCATCCAAGCATGTCCATAGTTTTAACGTCCTTATTCAACCCCGCATCTCTCATGACTTGAGACAATCTCCGACTTAAATTTTGACGGATTCTAACGATAGGGTCTGCATTTCTTCTTAACCTTCTTTGAGTGGCTATTTCGCTCTTGTTTTCTTGATAATATTTTCTAGATTTAGCATTTAATGTTTCGCTATTTTTTATATGATAATCTTTGCTATGCTTTTTTCTTGCACATCGATTATCAGCGTGATATAAACGACCATATTCCCTTATGCGTTCTTTATTTAAATCCACCCATTCGTCATGCCTAACCTTAATGGCGTCTTTATTCTCTTCATAATACTCTCGTCGAGTCTCCTTGTTATTTGCATAATGCTCTGAGGATCTGGCTTTAATATCATTTTTGTTTTTTTCATAATAACATCGATCTGCCACTTTCTTACATGCCTTGCAAATCGTCTGAAACCCATCTCTCTTGCTGCTGTAAAAATTACACTTCACATCGGCATACTCAATAAGGCATTCTCTACATGTTTTCATCTATCTCCACCTTCTTTTTTGATAGACATTTCCTAACATACGCAGAGATATTAATTCCCTGCTCTCTCAAAAACCTTATGTCATTTTCCAGACTTTCAGTAATTCTTACCACCAATATTTTATCTTTATTCGTTTTCATAATGTATATACTTCTATATACACAAACGAATACCTTTAATAAATTTTACTTCTATCATTTAAACCTCGAATTTCCGCAAACTCGCAAACGTAAGATAGCGCAGATATGACAACTTGCTGCCTGACCAAAATAGTCCGAACTTCAAATCAATCATATTGCTTTTCCTCTTTAAGGCTTGAGACAAACTTTTCGTTGATTCTCTTCTTGATTGAGAACCTTTGGTCGTTCATTTTGTAAACACGCATCGATATGTCGGCAAACTCGTCTCCAAATCTCTTTTCAATCTCCATATCCCTTTGCTGTTGCAAAATATCCCACAGCTTTTCGTTGATGGAGACCAATTCATCCAAATATTTTCCAAAATCAATGGAATGATCGGAACATACTTGCGTTAAAGCCTCTTTCTCTGCCAAAACGTTCTCAAGAGCGTCTTGATCGACTATTTTGCGACTTTTCACTTCCAAAATCGACATTTTGTCCGCGATCTCGCCTAATGAAACTGGAACAAGGATTTCGATCATGGAATATCGACTTTATGAAGATAGTTTGTTGCTACGATTCTATCGTTGAATGTTCTTGTCGTTTTGTTGCTCAAAAGCCACCATTTCTCAACTGTATCTAATGCCCATTTGTTGAAACAGTTATGAACCGTTCCCGTATCAACTGCAACGACATATTTTGCCTTAGTAGCCATATGCCCTATTTGGATGACATTAAGATCTAACTCTCTTGCTGATGGAACGCCTTCGATAGTAGGTTCTGTTGTAAACACATTGTATTTCTTGCTCCATTCTTTGACTTTTTCTTCAAATGCCTGAGCGTTATATCTAGTATAGTATTTGCTGCGAGATATGGAGTTTCCAACAAGAACATCGCATGGGACATCAACAGGATCTAAAAGAGATGGCAAATCAATGACCGTACAACATTTGCCGGGAACAGGATTTTCGATTTCCCATTTTTCGCATACAACTTCGTGGAATAAATCGTACCTTTCGTTGCTTGCCCATCTACCTCTGTGCTTTCCTTTATCTTTTGGCAAAGGGAACGCAGCAAACCACATATTCGTAGATTCGTAAGGAGTCGTAGCCAGTACCCCTAGACTTATTCTGTCAGAAAGTTCTCCTACTTGAAGCTTGATCCTGTCTAAATACTGCTTACCAATGTGAAAATCAAAACAAATATCATCGTACTTCTCGCAAACCTTCCTCAAGAAGTGCGTAGTTAATATACAATCGCCCAGATGCTTAGAATTATATACAGCTATTTGACGCATTCAGTTTCTCCCATATTTTTATATTGTTTAGTTCTCCCGGACTATCGAGAGTCCATTTAGCATCGTTAAAAAATGGCATCATTGATTCTTAAGCTCATTGAAAATCTTAAGATTGTTTTTTGCGCCGGGAGAAGTTAGATTCCAGCATCGGTCATGATAAACATGACAGAGTACTCTTTTCTCAATAAAACTGATCGTCGCCTTCTCTATAATCTTACGATAACACGTATCCCACTCTGTTTCGCCTATAATTAAGTCATCATGGAACAAGTCACGGTTGGTTAACCACCATCCTCTCTTGAAAAAGAAACCATCGGCTCCAATATGCTGATCTCCGCCATAAATGACCTTGAAATCGCCCTTTGCGAAGCTATCAGGGTTTGTTTCAGCGATATCTGACCTTGAAAAGATGTACGCATTAGTATCTTCGCAAATAGTCTCAAGAAATTCGTCCCCAATAAGAATGTCAGAGTTGATATAGCCAATTTTAGCGCAAGAAATCTTTGCTGTGAAGTCAAAAATCTCCTTAGCATACGGAAGATCTCGATTATTGCCTATTTCATCCCGAGAATTCCTCTTCAAAATGTTGAAAGTTGGTATTCCGTGCTCCTCCGCGCCTGTAGAAGCCCCTTTGAACCCCAAAGCGATAGGAAATACCCATTCGGGCGTTTGCGCTAAAACGCGCATGGCAGTTAGCTGGCGATATGCCTTTTTGGGATCTTGATAATCGACATAATTGAATGCTATGACAACAGTTTTCATGTGCCTATTATACAAAAAAGAGACTGACATGTTAGTGCCAATCTCTTTTTCATCCACCATATTAGATTAAGATTAATACCATACGTGAGTCGCGTTGTCACGCTTGTACCTACTATGCAAGTGATCGTCTACCCTGAAACGAAACTCCTCGTCTGGTTCAGCATACCATTCAACGCGAGATCCAATGCAACGCCAAGTAAACATGGACCCTGTACAGATATACCCAAAAAGATCAAAATGCGTGATGCCGTTCTTAGTATTCCATGTGCGAGAATGTTTCTCAGGGACCAATTCGCTATCGACGTAGCAAGTAGAAGGGTCAACATACCCGAAGATATGATTAGGCTCTGTAATTGTAGTAGGCATGGAAGTCCCAAAAGAGCGTCCAAGTTTTCCTGACGCAATCAACATGGGAGAACTGACACGGCTTGTTGTCGAAGAGAGACTTTAAGGCGATAGCTTGTACGACTCTATGATCTTTTGAGTCAATAACCTCGCCGTCTTCATACTTCTTGAGCATAGTCTCCATCTCGACAATACGATTCGACTCATGCCCAATAAGACTTGCCCATCGTCTCGATCCTTGCTTCGCATCCATGATTCCAAACGCCCTAGCAAAACAATAATCTTCTGACTGCTCGGGGCTGAACCTTACGGTTCCTGTTGTCATGCCACGATTAAAAGATTGCGCTTGACGAAGAATGGTCTGATCGACTCTAGGATTCCATCCCCAAAACGACCATTCATCCCAAGAATCATATGACGCCTTAAGCTTAAATGGCGGTTGACGTAACCGTTCTCTATCGCCGCAGAGAACCGCTGCCGATGCCCATTGAGATGTTTCATTGTCAAGCGTCAACAAATCCCTCTGATTCCATTTTACAATAGAAGGATCTTTGCAGATATCTCTGTTCAACAATGTTTTGGACTTGATTAATTTCTTATCTAATTCAAAGTTCCATATAATGAACTGAAGGAAGCGAAAAAGAGTGGCAGACTCGCCAATATTATGTTTTCTGTCTGTCTCCCAAGTTTCACATACTTCTTTGAGGGCAAGCAAATCTCCGCCCAAGTTTTTCTGATACTTGAGCACCGAGGCTGCTCTCCCCTTGGGACCGCTCAACAGATCGAGGATGCACATCCTGATCAACCAAGACTTATCTTGAGGAATAGTTGCCTCTATCTGTTGCAGACTAGGCATCAGGCTGCTTGTCGTGTTCGACATCGCATCCTTTCGTACCATATTCACAAACGCTTGAGCCGGCGGAGCTGCCGGAGCTGCCATCGCATTTCATCTGTTCTTCAATAACATGCATAAGGGTATCAGAACAGTGGCGTCTATCTGCATCAGTTTTATTTTTCAAATACCATTCATATAAGCTTACGGTCTCGTCCGTCTCATTGTATCCCAAACGATGTAACTCTTCAACGAACGTTTCGCATACAATCGTAATCAAATCTTCAACGGCAATTGAAGCCATGCCTTCTTTAACTGGATCTTTGACGATGCTTTCAGGAACACCGTATTCGGGCAAGGGATGCGTATGATGGCAAACCCATTCCCCATCGGGATGCTTAATCATAGCATCGTCTTCACCACATTTTTCGCATACGGGTTTATCGCTCATTTTTATCCTTACATGAATTTATGACCCAAACCTTCGCGGATGAGCTTAACAACATCCATCGCGTCAGAAACAGCATTATGTGCTACATGCGACGGAAGGTCTGCTCGTTTCAAGCATTCAGACAAACCGGGCAAAACATAATCAGAATAACTGATGAACAACATCGCAGGATCAAGGATCTTATGACGTATTTTGACATGCTTAGACAAATCAGTTTGCCTGTTAAGGAACTGAAGATCAAAAGCAGCAAAGTTTTTACCTGCTACGTTGATAGTTACCCTGTCTGATTCCGACTCATAACCATTATTGAGCAAGAACCTCTTGAACAGGTTTCCAAATTTCGTAGGAGTGACATACGTATACCCTTTGGTCCGATTTGCAATGTTCTCAAAAATCTTTGGGTGCATTGACAACGCATATGGCTCTCCCCTGTAATTTGGGAGCGCGAAATAACAATGAAATGTTGGCAATTGCTTAAAAGGAGCCTTTACCTTCAAATCATCCAAAACTGCTCCAAACTCCAAAACATCACAAGTTTCCGGATCAAGTCCGCACGTTTCAATGTCCACAGAACAATATTTCATATTATTTCTTTCTTTTACCAGTTAACCAAAATTGCCACCCTTCCCAATTCCCCTTGTATGTTTTATAAGGATTAGAAGGTATATAAGATGGACGATTCCCATCCTTACAATACTTTTGCCACTCCCTCTGCCGACCCATACCTAAGCTCACAACAAATTCATGAGCCTTCTTAAACTCCCAAAATTCTTTTCCAATCTCCTTTGAAGATTTAACTTCTGGACCAAATGATTCAAAACGTTCTCTCTTCCTTTCCAAACACAAACAATCTCGGACAGGATACAAATATTTTCCAAGACGCCTAGAATCATTAGGAGACAAATTAATATAGTATGCTGACTCCCTTCTTTTATCTCTAGTTACATTTGGAGTTATTATAACATGTTTCCTCAAAATTAAAAGAAATTCATCTACGAACCTTTTGCTTCCGCATGTAAACGACGCAGTAGCTCTCCCCGAACTACTTACAAACACAGACCCATCGCCATCCCACAATCCTCTAATGAAGTCTGGCAAAAACCGACTTGGGATCTTTGGGAATCGCATGTCTAGCGATTTCCGGTACTTGCCACCTAACTTAATAAGATCTTCAACTAATCGTTTTGACTCAAGAAAAACCCTATATGAAGTTTTGCCGTTCTCTTTCTTCTCTTCGTGTATTGGGAACGTTGACTCCATAATCTCAGATATTTCTACTAATATATATCGTTCCATTTGAGATATACCACATATGTATCTCTTCTTTTTGATACTATCCCCGGTCAAATAGCCATCAGCAAACCAAAACCCTAAAACATAAGCCATGTCATGCGACCATTTTTTAAAGAAGTTCTCATTTACATTGTACTTTCGATTTTCGTCCCCCTTTGTATATTGATACCCCATCCAATCCTGAAAACTAACCCACTCGTCTTTATATGTTGAATTGGGATTAGACGGGATAGACTCGGGTCGTATTGTTTTACTATACTCTTTCCACTCCCTCTTGCTTTTTAGGTTTAACGTTCTTACGTGTTTTCTTGCCTCTTCAAATTTTAAAAATCTTTTGTTCATAAACCTCCTTTAGAATACTTATTCTAAACTCAGCCCGAATCTCCTTTGTCTATACTTACATATTGCATAAGTTACACCGTCGCTTTCATTGTTTCTTCTCCTTTTCGTTGATACTTTCTCTGTAAGAACTTGGCTAGACCTCGCTGACTAGGAAAGAGATGCCCGTACAAATCTTTTACCTTCACCCATTTGTAACCTGAGATCTCTGGATGCTGAGTCTCGCCCCATAATGAACTGCAAAAACATTCAAAACCATCTAAAACGCCTTCTACGTCCTCAAGAGAGTAAAGATAAACATCTTTATTCTTCATATGGTAAGTAAAGACATAATTGGTCGATATATAACGATTCAATTTATGTTCTGTCAGAACATCGATACCCGATTCTTCTTGAAGTTCTCGAATCGCCGTATCGAGCAATGATTCTCCTTTTTCCTGCTGTCCCTTGAATACGGTATATTGGTACGGGGGATCATGAGCATCGACTCTCCCCAATAATACTTCTTCGCGTTTATTTAGGATCACGAAGCCACTTGAAACTATCTTCATCCTGATTGCTTTCCATTTTCGGTTGAGGAGACTCTTGCCTAGTGATGATGATCTTGATGGGTTTTGGTTCTAACCCTGTCGGCTCCGTATACGACAATATTCTAACATTTTCTTTAGAACATTCAAGGCTTTTTTCCAAAATGAGCATACCTTTCTTGTAAGATTTCGGTGCGCCTTTTTCTAATTCGTCCAATGCCCCCTCAAGATCTTCCCATATCTCTTTGATTTCTTTGCGGTATTCAAGAGCTAGCTCTTGCCATGCACTCATGTCTTAGCCAAAACCCGAAGAATTTTTTTGTTCTGTCTCAAGCTCTCTATAATTCTTGGGAAATTCGTGTAACGCTTGCGAATGACACTACGAGTCGGAGCAATTCGCAACATATTCTCATGACCAAAGATATCAAGTTGTTTTTCTGCTCGCGTGAAAGCCGTATAGACTAACTCTTTCGACATCATAATTTGAGCTTCGCTTGCCATGACAAAAACAATATTGGGAGCTTGAGATCCTTGGAACTTATGTACTGTAATGCACCATGCAAGATGGAGTTGATCGATCTCGTCGCCATAGAAAGTCATCTCGTCTCCGTAAAAATCAACAATAACAAACTTCTCTTTTTGATCGCTCTTAAGCGGATCAACGATCTTTTCTCCCAACTCGGTAATAGTCCCCATATCTCCATTGAAAATCATCTTTTCATAATTATTTTCAACTTGTATTACCTTATCGCCAACATGGAACTTAGTAAACCCTCGTTGGAAAACATCTTCCAATGTTCCGTTAAGATTCGCCATCTTCTCTTGAATAACTTCATTCAGCTTAAAGACTCCGCATGGACCCTTCTTCATAGGAGACATTATCTGAAGATCATCAATATTGTTCCCTTGCTCTAAATATTGATCGATAAACTCCAATAAGTCTTGATGAAATGTGTCAACACGCAACGTATGCCATTCAATATCTACAGCATTATCGGGAACCTCAACGACCTTCCCCCTTGAAATCTCATTCGCCAAAAGACTAATGAAACTATCTTCGCTTTGTCGGTGAATTTTGTCCAAGGTAATTACATTGGCGCAACCTGCCTCGATGATATCTGAAAGAAAGTTGCCTGCTGATACAGAAGGTAGCTGGTTTTTGTCGCCTACAAAAACGATGTTACCCCAAATATTTTCTTCCATAGCTCGTAGCATCGCATACATAGTATCAACGCCGCACATACTTATCTCGTCAATCAAAAGAATATCTTCAGTAATGTCTTCCCTTGGGAGATCGTCGCCGGGACGCATCTTAAGACCTCGGTGAATTGTGGACGCCCCGCAACCCGTCTTGGTTTCTAGAACCTGAGCCGCCTTACCCGTAGGAGACATCATTCGAATTGTTAAGTTCTTTTCTTGAGCCAAATTAAAAATACAACGGCAAATCATAGACTTACCCGTTCCGCCTGCACCAGTGATAATTGAGACCTTATGCTCAAAAACGGTTTGGATCGCCTCTTTTTGGCGTTCGTCTAACTCAATTTCTCGACCTGTAAATTGAGAAATGTCTTTTTCAGCTTTAATCAAATCACTTGCGGTGCATTCGCCCTTACTCTTGTCAGATTTAAAACGGCTGAAGAGGCTCTTTGCGATAAACTTCTCCTTATCCCATATCTCTTTCAAATAGACATATGTTATATTCGACTCCAAATCTTTAACTACCGTAAAGACATCTAGATTGTCTTTGAGACATTTTGGAATCAACTCGGCATACTTTTTGGCGTCCGCTTTCTTCTTCAACTCTTCGTCGCATTTTACGATAACAGAAACAACGTTTTTCTTCAGTGACGAATAGGGTACGCAAAGATTGCTATTTTTACTAACGAACTCTTGAACAACAAACTTCATACACGCGACGGTACGGAAATCATCAGGTATTGAATCTAAGATTTTATGCGCGAATTGGTCAGCCGTAACGAACCCTATTCCTCGCATTTCCACCAACTTGTAGGGATTTTCTTCTATAACGCTCTTGGACGATTTTCCCCATCTCTTGTAAACTAATTTGATCAATTCACTTGGCAACCCTACGGGCGCTAAAAATTCATACAACTCTCGCATGCATTTTTTGTCAAGCCATGCCTTTTCAATAGCAGGAATGCGCTGCGTTGTTAAACCATTGACTTCCGTCAAGCGATAGATGTCGTTATCAAGAATGTCTAATGTTCCTTCAACTCCAAACTTGGAAATAATAGATTGAGATCTTTGCTCTTTGATGTTGGGAAGCATCATTAAAAAGCTTTTCAATCCATCTTCCGTTGCAGGAATATCATCGTAAAAGAATTCTGCTTTAAATTGAGGACCGTACTTGGGGTGTTTGGCAAAACCACCAATAAAAATAAACTGACCACCTTGCATCGCATCGCTTTCTTCAGGAAGGCTGGCGGTTACTGTGAAGGTGTTGTACTTCTTATTGATGTACGGTTCGATCTTCTCTTCGAGTTCCGAAGAGTAATGTTCTGAGTAAGGGTTCAGATTACAAGACAGTAGAGAAAATCCACCGGCAAACGACCTGACCCATTCAACTATCACCGGCAACTCCATGTTTTGCTCCAATCGTTAATCAAGATCAACTACAACGTATTCAATCTTACTGCGTCCATAGGTATAGGTTATATGTAATTGACCGTCGTGCTCTATCATATAAGGATAAGACAACTCAGGCGTATTGCAACCTTTTTCCATAAAATTTTGATCGTTCAAGTCATCACGTATAGTTAATGACTCTATTTGCTCGAATTCTACTCCGTCCGTACCCCTTCGCTTTTCTATCTTGCTGACAACCAAGGGGAATCTCCAACTTATGTCGGGGTTCCATACGAGATACAAATCATCATTGTAGGTTGCTACATCTACACCACTGTTGGGATTGGGCAAATTAGTAGGAGCAGGTTTGGACCATGAATTGACCGTTCCTTCTTCTGAGTAGTAAATGCATCCGAGACCTCTGGACGACCTGAAAAAGGCATGAAGCCCGTCTCCTTCCGCCCATAGCGCAGGTTGAATTATTCCTAAGCTGTGTTCCGTTTTACCGCTACGAGGATTTGAATAAACAAGTTTCTTGGGTTCAGCCAATGGGCTTGACCGCCCTTCGAAATAAAGCTTGCCGTCCAAAATCTCAAACTCTTCAATATAGCTAGTCCAATCATAGATCGTCTCAACTGAACTGCCGCAATACAAATAGTCGTCTCTTACAATGGGACGACTTTTTACAGGACCGTTCAGCCCCGCTGGAAGTATCTGTCTTTTCAACCTTACTTCTTTGTGCGTCAAGTTGGTATCCCAATGGGTAATGTCATGTATAAAGGTTTGCCATCTATCGCAAAAAATACCTGCCTTTTCAAACAGGATAATATTATCGCCCAAATTGACAAGTATGGGGTTCCATCGAGGGATAGTATCCCTATCGCCCAAAGTAATAGTTTCTCGTTCTCCGTTCAGGTTATAAAGGTATATACATACATCCTGAGCGCCTTCTCTGTGTCCTCCGAACCAAGCAAAAACTGGATGTCCATTCCACATCTCAACGGTTGAAGCATGAACAGATGCAGTGGTTGACGGCAAGAATTCTCTATGCGTTATTTTCATGGATATATTATACAAAAAAAGAGTCCGTTTGGCGAACCAAACGGACTCTTTTAGATGTTACTGTTTCAGGTTATGCTGAGCTTGAGCTTGAGCTATCTACGCTTGAGCTTGAGCTACTTGCGTACTCAGTTTCCGTTGCGATGGAAACAAAGACCTTCCCTGCGGGACTGACTGCAACTCCAATAACTCCCGAATCGGAAGTCGCTGCTGTTCCAAAGTCAATGACATTGGAAGGAACACCGTTAGGAGTCAACTTAACCAAACGCGATCCACCGCCAGTGGCGATGTCTGTTACATACTGGTAGCCGTAGCTATCTACAGCGATGTACGTAGGACCGTTGTACTGACATTCGAAAGCAGGTTCCGTCGAGGTTGCTGCAATGCTGTTTCCAGCAACGCCGCTACCAGAGTGACGATAAACCCAACCCTCTGAGGTAATCTTCTTGATGACATCGTTGCCGGTGTCGCAAAGGAAGATGTCCCCGTTGGCATCTACTGAGATGCCGAGAGGCGAAGTACAGAACGGAATCTGCTTACTTGCTCTGACGTTAGATACGTCAGTAGGAGTTGTACCTCCAGCAATAGTAAGAACTTGACCGCCCCAAATTTTACGAACACAATGGTTGTCGGTATCAGCTACGTAAACAACTCCACTGTTGTCTACAGCGACATCGGAAGGATGGCTGAAACGAGCCTGCAAAGGATCAGCAGTAGAATCTACCAATCCTGAAGTCGTTGCGCCGTTTCCAGCAAATACGTCAACTTTTCCATCGCGGATTGCGCGAATTTGGTTGTTGCCGTAGTCGGCTACATAAATATTGCCGCTGTTGTCGCAAGCTAAACCCCTTGGCTGATTGAAACGAGCAGTTGCTCCTGCAACGCCCTGCAAAGCAGAGTTGTTACCGGAAGATCCCGCTACGCCAGCTAAAGTGTTAACTTCACCGCTTCCATTAACCTTGAGGACAATATGTTGATCTTCATCAGAAACATAAATATTACCAGACTTATCAACACACAAACCACCGACCCTCTGTACGCTCCTTGCAGCCAACGCGAGGTTAGCAACAATAGCTTTACTTGTCAGACCAGCTTCGGTAATGTTGATGGCTGCTGCCGCATTCGCGGCACCCTCACCCAAATCAAACAATACAATTTTAGGCATAACTAATTTCTCCTTTTTACTTTTTTATAACTAACATGTAGTATCACTTTTTTACCACCTTTGAACATTGGTATGCATTCTTAAGTATTTACCATTTTCTTGATTTATATACGAGATTCCTTCCTTAAAGTTTATTAGCTGCTTCTTCCGCCAGATCAGAGCGAACCCCTTTTTCTAGCACAATGTTGGCAGAAAGACCGGAATCTCGCATATTTTGAGCAACTACAGATAAACCATTCGACAAACTGTCAATATACGGGTTGTCGATCTGATATATATCGCCCGTCAAAACAACCTTCGTATTTTCTCCTGCGCGAGTAATGATCGTCTTAATCTCATGCGTATTAAGGTTTTGTGATTCGTCGATGATTAGAAACTGATCCCTAATGCTTCTTCCCCTGATATATGTCAAAGGTTCCACCATTACATGACATCCGTCAACGAGATGCCTACCAGCTCCTTGCTTGTCGTTTTTTATAACGTCAAAAGCATCATAGATTGGCGTCATCCAAGGATCTAGTTTCTCACCGATGTCTCCGGGCAAAAATCCGATGTCTCTGCCCATTGGAAAAACAGGTCGGCTAACCAAAAGCCGTTTGTAATCCTTTTGCTTTACAGCTAGATAATATCCAATTGCGCAGGAAAGGATTGTTTTTCCACTACCCGCTTTTCCAGCGATACTAACCAATTTGATATCGTTGTCGAGCAACGCATCTACGACAAACCCCTGCTCTTTATTCTTGGGCATCAATCCAACCCCTTGAGGACAAGAAAGAAGTCGTTTTACCTTTTTACCATCTTTATCGATTCGCGCCAACAAGCTTGCCTTTTCTGAACTCTTGTGAGCTACCAAATAATAGTTCGGAGTTGGATCTACATCGAATTCAACGCTAGCAACGGACAACTCTCGACCATCAGAAAGAGCTTGAAAAGCCTTATCGTCAAGAATTACCTCGCTGTATCCTTTGTCTATCTCATGATGTGGAATCTGATCGCTTTCATAACCTTCTGCTTTCAACCCAAGCGCATTTGCCCTTATGCGAACGTTGATGTCTCTTGAAACAATAACGCAAGGAGTACCGGGTTCGGTCTCTACTATCTTCTGAGCAATATGCAAGACATGCAAATCAACATTGCTTTCTTTGTAGAATGAATGCAGGTTGCCATTATAGCGAACCGTCAACTTCCCTTCTCCAACTTTCACCCCGTTTTTAAGATCTCCCTCATGTCGTAAAATGTCTAATGATCTGGAGACATGTCGCGCATTCTTACCCAATTCGGATTGCTCTTTTTTAAACCTGTCTAGTTCTTCAATTACGCCAATTGGAATGATGACATTGTTATCTTCGAATCGAAACATAGACTGTGGGTCTAGAAGTAGAACGTTTGTGTCTAGGACATAGTTTTTAATCATGTCTTCCCCCTCCTGTTTAAGGTTAATGTCTTTCAATATGGCATGCGAGCCATGTGGTTTCTCCGCTAAAAAAAGATTCAGCAAGAAAATGGGTTAGACCTTTACCGAGTGCAGAAGGAGTTAGAACTGGAGCGTTCAGAGAGTGGATTTGTTGTTGTTTCAAAATTAACATCACAAAAAGCCTTACAACACATTATTCAATCACTCAATATTAAAACCCTTTAAAGACCGTCGATTGATGGCTTCAATTAACAAAGGATTATCATTTTAGGCAGGAGAATAAATAACAAGAGGGCTAATAATGAACGTCAATCAACAGCATGAGGCTCATGCTGAGTCTTGCTCTTGCGATCAATCAATTTTCCCAACAGCCATGGTCCCGCTTATAGACCGACTTGGCGAAGACGGATGGTGGGACTGGCACATCCAAGAGCATTATGAATACATGAGTCCGGAGTTTTGGATACTCTTAGGGTATAACCCGGAAGAAATGCCAAACCATCCTTCGGCATGGCAAGATAAGATTTTCCCTGAAGACCTTCTACTTGTCTTGGAAAACTACGACAAGCATAAAAATGGCAGTACCGTCTATGCAATCTGCAAAGGGTTATGGAGCACACAATTTGTATGATATATTATGTACTCAGCATGGATATTCGGGACTTTTCTAGTTATCTTCATTGCAACCGCAGCAATCGCGTTGCTTGACCTTATCGGTGTCATGAAAATTAACGACCCCGCTGCTAAAAAATGGATGAGGAATGGGCTTTTGGCTCAAGTTATAGGCATTATCGTAGCTATGGCTTCCATGCTGTTAGTTGAAAGAGGAAGTGACGCTTGGACAGTGTATGGGAAGATATCGTTGGACACAAATGATGCCAGCAGCGTTAAATGGTCTATTGTCGCCATGGCTCCTCCCGCCGTCGAAATTGACGAGCAAGGAAGATTCAGAGCCAACATTGTTATCCAAAAACTCAGCGCTGATGAATATGACTTCCCCAAAATACAAGTGGGCGCTCCCGGATATGCGACTAAAACTATCCACCTCAACAACAATTGGGAAGGCATAGGCGAGGAAGTCGCAAACGATTACATTAAGATTGACAGTAACAAGAAAACGATCAAGATAACATCCCCAATTCGTCTAGATGCGATCAAGAGTCCGTACAACCCGCCGCCGGGTGCCGAGCCGATTAAACTAGAGATAGGATATCCTGAATGAAAAAACTGAAACAAACTCTATTGATATTGGCAATGGTTCTACTAACCACTGTGTCTGCATTTGCAACGAACGTAAGAGGACAAGTCTTTTTTGCAGGAAGATATGGTAAAGCGCCTGCCGCTAATCTGACTGTCGCTTTCTACTTATGGGATTCGTCTAACCCTTCTCGACCAAGATTGGTTCCAGCGTATTCTCCATCAATAACAGACAGGAACGGAATGTACTACTTCTACAACATCGCGCCTAGATCGTATGTTGTGCGAATTAGCTATAAAGGGGTTGTAAAAAGCAAGTTCAATATCACCATACCCAACTTGCCGCAAAGACCCGGCGTCTTCTACGACATTTCACCAATAACTATACGGTAGGTTTCGGGAAGCATCTTTCAATGTTGTTGAAATACCATTGAACTCTTGTCCAATCCCATGCCCTCAACGGACGCTCTCCAAAATCAGTTGATCCACTCTTGTGATTCTCAAAGTTATTTTGGTTACGAACATCTCCGCTAGTCTTATGCGGAGCTAGCTTGTCGCCCCATACGTAGGCGTAACTCTCTGACGGGTCCACATCTTCAATGACAAGCTTCCTCTCTGTCTCAATCCTAGTTCTCCAAGGGAGATGTTCTAACCCTGACGAATACGAGAATCCATAACGACGAACAAGATCGATATCGACCAAAACAGAAGCTTCCATAAAGTTCTGCTCTTTCGTATATGTCTTCCCGCCGTCCGAGCTATAGTAGGACAGCTTAGGCATCCATGCCGGTTTACCCCATGCTTTTTTACGAGTCATACCTTGTTCTATATGCCAAGGTAAATAAAGATCGTCATCGTCCCAACAAATATAGACATCCCCGGTCGCAAGTTTCAAAGAGGCTTCTCTTATCTCACCTAGAGAGGAATAATTGGACGGTTGGTTATGTAGCCTGATATTCTGATCTTGCAGGCTATCGTCAAGCTCCAAGGGAGTAGGAGCGGTATTAAAGATGATCAGTTCTTTGTCGAGACAGTCTTGTTGAACCCAACAAGCTATTGATCTTTCTAAGACGGTGAATCTACCGTATGTGCAACATACGCAGGAAACTTTCATTAAGCCAACTCATCTGAAGACAAGACTTCTCCATTAGAGGACTTGAGATGCCAACGACAATTAGTAACGACTCGATAATCTTGCCGTGTTTCGATCTCGTATATCCTATTCCTCATGACTCTCTTGCCGAACAATGTTGATCTAACATCTGATTCGTCGAATATCCATCCGTCTTGCTTTGCTTTTTCAGGAGACACGTGACCAACCGGAATAAATAAAACCAAATCAACACGATGATTGTTCCACAAAATCTGATTAGCTTGAATTTCTAAAGTGCCGCATTCTAAAATTTGAATTAACACATCTTCAAGACTTTCGCCATGCCAACAATTCACTTTGTATTTATTATCTTTGGCTTCAACATAGATAATGCCATCGCCTTTGTATACATGAGCGTACTTGGCTCGAATTTGCTCTACAGACTTTTTCATAATTGCTCCTACTTGATCAAAATTCTAAAAAGCCTGCGCCAATGATAGTCCTCAACATTTGGCTTCTCGAAATCTTTATCGACATGGGTTTGAACGAACAGTTCTGTAATATTACTGACATCTTCCGTCAACTTGCTGAAGGCTCCCTCTAACATATATAGAGGGACTCCCCCGTAGAATGGTTCTGCTATAGATCCTGCGATAGCCGCAATTGTATCGCTATCGCCGCCTCGAAAAATGGCTCTTCGAATACAGTCCTCAAAGTTTTCAGAGTCCAAAAAGGCTTTGAACGCTTGTGGAACGCAACCTTGACAACTTACGTCCCATTTGTCCTTAATAGGAGGATGCAGGTCGTATCCAAAACGCCTCACAATCTCTTCCTCTAGCTCAGCCTTGTCAGCCCCTATTCTGAGCATCCAAATGGCGTAGGCGACAGCCTGAGCGCCTTTAACGCCCTCAGGATGGTTATGGGTAACTTTTGCGGACTTTTCAGCCTCTTCTAGCACGGTTGTGGCTGTACTGAACGCCCATCCGACAGGACTAATCCTCATGGCAGAACCATTCCCCCAACTATTGTAAGGGATTTTGACAGGAGACTTAGCCCACATCTTAAATGATCTGCCATATCCCGCCTTTGGATAGCGAGTATAGTATTCCTTGTAGACATCTCGGTATTTACGATCAAAGAGAATAGCGTCCGCAGTTGCTACGGACATAACCGTATCATCTGTAAATCGGGTGTTCTTTGGGAATAGGCTGAAGTTTTGATGTCGGGGATAATTACTCATCCCTTCAAAACGACTTCCTATGACATCTCCAATTATTGCTCCTAACATTACACTACCTCAATTGGCTTTTCAAAATCCTCTTCATGTAGATCAAAGGGATTGTTGATAAGCGTTTCTTTGTCTGCGATAATAACCATTCCCCACGGAACTTTTCATCCAACTTATTGCGAACAACATTTTCTTGCCCTTCGGGAATTACATAAGTGCGCATAACGTTGGCAATAAAGGAACCAAGAGTAGGAAGAGTTTGCTGTGTTACTACGACGGCGTATTTCATAAATCATTCTTTCTATACGTTAGAGCACCAGTTCTCGTCTACGTTTTCTTCAACGGGTTTTTGATACTGTCTTATAGCAGATTCTAATTCGTTTTTCAAGCCAACTGTCATATCAGTACCATATTTATCGAGCAGCATCTCCATATAGAAGATGTATCCCGCCATGGCTTCCGTCATTCCGTTTGGACAATCGTCTTTAGAATCGTTGCGTTCTGTATGCTTAATCTGTCGGCAAATACGACCATGCTTGTCGGACAATGAAGTGCAAATCTCGAAGGCGTTATAGTCGCCCTTTTTAAGCCCATTGTCTCGTCGAAACTGCCTATATGTGTTAAGGAACTTTGTCCATGCCTTTAAGACATCGGCAATTTTAGTTTTCATAACAATCTCCCATTTTGGAGACTATTATACATAAGTTAGCGCTGCAAACTCATCTCTGAAGTAATCTTGGTCATTACAAAATCCCGAACAGAATTCCACATCTTATCCTGCATATCTTGGTCCGAATCCTTGATGGACAAAAATCCCATAGGAATTCTTACGGCTCCTGCTCGCGGATGACCCCCGCCATGTTCCTTGCCGAAAATCTTATGGCAAAGTTCTTTAACATCTACAGAAGGACTGTTACTTCGTATGCAAACCTCTATCTTGTCACCAACAACTGCGAAGATAAACGCTGTATCAATGCCTTCCGTTCTCGCTCGTTCTTCCGCGATTGTAGGCAAAGCGTCTCGCTTGTTAGGCGGAATGTATCCTATGCCGCCGACATAAAGACCGTTATTGGTAATGCAATTGCCTTCGCATTCTAAACGAACACGTAAATCGAAAAGATAAGACGGGATTGGGTAATTGATAATCGAGGCTAGCTTGGTTTTGTTTGCCTTCTCAAGCAGATCCTTAAAGGCTAGGAAGTCAAGATCCGTTACCTTATCAGATATTAGATCCATAGTATCTGTCTTGAGTCCAACTAACATTGCCGTTGCAACGCTTGAATCGTCGTCGCTTTTATCGTCAAACTCAACCTTCTCTAAATTGAGATATTCCCAAATCAAAGTGCAACAAGAACCAACCTGTCTAATGTCTTTAATCTGTGCGTTTTTGGTATCGACTGGATGATGATCAAGAACTAACAGAGGTTTAATATTCCCCATGTCGCAACGCTCGGGCATAACATCAATGACAACAAAATGGTCTGCAACCTTCTCAAGATCTTCGGGTCTCCGTCCGATGTCGTCTCGATGCGTCATGGAAATGTTGAGTATCTTCAATATAGTTTTGTTCTGCGGATGCGAAACCTCTCCATCATATATGATGGTTACTTTTGAATCGGGATTCCAACTCTTTACGAGTTGCTCAAAACCCTTTGCTGCGCCAATACAATCGGGATCAGGATTCGAATGAACCAAGACGGCGATTGAAGGAGGCTCTCCGCCCTCTTCAGACAATAGCGCTTCCTTTAACTTCTGCAATTGATCGCACATATAATATATACTCCTAGTGT
>Ga0114996_10000794_pt1 | contig 43900 bp, 43 predicted proteins | sample ArcticOcean_MG_C_4_FD_87039 | JGI IMG/M metagenome (GOLD analysis project Ga0114996, IMG submission 87039) | Marine microbial communities from western Arctic Ocean - ArcticOcean_MG_CB4_134 | ecosystem: Environmental > Aquatic > Marine > Oceanic | place: Arctic Ocean: Canada Basin | collected... | reverse complement strand
CTTCTCCTGCTCATCGCTGACCTCCTCTCTGAAGCTGCGACCAGCCACGGATCCTAACATCCGCGCTGGTCTCGTTTCAGGGGGTCACGCCAGCCCCAATGCGCCCAATCACCCTCAGTCCGCGAAGCCTGACCATGGGTCTTGCCATGCTCACGGCCCTGCTCTCCCCCCTAGCCACCTCGGCCCAGTCGCAGCTCGACGTCGCTCAGGCCCAGGGCTTCATGGGAGATTGGGTCATTTAGATCGACTCTGATTTCGGTTCCTTCACCATGAACCTGGAACTCACCGACCAAGCGGGTAAGGTGGCAGCCAGCATCGGGTCTCCTGAGCTGGGCGGGATGCAGAGCGTCAGCGACCTCAGCCGCGACGGTGCGAACCTGATCATGGCCTGGGAAATGGACGCACAGGGTCAGTTCGTGACTGCCATGATGACGTTGGAGCCGAATGGCGAAAATCTTTCCGCGACGCTCGAAGTGGCGGACGGTCAGTTCATGGCTGAGGGCGTCGGTGCGAAGGCGGGAAGCTGACGGCGCGACTCAGATCGCCGGGGGGGGCGTCACGAAAGGGCGCACCTCCGGTGGCGCGGGGACGACCTCGCGCCATCGGACCTCCCTTTTCGCCCTTGGTCGAACCTTTGTGGCGGTTAACTTTCCCGACTACAACATCTTGAAGAATTCAGGCCGCCCTCCCGTATTGGCCCATGATCGATGTCGGTCCGTCCTGGCGGCGACTCGGCGAAACCGACGTCGACTGTGATGCGTACGGATCGCACCAGCCGCCGTCATCACTACTTTCGAGGAACCCCATCCGGATGAAGATCGGCTTTCTGACGATCGTGCTGGCTACTTCAGTCGTGGCTGCTCCGCTCTCAGCTCAGGAGGAGGTCCCTGACCGTCTGTCGCTGGAGCGGGCCGTCGAGATCGCTCGGGCCACCAACCCCGGCTTCCGCCAGACTAGCAACGACGTGCGGCTGTCGGACTGGGACGTGCGTCAGGCCTATGGACGCCTCTTCCCGCAGGCGACCGCGAACGCATCCATCGGATGGCAGGGCACGGGTGAACAGAATTTCGGAACGCTGACATTAGGCGACCTCGGATTCGCGAATCAGCCGTCATACTACACGTCGAGCTACCGCCTCGGGCTGAACTACTCGCTCGATTGGGCGACGATCCTTGGTCCGAGGCAGGCGAAGGCCGACCGGGTGACGACCCGCGCGCAGATCGGAGTGGCAGAGGCCAACCTCGTGTCTCAGGTCACCAACTCTTACCTGGAGATGCTGCGCCAGCAAGAAGAGGTGCGGATCGCTGAGGTTCAGCTGGAGAACAGCCAATTCAACCTTCGACTGGCTCAGGCGCAGCTCGAAGTCGGCACGGTCACAGGCATCGATGTCGGCCAGGCTGAGGTGCAGGTGGGTCGCTCAGAGGTGCAAGTGTTGCAGGCACGGAATGCGCTCGAGACGGCCGGCATACGTCTGCTGCAACAGCTCGGTCAGTCGATGGGCCAAGAGTTCGAGCTCTCCACTCCGTTCGTCTTGACCGAACCTACCTGGGAAGTGGCTGAGCTCCACGACATGGCGCTCACCGGGAATCCGACGCTGGAGGCCCGTCGTGGTGCTCGGGTATCGGCAGATGTCGGGGTGAGCTCAGCGAGGTCGCCGTACCTTCCCACGGTGTCGGTTTCCACGGGCTGGAGCGGCTTTACACGCGAAGCGAGCAGCACGGACTTCCAGATCGTGCAGGCACAGTCACAAGTCGCAGGCTCGATCGCTTCCTGCGTGAACACGAACGATCTCTATTCCCGCCTCGTTCCCCCGCTCCCGCCGCTCGATTGTTCGCGCTTCGCGTTCACCGACTCTCAGCGACAGGCAATCATCAGCCAGAACGATCAATTCCCCTTCGGATTCTTGGGTTCGCCTCCAACGCTGTCGCTTTCCGTAAGCATTCCGATCTTCTCCGGCCTCAGCAGACAGCGAAATCTCGAGGCGGCGCGCCTCCAGCGCGACGACGTCGTAGAGCAGATTCGCGAGCAGGAGATCGCGATGGAAGCAGACATCGCGATTGGGCTGGCGAACGCGCGTACCGCATATCAGAGCGCCCTCCTGGAGGAGCGGAACCGCCAGCTCGCGGATCGGCAGCTGCTCCTCGCACGCGAACGCTACCAGCTCGGAGAGATCACGTTCGTAGACCTGGTGGCAGCCCAGACCGTCTTGGCTCAGGCGGAGGTGGATCAAATTCGAGCGGTCTTCGCCTACCACGACGTTGTAACGAACTTGGAGGCGCTCGTGGGCGCCTCCCTGCGAAACTGAGGAGTAGCCTCGCGGATGCAAACCCGGAATAAGGTCCTGATCGGAATCGCCATCGTGGCCGTCCTCGGGCTGGGCGCTTGGCTGTCCATCACGCAAGGGCGTGACCAGGGCATCGAAGTGCGTACCGAGGTCATCCGACCCCATGACCTGGTGGAGATTGTGACGGCGAGCGGAAATATCCGCGCCCGCCGTACGGTCGACATCAGCTCCGACGTGTCCGCGCGGGTCTCGGAGCTCCTCATTGACGAGGGCGACGACGTCACGCGTGGACAAACGTTGCTGCGGTTGGTCCCCGATCAGTATGCAGCCTCCCTGGCCCGGAGTCGGGCGTCACTGGCTCAAGCTCAGGCGCAGCGAGCGCAGCAGGACGCGAATCTTATCCGCGCGCAGCGGGACCTCGACCGCCTGCTCTCCCTTCGCGCCCGCGACTCACTGCTCGTCAGCGGTCAGCAGATCGACGATACGAGGACCACGCTCGCCGTCGCCGAGGCGACGCTCGAATCCGCCGACCACGGCGTCGCGCAAGCGCAGGCCGCCGTCACGGAGTCTGAAGACCAGCTCTCTAAGACAATCTTCGTAGCGCCGATCGACGGACGCGTCACACGCCTGAACGTCGAGGAGGGCGAGACGGTCATCATCGGGACGATGAACAATGCAGGGAGCCTGGTGCTCACGATCTCGGACCTGTCCGTGATTGAAGTCGTCGTCCAAGTGGACGAGACGGACGTCTCGCTCATTGCGTTGGGTGACAGCGCCACGATCCGCGTCGATGCCTTTCCCGATCGAACCTTCGTAGGAATCGTCACGGAAATCGGCAACTCCGCCATCACTCCGCCGAGCCAGCAGGCGGGGGGCCAGCAGGCGGCCATCGACTTCGAGGTCGTGCTGACATTGGAGCAGAACGACGCGCTGCTCCGCCCCGACCTTTCGGCGACCGCCGACATCGTCGTGGAGACACGCAATGAGAAGCTCGGCGTTCCGATTATCGCGATGACTGTGCGAACCGACTCGACGGCCAGCGCGACCGAAGGGGACGACCGGGACGAGGCGACAGAGGTCGAGGGCGTCTTCCTCGTGCACGAGGACCGGGTCACGTTCACGCCGGTCGCGATCGGCATCGCCGGCCAAGAGTACTTCGAAGTTCTCTCCGGCCTCTCCGAGGGCGATACGGTGGTCGCCGGACCCTATCAGCGGATCCGCCAGCTCGTCGACGGTGATCAAATCAGGTCAACCGACGAGCTGGATCAGGCGAACTAGCGGGGCACCGTGCCATTTTGGGAGGGAGTCACCCTCGCGCTCCAGCAAATCTGGGCCCAGAAGCTGAAGAGCTTCTTCTCCCTGCTAGGCGTCGTAGTGGGCGTCATGTTCCTGATCGTCGTGGTCACGGTTGTAGAGGGCCTCGACCGTTACGTGCGCGAGGACTTCACCGCCCAAATTTTCGGGGTCAACACCGTCACGCTCAGGCGGTGGGAAGAGATCAGCATCAACACGACCCGAGAGGAACGACGTGAGCGCCAAAGGCGACCCCGGCTCCGGTTCGAAGACGCGGAAGCGCTTCGTGAGCGGCTGACCCTGCCCGCACGGATCGCTGTCGAGAGCAGTACCAGTGGCACCGCGGTCGGGGACAACGGCCGAGCTGTGAACGGAGTCAGGATCATCGGGGCTTCAGCTGACATCTTCGTCATCCGAGATCTCACGGTCGTTGAGGGGCGCGCGTTCACTCCCCAGGAGGACGCAGCGGGCGCCGCGGTCATCGTCCTCGGGTCGGAGACTGCGGACGTCATTTTCGAGGATGGCGTGGTCCTGGGTCGCATGATGCGCATTCGGGGCTTCCCTTACCGCGTGATCGGCGTCCTCGAGGAACGTGGCTCGCTTTTCGGTCAGTCCCAGGACAACCGTGCTGTGGCTCCTGCCCGCTCGCCGATCCAAGCCGTGACGGCGCCGAGGGGCTACGTCAACGACATCATTATCCAGGCCTTCGATCCCGATCAGCTTCGCGACATCCAGCTTGAGACCGAAGGAATCATGCGCGCCCGGCGAGGGCTCCGGCCGACCGAGGAGGCCGATTTCTCCCTCGAGACAGCAGACCAAGCGATCGCGTTCTGGGATAACATTTCACGAATGCTGTTCACGATTCTGCCGGCCTTCGTATCCATCGCACTGGTCGTGGGCGGCATTGTGATCATGAACATCATGCTCGTTTCGGTCATGGAGCGTACGCGAGAGATCGGGGTCCGTAAGGCGCTAGGGGCGCGACGCCGAGACATCCTGACGCAGATCCTCATCGAGTCGGCGACGCTCGCCACTCTGGGCGCCATCCTAGGCGTTGCCTTGGGGCTCGGCATCGCCCAGGGGGTCGCGGCCGTCTCGCCCATGCCAGCAGCTGTCGCTCCGCGCTGGATCGCCCTCGGCGTCGGACTGGGCATGACGGTGGGGATCGTCGCGGGCGTCTACCCCGCCGCACAGGCGTCGAAACTCGATCCTGTAGATGCGCTTCGTTATGAGTGATTTGGGAAGGGACCGGGGCGCGTCGGGCCTGACAGCGATCGTCGAGGGCACGGCGATCGCATGGAGCGCGATCACCGCCAACAGGCTACGCTCGATCCTGACCATCGTGGGTGTGGCGGTCGGGGTCTCGGTGGTCATGGCCATCGCCGCACTTATCACGGGCCTCCGCTCGACGGTCATGGACGCCTTCGAGTCGGTCGGACAGAACAACTTCGTGGTGACGCGAATCGACTTCACTGCGATTCAGATCGTCAACGATGGTACCAATCGGCCGCCTTGGTGGGACCGCCCCGAGATCACCCCGGAAGAGATGCGAGGCATCGCACGCCTGACGAGCATCGAGGAGGCGCTCTACGTCTTCGATTTTCAGACCGACCTCAGTTTCGAGAACGTGGAGCTCGAGGGCGTTCTCGGACGAGGGTTCAGCGCCGGTTGGCCCGCCTATCAGCCGGGTGAGTTCATCGCCGGACGTAACTTCACCCCCGCGGAGGTCGATCAGAATCGGGCTGTGGTGGTCATTTCGTCGGGTCTGGCGGAAGACCTCTTCGGTCAACGCGATCCGACTGGCCGCACGGTCCGAGTCGGCAACGCGTTCCGAGGCACCCAGGAGCCGTTCACGGTGATCGGTGTCATGGAGCCGGAGGACAACGTCTTCGCGAGCGCCCTCCCGCGCTTCGCCTTCTTCCCGTGGACTTCAGCGATCAAGAGGCTGCGCCAAAATACTTTTCAGGCGCAAATCATGGTCGTGCCGAGGGAGACCGTGAGCATCGAGCGAGCTCAGGACGACGTCATCGCCGTGCTACGCGGTATGAGGGGCCTACGACCGACCGAAGAGAACAACTTCGCCCTCATGGCCTCCGCGCAAATCATCGATATGTTCAATCAGCTCACCGCCCTCTTCTTCCTGGTCATCCTGCTTCTCGCATCAGCGGGTCTCATGGTCGGCGGGGTGGGAGTCGTCGGAATCATGCTCATCTCGGTGACTGAGCGTACGCGCGAGATCGGCACTCGGAAGGCCGTCGGCGCCACGCGAAGGGAGATCTTGTGGCAGTTCTTGGTCGAGTCATCGCTTCTTACCGCGGCTGGGACCATTTTGGGGATGGTCGTGGGCTTCGGCGTGGCGATCGGGGTGGCGACATGGACGCCGCTGCCGGCGGAGATTCCGCTCTGGGCCGTGGTCGTCGCATTGGTGATGGCCGTGGTGACGGGCATGCTCTTCGGCCTTCTGCCCGCGGTGCGAGCCAGTCGCCTCGAGCCAGTCGCGGCACTCCGCTTCGAGTGAGGACTTTAACGTGAACGAGTCCCTTGATCTGCTCGCCATCATGGCCCACCCGGACGACGCGGAGCTGTTGTGCGGCGGGATGCTCATCAAGACGTCAGCGCTCGGCAAGCGAGTAGGCGTGCTGGACCTAACAGCGGGCGAGATGGGCAGCTCCGGAACAGGCGAGATCCGCAAGCAGGAAGCGGCTCGCGCCGGTGAGATCATGGGACTCGCCGAGCGCAGGTGCGCCGCTCTGCCCGATGCCCACCTGGAGAACGACCAGGCCTCCCGCCTGGTGGTCGCGGGCTACCTGCGCGAACTCAGGCCCCGAGTGGTCGTGACGCATTGGAAGGTCGGGCGACACCGCGATCACCGCATCGCGTGTGAGCTCGTGCGCGACGCGTGCTATCTCTCGGGACTTCGAATGCTGGACGTCGAGGGCCGACCGTTCCGCCCGCGCAAGCTCGTGTACGCCACGGCCTTCCGAGAGGACGCCGACCCGCCCGACCTGGTCGTCGACGTCACGGACGAGATCGATGCGAAGTTGGATGCCCTGTCCTCATACACCTCGCAGTTCGAGGGCGTCACCGGCATCGGCGAGATCTACCCGGGAGGCAATCGCCCCCTGTTCGACCAGATCCGCGCAAAGATGGCGCACTACGGGTCTCTGATCCGAGTGGAGTACGGGGAGCCCTACCGTGTGGACGAGCCGTTCGCCGTGGAGGATCTGTCAGCGCTCGAGGTGTCGACGTACTGATTGTTCGTTGCTGACGCTGGTCAGGCTGTACGGCAGGACACCTCAAGCAGGACACGACGCCAGGAAGGGGCTTCGTCGCCTCTCACCTCCAGGGCTCGCGCCTCAGCCACGCCTCCCCCCGACAGCCACGGCCACAGCCATCTCCCGATCTCGGCCGGTAAGTGACCGATGGGCTCGCCGGTCTCGAGGTGGACCCAGACCTCAGGGTCGATCTGGACGGGCGGATCGGCTATGAGTCGGACGGTGTCCCCCGCGTGCACGTCCGTCAGGAAGCGGTCTCGACCGGCGAACACGGTGCCGTGGACTGTAGACCGGAAGCAGGGAGGCTGTCCGTCGGGAAACGGTGGCATACTGGGTGGCATCGACGCTCCGGTCGCGTGCTACGTTAGGCCCGAGGCCGGGCATCGTTAAGTTAGGCTCTACCCCACTCCCGGCAACGCCGCCATGGATCCCACCTACCTCGATTACGCAGCCACGACGCCGGTCAGGGAAGAGGTGCTCGCGGCGATGGCCCCCTATCTGTCAGGCATCTTCGGAAACCCCTCGAGCGTTCACGCGTGGGGGCGTCAGGCAGAGAATGCACTGGAGCTCGCGCGCGCGGAGCTAGCGGAGTCCCTTGGCGCGGCTCCGTCCGAAGTCACTTTCGTACGGGGCGGAACGGAATCGGACAACCTCGCGCTGTTCGGCTGGTGCGGCGCGCAGCGGGCTCGCGGAGAGGTCCCGACGATCGCCATCAGCGCCGTCGAGCACCACGCCGTGCTCGAGGCCACCGAACACGTGGAGCATCAGGGCCTCGCCAAGTCCATGCGGATCGGGGTGACCGCGGACGGTCGTGTCGCGGTCGACGACATCAGGCGCGCGCTTGCCGCCGGTCCCACGCTCGTCTCCGTCATGTGGGTCAACAACGAGTCGGGCATGGTCCTGCCTATCGGAGAGATCGCTGACATCGTATCGGATGCCGGCGGGACCCTTCACTCGGACGTGGCGCAGGCGGTGGGGAAAGTCCTCGTGGATGTGCGTGAGGTGCCCGCGGACCTTCTCTCTGGCACCGGCCACAAGATTTACGCACCCAAGGGCACCGGCTTCCTCTTCGTCCGGGACGGTACGCCCCTGGCGCCCCAGCTCCATGGTGGGGGACAGGAGCGCGGACTGAGGCCGGGAACGCAGGACGTGGCAGGAGCGGTTGGGCTTGCCACCGCGGTCCGCCTTGCCGTCGCCGAGCGCGAGGCGGAAGGGACCCGCCTCACCGCACTCCGAGACCGCTTGGAGTCCGACCTCCTCGGCGCTCTCGACTGTATTCGGGTCAATGCCGGCGAGGCTCTGCGCGCGCCGCACATCCTGAGCCTCGGTGTGGCCGGCATCGAGGACGGCAGCGCCCTGATCATGGCGCTCGACCTCGAGGGCGTCGCCGTCTCGGGTGGTTCGGCGTGCACCAGCGGATCGGCCGAGGCCAGCCATGTCATGGGAGCGCTCTACGGGGAGGATGATCCTTTCGCCACGGTACGGTTCTCACTGGGGAAGGACACCACGGCCGAGCATCTCCAGCGCGCGGTTGAGGCGACGGTCACCGTCGTCGGTCGGATGAGGGCCGCATGAGCCGCGTACTGGTGGCCATGTCTGGCGGGGTCGACTCATCGGTCGCGGCCGCGATCCTGGTGGAGGCAGGTCACGACGTCATCGGCGTGACGATGAAGACGTTTTGCTATTCCGATACGCCGAGTCACGGCAAGACCTGTTGCGGGCTCGACGGCATCACAGACGCGAAGCGCGTGGCCGGAGCGCTCGGCATTCCCCACTACGTCTTCGACGTTGAGGAGGACTTCACCCGGGACGTCGTCGATGACTTTGTGCATGAGTACGCTCAGGGACGAACGCCTAACCCCTGCGTCCGCTGCAACGGCAACACGAAGTTCAGAGACCTCATGAGGCGCGGTCGTGCTCTCGGGTGCGATCGCATCGCGTCGGGCCACTACGTCCGAGCCGCACACGACGAGACGGGCACGTCCCTGCTCCGTGGCCGCGACCATGCGAAGGACCAGGCATACTTCCTTTGGGGCCTTCCGCGGGAACTGCTTCCTCGCCTCGCCTTCCCGGTCGGCGAGCTCACCAAGGACGAAGTGCGGGCGCGGGCGCGGTCCTTGGAGCTCGTGACGGCCGACAAGCCCGAGTCTCAGGAGATCTGCTTCGTCCCGACTGGAGACTACCGCGATCTTCTCCGGAAACGCCTAGGGACGCATCCGGCTCTGGAGGCCGGCTCGATCGTCACGTCGTCGGGCGACGTGGTAGGCGAGCACGCCGGGTACGCCGGCTTCACGGTCGGGCAGCGTAAGGGTCTCGGTGGAGGGTCCCCCGAGCCGCTCTTCGTGCTGGAAATCCGCGCGGAGAGTCGGGAGGTCGTGGTGGGCACGCACGACGAGCTCTTCCGCGACGAAGTCCAAGTCGGTGAGGTGAATTGGCTGACCGACCAGCCCCCGGTTGGAGCCGCTGTGCGCGTCCAGCTCAGGTCCCGAGCTCCCGCGGTGACCGCCACCGTCGAGGCGGCGGGAGACGAGCTCACGGTGAGTCTGTGGGACCCACAGGCCGCAGTTACGCCGGGGCAGTCCGCCGTCTTCTTCGATGGCGACCGCCTCTTGGGCGGCGGGCGCATCATTGCGGCGCGCATTACCGCGGCAGGAGGGAGTGGCACCGCCAGCTGACGAGGCCCGTAGGGGAGGCAGCAGCGACCCGGTCGTCGCAAGCCTTAATGCTTGAGCCCGCTCGCCTCCGCGAACTCGTGCATGGCCTGCTGCTCTCCTTCGGTGAGCGTTTCGGGAACCTGCACGACGACCTCCACGTACTGGTCGCCCACGCGGTCGCTCTTCTGCACCCCCTGTCCGCGAACGCGGAACTTCGTGCCCGACTGCGTCCCCTTCGGAACGCGCAGCACGACCTTCTTATCCGCGATCGTCCGCACTCGTATCTTCGACCCCAACGTCGCCTGGACGATGTTGATGGGCACCGTGACGTAAATATCGAGAGCTTTCCGCGTGAAGAAGCGGTGCGGCTTGACCTTGTATGAAATGATGAGGTCTCCGGGCGGCCCACCGCCGCGCCCACGCTCGCCCTGCCCCGACAGCCGCACCTTCGACCCGCTATCGACCCCGGGTTGAACACTGATCTGGATCTTTCGGTTCTGCCGGATCGCGCCGCGTCCAAGGCAAGAGTCGCAGGGAGCCTCAGGGATCTTCCCGCGCCCGAAACAGGCCGGACAGGGGCGTTTCACTGCGAAACCCCCCTGCCCGAACGACACCGTCCCGGCGCCTTGGCACTCGTCGCAACGCCTGACCTCCGTGCCCGGCTTCGCTCCGTCGCCACCACAGGTCGCGCAGTCTTCGGTAATCGCCACGTCGACTGAGATCCTGCCTCCCCGCACCGCCGTCAGGAAGGGGATCTCGACCACGTACTCCACGTTCTGGCCCTTCTGGCGGCCCGTCTTCGAACCTCCGGGCTGACCCTCCTTCCTGCCCAGATCGAAGAGGGAGCTGAACAGATCAGAGATGTTTCCGAATCCGCCCTGCAGATCGTCGAAGGAGACGCCTGAATCGGCCTCTGGGCCACGGAACCCGCCTGGGGACCCCGATCCAGGTCGCCCCCGGCCGAAGCCGAGGCCCCCGAGACGGCGCATCTGGTCGTACTGCTTCCGCTTGGACGGATCACTCAGGACCGAGTACGCCTCACCGATGTCCTTGAAGCGGTCGGCCGCAGAAGCGTCCCCCGAGTTGGCGTCGGGATGCTGCTTCTTCGCCAACTTGCGGTAGGACTTCTTGATCTCGTCCTGGCTCGCCTTTTCAGCGACGCCGAGGACCTGGTAGAAGTCCTTACCGGGAGCGGCCATGGGTGGTGCCCTCAGCCGTTCTTGTACACGCTCACCCGGGCCGGGCGAACGAGGACGCCTTTGAGGGAGTAGCCCTTCTGGAAGACCTGGGCGACCTGGTCATCCTGTTCCTCGGCGTCGACAGGGACGCGCATCATCGCGTCCATGCGCTCTGGGTCGAAGGTCTCACCCGTCGGGTCGATGACCACGACCCCCGAATCCTCGAGCACACGAATGAACTTCCGCTCGACCAGGTCCACGCCCTCCATGATAGCCTCCACGGTGGCATTCGAGAAGTCCAGCTGCGCGACTCGATTCAGGTCGTCGAGAACGTCGAGGAACTTGGCAATTACGTCCGCTTGCGCCCTGGCCCACGCGCTGAGGCGCTCCTGCTCTGTACGGCGGCGGTAGTTGTTGAACTCCGCGACGAGACGCAGGTGTCGATCGGTCAGCTCCTCCAACTCGCCCGTCGGTGCGTCCGGTTCTACTGCGTCTGCGGCGTCGGGCGGGTCAATCCCGTCTGGCCCGTCCACGGACGCGTCATGGGAATCGTCGCCCTCGAGCTCTTCTTCCTGCGATACGGAATCCGTCATCGTCCTCTTCTTCTCACCGTTCCAAGAGTCGACCCATCCGCCATCGGACAGTCGGACGTACAAGATACCACCGGGGCCACGCGGGTTCAGGCCCCGGTGGCTAGAGGAGCAACTCGCCGATACAGCCAGCCCAACGCCGCCTGAGCCGCCCGCTCCCGGACCGCGGTCCGGTCGCCCGGTAGACTCAAGAGCCGAGCCTCCACGGTGTCCTCGACCGCAATCGCAAGCCACACGGTCCCGACAGGCTTCTCGGTGGATCCACCTCCGGGGCCGGCAACGCCCGTAATGCCAATGCCCGTCGAAGCGCCGAAGCGTGCGCGCACCCCTGCGGCCATCTGCCGCGCGACCTGTTCCGACACAGCCCCTTGGTCGCGGAGGTCGTCGGGCGATACGCCAAGCTCGACGATCTTGACGGCATCGGCATAAGCGATCACGCCGCCCAGAAAGACCTGGGACGAACCCGGTCGGTCCGTGATGCGTTTTGCGATGAGGCCGCCCGTGCAGCTCTCCGCGGTGGCAAGGGTCATTCCCGCCGCCACGAGGGCCGCGTTCAGGGATTCAGCCACGTCTCCGCTCTCGGCCTCGAAGCGCCACTTCGATACGGCCGGCTCGAGCGCCTCCTCGACGCGAGCGAACCACTGTTCGGCCTCGGCCGTGGAGACACCCTTCACCGTGAGGCGTAGGTCCACACCCCTCAGGTCCGGAAGAAAAGCGAGCCCCACGGGCCCCATGTCCTCGGGCAGCAGCGGCGTCACCAACTCCGAGAGTCGCGACTCTGCGACCCCCGTCGTATGGATGACGCGGTGATGGATCGGCTCGAGACGGTCCGCGAAACGGTGTTTCAGGTGAGCCGAAAGGTCACCCTCGAAGATCCCTCTAAGTTCGCGCGGCACGCCGGGAAGCATCACGACTAGGCAGGAGTCGGTCTCCAGGCCGAGCCCCGGCGCGGTGCCGTGTGGATTTCGTAGCACGGTTGCGCCGTCGGGGACCTCCGCCTGGCTACGGTTCGGAGCGGGAAGCCGGTCGTAGCCCCTCGCCCGGAACCGCTCCGCGAGCGCGGCGAGCAGCTCGTCATCCACTCGGATCGGGAATCCCAACAGCTGGGCCACCGCGTCCTTCGTGAGGTCGTCGGGAGTCGGACCGAGGCCACCCGAAATCAAGACCAGGTCGGCACCATCCATGGCCGCGCGCACGGAATCTTGGATGTCATCCGGATCGTCACCGACGGTGAACTTGCGACCCACCTCGATGCCGAGATGGGCTAACGACCGGCCGAGCCAGGCGGCGTTGGTGTCGACCGTCTCGCCGTACAGCAGCTCGTTTCCCACGGTCACGAGAGCCGCGACAGGCGACCTCGTCATCTCGGTCGTGACGTGGGCTGCAGCGAGGCGGTCCTCGACACGGTGCGACGCTCTAGTCCCGGATCCCAACCACGGACCGGTAGGACCAGAGATAGTCGAACATGGAGTAGACGGTCAGCACGATTGCCACGGCCAGTGTGATGAGCACCCAAGCCCCATTGAACTGGGACCAAACGCGCCATTCGATGCCCTCCCACCCCCGGCTCTCTGCCACCAGCCTCAGCGGGTACAAGAGGAGCAGCCCCCCGACGAAGAGGGACTGAAAGAGCGCCTTGTGCTTTCCTGACTTTCCCGCGGCAATGACGACTCCGCGCTGGACAGCGTATTGCCTGAACAGTGTGATGAAGAGCTCCCGGCCCAGTATCACGATCATCACCCACATCGGCATCGCGCCCAACCCGGGGATCAAATCCACCTCAGACCCGCGATGGGAAATGATGTAGAAGGGCACGAACGTGACGACGAGCAGGAGCTTGTCGGCGAACGGGTCGAGGAGCTTGCCGACATCTGTGATGAGGTCGTATCGGCGAGCGAGATACCCGTCCCAGACATCGGACAGAGCCGCTAGGACGAAGAGGGCGAAAGCTCCGAACCGGGCCCCCGTGCCTGGCGCGACCGCCAGCATGAAAATGACCGGGCACGCGGCGATGCGCCCCAGCGTGATGATGTTCGGGAGGGTGATTCGGCTCCCAGACAACGGAGGTAAGCTGCCCGTGCTAGGAAAGAGACTCGACGACCAGCTTGCTCACGCACGAGAGCGTCTCGAACACCCCCTTGCCCTCGATCGCGGTGCCCTCGAAGTCGGGCACGCCCATGGGGTTGATCTGAGCCCGAAGCTCCTCGACCGAGAGGATGTCCGGCATGTCTCTCTTGTTGTATTGAATCGAGAACGGGATGCTCTCAAGATCGTATCCGTAGGTCTCGAGATTTTCGTACAGGTTGTGCATCGACTCGATGTTGGCCTCGGCTCGGGAGGCCTGTGAGTCCCCCACGAAAACCAACCCGTCCACGCCCTTCAGAATCAGCCGGCGGCTGGCGTTGTAGTACACCTGGCCAGGGACGGTATAGAGGTGGAACCGGGTCTTGAAACCTCGGACCTCACCCAGATCGATCGGAAGAAAGTCGAAGAAGAGCGTTCGCTCCGACTCCGTCGCGAGCGAGATCATCTTCCCTTTGGAATCCGGGTTCACTCTCGAGTAGATGTACTCGAGGTTGGTCGTCTTCCCACCAAGGCCGGTCCCGTAGTATACGATCTTGCAGTTGATCTCACGGGAAGCGTAGTTGATCATCGACATGGGTCGACGCTACCTCCCGAGACTGACGGTTCGTGAAGCCAAAGATCTCTCGCTCTCACTGTATGAATGGGGGCGCCGAGCCGACACCGCATCGCGCGCCCACAGCCCCCCGAGGCTCGCAGCGCCCTAAACTCGGCGAGCCCGCCTCGACGGGCAAGGTTGACGTTATCAAGCGGTTTCCGGCCCGGGGTGGATCCCCAACTCGACCGCATCGGACATCATGCGGTCCACGATGGCCTGGGCCCGTTCCCGCAGCGGCTTACGCGGCTCCCAGGATATGAAGTCACGCAGGACCCGGATCGCGTCGACGGAAGCCGGCTCGCGACTCATGTGGCCCAGCGCGGCTAGCCTCCGAAACGCACTGGGGCTGAACATGTCGCGCCTGTGACGGCTGATCTGTCCACGGATGATGATCGCGGCCAGCGCTCCCGCGGCCGCCGCCGCGAGCACCGTCAGGGCCGCAGTTTTCAGGGTCCGATTCACCGTCACATCTCCCGCCTGCCGTGCAGCGCCTGAGCGATCGTCGTCTGGTCCACGTACTCGAGGTCGCTTCCGACCGGGATGCCGCGCGCCAGGCGGGTTACCGAGGGTCCGAGGCCTCTGATCTCCTGCTCGAGAAATACCGCGGTCGCCTCCCCTTCCACGCTCGCGTTCGTGGCCACGATGACCTCCTTGATACCGCCGTCCGCGTCAACAATGCGCTTGAGAAGAGCCGCCACACTCAGCTCGTCCGGGCCGATGCCGTCGAGCGGCGACAGGCGACCTCCGAGGACGTGGAACAAGCCGCGATACTGCCCTGTGCGCTCGATCGCTCCGACCTCATAGGCCTCCTCCACGACGCACAGTAACGACGGATCCCGACGGGGATTGGTGCAAATCGCGCACAACTCCGATTCCGCGAAGTTTCCACACTGGCGACACTCTCGAATCTTCTCCGCTAGATCTACGAGCGAGCCAGCAAGCCGGCGCGCGTCTTCCTTGGGTCCCTTCATGAGATGGTGCACGAGCCGTAGAGCCGTCTTCGGCCCGATACCCGGCAGCCTGGAGAACTCGTCCGTGAGCCGCTCGATCACCGCCATAGGGCGTGGTTTCCGCGGACCGAGCTCAGAAGAGCTTCGGCATTCCGGGAAGGTCCAAGGGGAGTCCCCCCGTCGCCTTCCGCATCTCTTGCTCGTACGCACCCCGAGCCTTCGTTTGAGCCTCCGAGACCGCTGCGAGAACTAGGTCCTCGAGCATCTCCACGTCCCTGGCGTCCACGCAAGTCGGATCGATCTGAACTCGCTTCACCTGACCCTTCCCGTCGACCGTGACGGTAACCATGCCTCCGCCCGAGGTCGCTGACAGGGTTGTGGACTCCAACGACTCCTGGAGCTCGGTCATTTTCGTCTGTAGCTGTTGGCTCAGACGCATCAACTGTTGGAGGTCGGTCATGCGTGTCTCATTCCATGAGCTCCAGATCGAGTTCTTCTACCGCCCGTTCAAGGCGGGGTTCCTGGCGGTACAGCGCCCTGAGCGTGTCGTCTCGGACCTCATCCTCGGTCACTCTTCGCGCCGCCGAGGCGGCGGGCGAGGAGGACTCGATGACGAGTCGCACGGGACGGCCGAGATAGGGCGCGAAGCCCTCACGGATCGCGGCCATGACGACCGCCTCCCCGAGGCGTTCCGCCGCGGGCCCTGCAAGTTCGCCGATCGCGACACGCCCGTCATCCAGGTCGGTCACCGTGGCGTTTCGCAGGAAGGCCGAGAGGCCTTTGGGCACGGTCTTACCCTCGCTCAGCCAGGCCTGCCAGGCGTCGTCCGCCGAGCCGGGGGCGGCTTTGGGCGCGGGGTCGTGCGCCGAGCTGGACGCGGCTTTGGGCGCGGCGTCCTGCACCGAGCTGGGTGCTGCTTGCGACGCTCGTACGGTCTTAGCTGCCTTGGCGGTGGGCTTCGGCTCTTGGCTGGGAGTCGCCCTCTCGCGGGGCGGCGAGCTTTCACGCCTGCCCCCCGCTGGACTCGGCGCGCCCCCCAGAGCCTCGATGAGTTCCTCGAACGAGACGGTGCGGTCGAGGAAGCTCAAGCGGAGGAGCAGCATCTCGATCGGCAAGCGTGGGTTGGGATTACGCCGCAGGCTCCCCTGACTCTCTAGATCCGCCGCGCTCGCGAGCATACGCACGAGATCACTGGCCTCGAAGTCGGCTGACCTCTCCAGCAAGGCAACCCGAAAGTCCTCGCGGACGTCCACCTTCGCATCGGGCTGTAGCCTGAGCCGCAGCAGGATGCGCAGAACGTCGAGCAGTCCGTGATGGAACTCGACGAGGTCGTATCCGTCGTCGATGAGTCGCTCCACAAGTGAGAACACATCAGCGTGCCTCCCCTCGCGGAGGACGTCCAAGAGGTCGATGTAGCGCTCCTCCTCCACGAGCCCGAGCACGCGGCGTACGGAGTCGGTGTCCACCTCGCCGCCAGTGAGCGAGAGCACTTGATCCAGAAGCGACAGGGCGTCCCGCATGCCCCCGTCGGCTTTGCGCGCCACCATCCGCAGCGCTTCCGGCGAAGACCGCATCCCCTCGCGCTCAAGGACGTCGGTCAGGCGCTCCACAATGTCCGAGACTCCGATCCGCCGGAAGTCGAAGCGTTGGCAGCGCGATAGGATGGGGGAAGCCGACTGCTGGATCTTGTTCGGCTCGGTCGTGGCGAACACGAAGATGACTCGCGGAGGCGGCTCCTCGAGAATCTTGAGGAGGGCATTCCACGCCTCGCGCGTGAGCATGTGCGCTTCGTCGACGATGTACACCTTATGGCGACCGTCGGCGGACGGGGCGTACATGGCACGCTCCCGGAGATCTCGGGCGTCGTCTACGCCCCGGTTTGATGCGGCATCGATCTCGACGACGTCGAGGGCCGTGTGGCCTCCCCATATGCGCGTGCAGTTCTCGCACTTGCCGCAGGGTTCGCCACCGTCGGTCCGGTCGGGACAGTTGAGGGCCATCGCGAGAACGCGCGCGAGCGTCGTCTTGCCGACCCCCCGGGGCCCACAGAAGAGATACGCGTGGCCCACGCGGCCTCCAACCACCGCGCTCCGCAGCGTCTCTGAGACGTGCTCCTGCGTCGCCACGTCCGCAAAGGACCGGGGGCGATACTTGGTTGCTAAGGCTATGTGCATCAATCGTTTACTATGATTTAGTTCATGCGCACGTAGAAAGAAAAAATGCCCCAGGCGACCCGCAGCGACGATCACCGCACTTACCGCTGCTACCTGCGGGGTCCTGACGGGATTCGTGAGCTTTCGCCCTGCGGACCTGGGGCACGTCGAAGCTATCGGGGGGTCGGAGGGAGGTCAACGCGGCACCTCGGGCCTCCAGGCATCCTCCAGGTGCTCGATCCGGATCACCCTACGCCCGGGGCCCACCACGATGGCGACCACGTCGAATCGGACGTCTACGTCGTCGAGGCGATGGCGCCACAGGAAGTCTCCGGCCACCGCCTCGATCTCGCGACGTTTCAGACGCGTCACGGCCTCCTCCGGCGCTCCATAGCCCGTGCCGGCCCTCGTCTTCACCTCCACGAAGGCCACCAGACCGCCTCTGCGGACCACGAGATCCACCTCCCTGCGGCCGAATCGGTAGTTCCTTTCAAGCACCGTCCAGCCGTCGCGCACCAAATGGGCTTGAGCCGCGGCCTCCCCGAAGCGTCCGAGGGCATGAGGGGGATAGGCGGCCGACATGACCCACGTTGTGTCCAGTGGAGGGGCCGAGCCATGTCACGACGGGCGGAACGTCGCGTGGCGTGCTACCCTGCAGCGACCTGGTCCAGCGGCCGCGTCACGTCCCGGCCGATCGCCTTCGCGATCACCCGGATCTGCTCCATCATCTCTCGAAACTGTTCTGGATAGAGCGACTGGGCTCCGTCCGACAACGCGTGTGGGGGATCGGCGTGGACCTCGACGATGAGGCCGTCGGCTCCCGCTGCGATTGCGGCGCGCCCCATGGGTGTCACCTTCGCCCGCAATCCGGTTCCATGGCTCGGATCGGCGATGATCGGCAAGTGCGAGAGCGCCTTCACGACGGGGACCGCCGCCAGGTCCAAGAGATTGCGCGTGTGCTGATCGAAGCTGCGGATGCCTCGCTCACAGAGGATCACGTCTCCGTTACCCTCGGCGAGCACATACTCCGCAGACAGCAGGAGTTCGTCGATGGTGGCCGAGAGCCCTCGTTTCAGCAGGATAGGCTTCCCGGTTTGCCCCGCCCTCCTCAAGAGGGGGTAGTTCTGCATGTTGCGAGCGCCGATCTGGATAATGTCGGCGTACTGAGCCACGAGGTCCGCCCCATCGGGGTCCAGGGCCTCGGTTACGATCGCGAGGCCTGTCTCCTCTCTCGCCCTGGCAAGGAACTCCAAGCCTTGCAGGCCCAGTCCCTGGAAGGAATAAGGTGATGAACGGGGCTTGAAGGCCCCACCGCGCAGCACGGTCGCACCCATTTCCCGAAGCTGGTGCGCCATGTCGACGATCTGCGCCTCGCCCTCCACCGCGCACGGGCCAGCCATGACGACGATGTCCGTCCCACCGATGGTGGTTCCGTTGGCCAAGGAGACGATCGTGTCCTCCTCCTTCCACTCCCGCGATACCTGCTTGTAGGGATGGGTGACGGGGATCACCTCCAACACACCCTCGAGCCCCTGCAGCCTCGCCGAATCGACCTGGCCGTCGTTGCCTATGAGGCCCACAGCCGTCCGCTGCTCGCCAGGGATGGGTCGCGCCCCGTACCCCATCTCCTTGATCGCGTCCACGACGGACGCGATTTGAGGCGCGGAGGCATTGTGCTTCATCACGACCAACATCGATGTCGCTCCTCCCTGGCGTCAGGCGACGCCAGCGACCTCGAGGGCTTCAGCCAGCTTCACGCCTACGATCGTACTCACGCCAGGCTCTTCCATGGTGACGCCGTAGATCCAATCTGCGGCCTCGATCGTGCGCGGATTATGTGTAATGACAACGAATTGCGTCTCTGACTTGAAGTCCTGCAAGAGCTTGATGAAGCGGCCGATGTTGTTCTCGTCGAGCGGGGCGTCGACTTCGTCGAGCACGCAGAACGGGCTCGGCTTCACGAGGTAGATCCCGAAAAGGAGGGAGAGCGCAGTGAGTGCCCGCTCCCCGCCGGAGAGCAGGTCGATTCGCTGCGTGCGCTTCCCTCTCGGTGAGGCGTGGATCTCGATGGGGGACTCGAGCGGATCTTCCTCGTTCTCGAGCCAGATGTCCGCCTCTCCGCCCTCGAACAGCCTCACAAAAGTGAGACGGAAGTTTTCCCGGATGGCATCGAACGTCGTCACGAACAGGTCCGTCGCGGTCTTGTTGATCTCGCGGATGGCGGACCGCAGGTCGTTTCGCGCTCCGACAAGGTCCTCTCGCTGTCCGGTGAGGAAATCGAGGCGCTCGGTCTCCTCAGCGTGCTCCTCGACCGCGAGCATGTTGACCGGCCCGATCCTCTCCAGCTCCAAGACCAGCTCGTTCAGCTCGGTCTGCAGGGCCTCCTGCTCGCCGTCCACAGGAGACGCCTCTTCGAGCAGCGACTCCAGGGGACGACCCCACTCCCCCTCGAGGCGCTCGCGGATGCGTTCGATGCGACCGTTCAACTCCTGACGTTCCAGCTCGAGCCCATGACGGTGATCCGATGCAGCCCGCTCGGCCGTGCGGGCCTCGCGGACGTGCCGCTCGGCCGCCGCCAGCTCTGCGGCCACCCGTTCGAGCACCTCGTCACGCTCACGGAGGGCCGACTCCGCTTCGGTGCGGGCCCCGAACAGGCCTTCAGTCGCTTGGTCACCGTCGACTCGGACCTTCCGGGCTTCGGCGAGCTCCTCCCGGAGCTGCGTCTCCTCCGAGTCCAGAGACTCGACCCTCGCAACCGTCTGCGTCCGGGATGCGTGAGTCGTTTCGAGGCGCTCGCTCACCCGCATCAGGTCGCCCCCCAGACGGGCGACCTCGACCGCGAGGCGGGCCTCTTCCGCTCGCGCGACCTCCCACTCCTCCTGCACGTCGTCGAGTCCGGCTCGAGCCTCTAGCCGCTGCGCCTCGAGTGAGCGCTCTTGCTCGAGCAGGATCTCCCTATCCTCGCGGGCCTCCTTGGCACGATCGAGTGCCCGGGTCCGCGCAGACCTTGTACCCTCGAGCTGTCTCGCGAGATCGTCACGCTGGCGGTCCATGCGCCCCGAAAGATCGATCTGCTCAGCGAGCGCGCCCGTGACTTCCCGGTGCTGGTCCTCAGCCTGTAAACGCGTTACGCGCGCCGCCTCCACTGCCTCCTCCGCTGAGCGGAAGCTGACCTCGGCGGCCGCCAGTCGCTTTGCGGCCTCGCCTTGCGCGCGCGAGGCCTCGGCGTGCTCGTCGCTCACCTTTCGGAGCTCCTCACGGCGCTCGAGCACCCCCGACCCTCGTGCCGGATCCCCGACGCGAACAATGCCCTCGCGCTCCGTCACGGGCCTGCCCTCACTGGACGAGGCCGGAACCTCGACACCGTCCAGGAGCACACGGACCCAGGGGGCGCCGTCCCCCTTGGGCTGGACCCGGTCCAACAAGCCGCCCGAAGCCCTCGCGGCATGATCCGGCAGTCGATCCAGCCGGAGCAACGTCAGGCCGCCGCCACCGCTCCATCTGTCCCCGAACCATGCCAGGAGTCGCTCGACCGCATCCCCGTGCCTTACAACGAGTGCGCTGGCGAGCGGACCCAAATAGGCTTCGGCCGCCTCGGTGGCTCCGGGGGACGCCTCGATGAAGTCGGAGAGCGGCCCGAGGACATCTGCATGGCCTGCGGCCAACGCGGCGCGTACGACAGGCTCGAGACCCTCTCCCTCGCGTTCAAGGCCCTCGAGCGCGGACTTCCTCGCCGAGAGCCCTGCTTCACGATCCGCCGTTTGGCGCTCGCTGAGCCGGGCGGCTTCGAACTCGGCCCGAGCCTCCCCCAGGACGGTGACACTGCGGTCCAACGCGTCGTTCGCTCGCAGCAGAGCGTCGCCAAGATCATCTACGCGGCTGGAGAACAAGTCTCCCTGGCTCACAAGTACCGAGAGGGCGGCGGCCGTGGAGTCGAGCTCCTCGTTGACCTGGCCAAACCGGCGCTCCAATTCCTCGCCCTGGGCATCCGACGCTTGAGCGTCTCCCTCGAGCTGGGCGCCCTTTCGACCGAGTTCCCGGGCCTTCGTCTCGACCGTGTCCAGCGCCTCGCGCGCTTTGAGGAGCCGAGCCCTCACCTCTTGAACGTCCTGCTCACGAACCAAGGCGACCTGCCTCACTCCTTCGAGCTCCGCTGCGATCCGGTCACGGTCGCCCGCCAGTTCCCCTTCTTGCGACTCGAGGGAGCCCATCTGCGTCCGGGCCTCGCCCCGCTCGCGGTCGATCTGGGCCAGACGGCGCTCGGCATAAGCCGCGCGTTCGTCCGCGACCGCCAGATCCCGCTCCCACGTGACCAGCTGCTCACGAATGGATTCGAGTGCCTGCGCGGCCGCTACCCTCCCCTTCTCCGCCTCGACCTGGCGAAGCCTAAGCGACTCGAACTGGGCCTCGGCGGTCCGGAGCTCCGCAACCATGCCCTCGCCCGTTTGCATGTCGCCTTGCAGCTGTTCCTCGACCGCCCCTAGGCGCTGACTGAGCGTCTCGAGCTGGTGCCGCACGACGGAGACCTCGACGTCGAGGCGGCGCTTCCGATACTCGACGTAGCGCTCGGCCTTTCCCTTCTGCCTAGCCAGCGACCGCACCTTCGTGTGCACCTCACCGATGACGTCCTCGAGGCGCTGCAGATCCATTTCTGCTCGCTCGAGGCGTCGGGTCGCCGCCTTTCGGCGATCCTTGTACTTGCCGATTCCGGCGGCCTCCTCGAACAGGCCTCGCCGTTCGTCCGCGCGATCCGAGAGGATGGAGTCGATCATCCGATTCTCGATGATCGCATATGCGTTCGCCCCGAGCCCGGTGTCGCGACAGAGGTCCACCAGATCGCGTAGGCGGCACGGGGAGCGATTGATCGAATACTCGCTCCCACCGTCGCGGAAGACCTGACGCCCCAGCTCGACCTCCTCGAAGGGCACCGGCAACAGTCCGTCCTCGTTGCTCACGCTGAGTGACACTGCCCCGCGGTTCACCGGCCGCCGCCCGGTCGTCCCCTGGAAGATGGCCTCTTCCATCTTCGCCCCACGTATGGCCGTCGGTCGCTGTTCGCCCAGCACCCAGCGAATCGCGTCGCTGATGTTTGACTTACCGCATCCGTTGGGGCCGACAACGGCGGTAATGCCGTCGTGGAACTCGATGGTTGTAGCGTCCGCGAACGACTTGAAGCCGTGGACCTTGAGCGCCCGTAGCTTCATCCGCCCACCGGCACCGACCCTGACGTGAGACGGAAGACGGTGTCCGTCGGCTCCGGCGAGAGCCATGGCACGGGGATGATCCCGAACGCAACCAAGAGGATCAGAATCAGAAGGACCACAGCCGCGACGAGCATCGCCAACCTGCGGCTCCCCCCCGGACCCGAAGCCGTCCATTCCTCAGGGGGTCGAAGCCCAGAGCCCGAGGCCACCTGGCCGTTCGGGCCGGTGACCGCCCGGACTATTCCTTCCAGATCGCGTATCGCGGCCGGCGCCTTTTCGTGTTCGTTGGCGAGCACGATGATGTCGGAGGCGGAGCCCAAGAAGGCCGCGCATCCACTATCTCCATCGCGCACAAACAGCAGGAGCTTCACTCCGGCCTCGAGGAAGCCGCCGAGCAAGGTGCCCCAGCGGGCGCTCGCGGCAACGGTGTTGGCGTTGGCTACCGCCGTGCCGGCGGTGATAACAAAGAACGAGCCGCCATCCACGGGCTTCGCGACGCGCCCCACCGAGAGGCCAAATAGCGCCGCGTCGCTGAGTCCCTCGACGTTGTCGATCTCTGCGCAGGTATGCAGCGTCGGATAGTGGAGAGACCCATCGACGACGATGACCTTTTCCCCGCCTCCACTCCACGCACGGGCGAGATCCAACGCGGCTGATCCCGCCCAACCACCCTCGACCGCACCCTCCGAGGCCACCAGAGCGACGATACGACCGGGGTTCGTCCCATTGGGAACCGGAACCCCTCCATCGAGTGACTGCCATCCGGGAAGTTGGGCCATCTACGCTCGCGACTTTGGGGCTAGCCCTGCGGCTCGCCGGGGCGGTGGGCCGAACGATCTACAGGGGCGACGACAAGTTAGAGCGGAGTCGCGCCCACTGCAAACCGGTGACGAACGCAAAAAAGGCAGGCAGATCATGGGTTCTCAGGCATTCTCGGGCGATGCTTCGGCCCGGTTCTCAAGCCTCCGGCGCCTCCCAGCGCGGGGCGTCTCCCCAGAGGTTCTCGAGCTGATAAAAGTCCCGCGTTTGCGGGTGGAACACGTGAACGATGAAGTCGACGTAGTCGACCAGGGCCCAGCGACCGCCCCGCAGTCCCTCGACGTGCGCGGGACGGGTTCCCTCTTTCTTGAGCTCATCGACGACATGGTCGGCTATCGCCCTGACTTGCACGTCGGAGTTACCGCTCGCAACCACGAAATAGTCGGTGGCCGTCGAGATGCCGCGCAGATCCAGCACCGTCACGTCGTGCGCCTTGAGCTCCAAGGCCAAGTCGACCGCGCGGCGGATCTCTGCGGGCAGCGCTACAACGGGAGCCCTAGCCTTCTTCGCGTTCGACACGGACCTCTACTTCGACATCGACCTCAGCGTGCAGGTGCAGAACCACGTTGGTCACACCAAGCACCTTGATCGGCTCCTCGAGTTCGAGGGCACGTTTGTCGAGCTCGAAGTCCAGTTCACCGGCGTTGATGCGGTCCGTGAGGTCCGTGCGGCTCACGGAGCCGAAGAGCTTGCCGTCCTCGCCTGCACGCTCGAGAAAGGTCAGCGACAGGCCCTCCAGCTGCGAGGCGCGACGACGCGCCTCGAGGAAGTCGCGCCGCGACCTCTCGGACGAACGGGCCTGCTCCTCCTCAAGTAGCGCCATGTTGGCGTCACTCGCCACGTATGCCAAACCCTGCGGCAGAAGGTAGTTGCGGCCGTATCCCGCCTTGACCTGAACCACCTGCCCCGCCTCGCCCAGTGTCTCCACCGTCTTCTTGAGAATCAGCTTCATCGTTCCTCCGACAAGTTGTTCAAGCCGCCCGCGCGGCGAAGCGCGCGCGCAGGTCGAGCCAAGTATCCCCGATACCGATCAAAGCCGCCGTTCCGAGTATCACCGGTGGCACCAACACCAACAACAGGGCGAACACAACATATCCGAAGACGGACATTCCGCCGCTGACGAAGAAGTAAACCGCCGCACCCCTCAAGACGTAGAGCGCACCCATGAAGACCACGGCATTCGAGCCGACCCTTACCAACCCGACTCCCGACTGGGTGACCATGAGCAGCAGCCCGGCGACGAGCACCCAAACGAGGTGGTCGTTGAAGCGAAAGTCCTGCATTGGGGCCAGGCCCTGATCGCCCTCCCCCAGCAGCCGAGAGCGGGCCCACCAGGCCACGCCCAACGCGGCGAGAGACTCCAGCCCGAGTAGGGCGGGAAACACCGAAACCTGGGCCGCCGAGTAATCGCGCACCATCGCGACCATATCCGAGGACAGCGCGCTCGCCCCCGCGAGCACCGAGACAGCGGCGAGCGTCGCGTCCAAGTCGGCCTGCATACTGAGCGTGACCGCCGCATCCAAGGCGTCCCAAGCCCCCCCCCTCAAAGCCAGAAAGCCTCCCGCGAGCGCCGCCGCTCCAGTAGCCGCGGCCAGCGCGCGCGAGGTCAGGCGCCAGCCGGGCACCACGAGCGTCAGCGCGAGGAACCACCCGCCCAACAGGACTGACCAGGCCCTCTCGGCGTACCAGAGTCCGTCCGAAAATCCGGCTCCGCCCACCACGATGAGGATCACGAGTCCCGCGACCGAAGCCGCAACCATGTTCCCGAAGCCTCTCGCGGCCAAAAGAAGCACCAACGGCACACCGATCACCACACCGGCGTGCACGAAGACTGAGGTCGCGAGCACCACACCGAACAGACCGGCGACCCTCAGCCAACCGCGCGCGGTCGGGTGCGCACCTCCCGTCATCGCCTGCTCCATGGCGTCGAGCGCTACCCTCCGTGTGCACCCGTGTAGGGCAACAGGGAGAGGTATCGGGCTCGCTTCACCGCCGTGCCCAGCTGTCGCTGGAAGGCCGCCGTGACCTTGGTCGTCCGCTTCGGGAGGATCTTGCCCTGCTCGGTCACGAACCGTGAGAGCGTGGACACGTCCTTGAAGTTGAGGAGCGTGATGCGAGGCCCCTCCATACGGCGACGGCGCCCACTAGCTCCCGCAAACTCCGGGGGCGAGTTGGCGTCATCGACCTCTTCTTCCTCTTCCTCGTCGTCCCCGTCTTCCGAGTCGCGCCGGCGCGCTGCGCGCTCCGGGACATCCTCTACGAGGGACTGGCCATTGGTGGGCTCGCCCTCGTTGAGCACGAGCAGGTAACGCAACAGTTCCCCGTCGAGCTTGAGGAGTCGCTCGAACTCGGGAAGGGCTTCGATGTGGGCAGTAAACTGCGATACGACGTAGTAACCGCTGCGCTGCTTCTTGACCGGATAGGCAAGCACGCGGACACCCCAGTGATCCACCGCCGCGACCTCGCCCCCCTTGGAGGTGGCGAGCTCGTGGAAGGTCGCCAGCTTCGAATCGACTGCGCTCTCTTCGAGAGCGGGGTCGATGATGTACACAACTTCATAGAGCCGCATGTTCGCTTCCCTCGGTCCGTAGATTTGGATACGGGCCCCGTCTCTCTCGAGCACCCGGAGTCGCTTGGGTGCTCCCGACGGAGCGGGATCAATTGTGATGTACCGTTCGTTGGTACGGCGAGGAAGCTAAGCAAAGGTCCGAGGCGTGAGAAGCACGCCCCGGACCCGAGCCCATCAACCGCGTCGCCAGTTGCGACGGCCCGTCTCTTACCCGAAGAGCGCCTTCAGCAGGTTGTCGACCAAGATCGCCGCCTGCGCCTGCACCTCGATGCCGTGCACGCTTACGAACCAAGGGGCCAAGACCAGAGAAACCACGCTCATCAGCTTGATCAAGATGTTGAGAGAGGGCCCCGACGTATCCTTGAAGGGGTCGCCGACCGTGTCACCTACCACGGCGGCCTTGTGCGGATCGGAGCCCTTTCCGCCGTGGGCCCCACCCTCGATGTACTTCTTGGCGTTGTCCCATGCGCCACCGGCGTTCGCCATGAAGAGCGCCATGAGGACGCCCGTCACCATGGCGCCGGCCAGCAGGCCGCCGAGTGCTTCGACGCCGAGGAAGTACCCAACGATGACCGGGGCCAAGATGGCCGTGACGCCCGGAAGGATCAACTCACGGAGCGCAGCCTGAGTGGCAATGTCTATGCAACGCGCCGAGTCCGGCTTCCCCGTCCCGTCCATGATGCCCGGGATCTCCCGGAATTGCCGCCTCACCTCGTCCACCATGCCCTGTGCCGCCCGTCCGACGGCGGTCATGGTCAGAGCGGCGACGAAGAACGGTAGGATCCCGCCGAGGAACAGCCCGATCACGACGATCGGGTCGACGATGTCGATGCCCGTTTCCTGGAGCCCGACCCGCGAGGAATAGGCAGAGAACAGCGCCAGCGCCGTCAGCGCGGCCGAACCGATTGCGAAGCCCTTACCGATGGCGGCCGTCGTGTTGCCGATCGCATCGAGCGAGTCGGTGATCTCACGCGTCTCTGGACCGAGGCCGGCCATCTCGCTTATCCCGCCCGCGTTGTCCGCGATGGGACCGTACGCGTCGACCGACATCGTAACGCCGGTCGTGGCAAGCATGCCGACCGCGGCGATGCCGATGCCGTAGAGGCCAGCAAACTCGAACGCCGTCCAGATCGCCGCGCAGATCAGCATCACCGGAATCGCCGTGGACTCCATCCCGACCGCGAGGCCCGCGATCATGTTCGTCGCAGCTCCAGTCTCGCTCGCTTCGGCGATTCTGCGGACCGGCTTCGCCGAGGTGTAGTACTGCGTCACCATGCCGATGAGGACCCCGGCCACCGTACCCGCGACGATGGCGATCCATGGCCCCATCACCGGATAGATCCGCCCAGATTCTGCGTCGGTGAACGTGATACCGAGACTCTGGACCACGAAGTACATCGTGGCGAGAAAGAGGCCGCCCGCAATCCAGGTCGTGCCGTGCAGCGCACTGGCCGGATCCCGCTTCTCCAGCGTCTTCATGGCGGCGATGCCGGCGAGTGAGGCCACAAGGCCCACCATCACTGTCAGGATCGGGAGCGCGACGACGGCGGCGCGGTGCGACGCGAGCGCGGGAGCCGTCGCGCCGATCGCGATCGTTGCGACCATGGAGCCCACGTACGACTCGAAGATGTCGGCACCCATGCCCGCCACGTCGCCCACGTTGTCGCCCACATTGTCGGCGATCGTCGCGGGGTTGCGCGGGTCGTCCTCGGGAATGCCCGCCTCGAGCTTGCCCACGAGGTCCGCGCCGACATCGGCGGCCTTCGTAAAGATGCCGCCACCCACCCGAGCGAAGAGCGCGATGGAGCTCGCTCCCATTGCGAAGCCGGACACGATCTCGGCGAACCGTGGCAACTCACCAGAGCCTGGCAGCGCGTCGCTCGCGAAGATCAAGTAGAAGACTCCGATGCCAAGCATCCCGAGTGCCGCGACCGACAGGCCCATAACGGCCCCACCGAAAAAGGCGACTCGGAGGGCCTTTCCTTGACCCTCTGTGTTTGCCGCTGCCGAGGTCCGCGTGTTCGCCCGCGTAGCGGCCTTCATGCCGAGGAAGCCTGCGACCACCGAGCTCAGCGCGCCGAACACGTAAGCCACCGCCGGCATCACGCCGATGGCAAGTCCGAGAAGGACCGCCACCACGACCACGAAGACCGACAGCATGGTGTACTCGCGACGCAGGAACGCCATCGCTCCATCATGGATCTGCTCGCCGAGATCGATCATGGTCTCGTTTCCGGCCGGCTGCTTCTTCACGTAGCCGTAAATTCCACCCGCGGTGACGAGCCCGAGTAGGGCCAAGAGCCATGCCCAGTCGGTCAATGCAACGAAGTCGGTCATCGAATCAGCTTCCTCTGTGAATACGTCGAAGTGTCATTGTCATCGATTGAATCGGTTCATGGCGGACTCGACTCCCTCTGCGATCCAGAGCTCGACGGCCTGCGTCAGCTCGGGAAGCAGGCCGACCACCACGTCTTCGTCCTCCTGAGGCATAGGCGCCAGCACCCAGTCGGACAGATCCGCCCCGTCCGGCTTCTTGCCGACGCCGATCCGCAGACGCGCGTACGCATGCGACTGGAGAGCCCCGGAGATCGACTTCAGCCCGTTGTGCCCACCCGGCCCACCCTCGCCTCGAAACCGCACGCGGCCAACCTCGAGCGATGCGTCGTCCACGACGACGAGCAGGTCCTCCGCCGCATCGAAAGTGTCCATCGATACCAGCGGCCTCACCGCCAGTCCGCTGCGGTTCATATAAGTCGTAGGCTTCACGAGACGAACGTGCGTCTTGTCGACCGTCCCCTCGGTCACCAGGGCGCGGCCGTCTCTCCGAAACGTGTCCAAGCCCCAGTCGTAGGACAGCCGGTCCGCGACCCACCAGCCCACGTTGTGCCTCGTGGCATCGTACTCGGGACCCGGGTTGCCGAGCCCAACCACGACTTTCATGCGGCCTTAGAGCGGGCCGGATCAGCCTTCGCCTCCACCGCTCCCGCCTTCCGGCGCCGCGTCGTCCCCCGTCTCCCCGACCAGTCCGGGCTCGGCTGTCTCTTCTTCTTCTTCCACAACCTCAGCGGCACGCGGGACCGCGACAGCACAGATCGTCTGATCCCCGTCCATTCGAATCTCGATCCCATCCTCCAGCTCGATGTCGGAAACGTGCAGCGAGTCGTTGAGATCCATATGGGTGATGTCCAGGATGAACGACTCCGGGATCTTAGATGGGATGCAGCGGACCGGCAGTTCGTGAATGATTTGCTCGAGCACGCCACCGCTGAGCCTCACGCCATCCGGGACGCCCTCGAGGTGCACTGGAACGTCGAGATCTACCTTCACACCCTTCTGGATGCGCAGGAAGTCGACGTGGAGCATCGAGGCCTTCCATGGGTGGGTCTGGATCTCCCGCACGAGCGTCTCGTAAGCCTCCTTCTCGCCTTCGACCTTGAGGGAAACGATGGTGTTGTCCACCGAGATGGAGCGGAAGAGGTGGTCGGCATCGTGCGCATCGATGGATAGATGCATCGCCTCGAGCTCCCGTCCGTACAGCACGGCTGGGACCCTGCCGGCCATACGCAACTGACGCGCGACACCCTTACCGGTGCCTTCACGCTTCTGTGCCTTCAGTATCGCTTTGTCTGACATGGTTTCCCTTCTCTGATTATCGGCCCCGGGCTCGTCCCGGGCCCTTTCCCTCAGTCATCCGGAAGTGTCTCGAAGAGCTGACTGACCGACTCGTTCGAGTGTACGTGATCGATCGCCTTGGCGAGCAGGTCTGCCACCGAGAGGATCCGTAGATTGGCGAAGCGCTTCGCTGGCGGAACGTCGATCGTGTTGGTGACGACCATCTCCTCGATGGGCGCCTCGCTGAGCCGCTTCACGGCCTCCCCCGAGAGGAGAGCGTGCGTCGCGGCCGCATATACTTTCTTGGCTCCCCGCTCCTTGAGCGCGTGCACCGCGTTCGAGAGCGTTCCTGCCGTATCCACCATGTCGTCGATGAGGAGACAGGTCATCCCCTCTACCTCTCCCACGACGTTGAGGACCTCGGACATATTCGCCTTCGGGCGCCGCTTGTCGATGATTGCGAACGTGGCGTCGAGCCTTCGAGCCGTGCCCCTCGCCATCTTCGCCGATCCCACGTCGGGAGCGACTACGACCAGATCGTCCAGCTTGAGATCTCGGAAGTACTTCATCAGGACCGGCGCAGCGTACAGATGGTCGACCGGGATGTCGAAGAAGCCCTGGATCTGGTGCTGATGGAAATCGATCGAGATCACGCGATCGGCTCCAGCGGCCACGATGAGGTTGGCCGAGAGCTTCGCACCGATGGCAACGCGCGGTTGGTCCTTACGGTCCTGCCGGCCGTATCCGAAGTACGGAATCACCGCCGTCACCCTCGCGGCCGACGCGCGATGCGCGGCGTCGATGAGCAAGAGCAGCTCCATCATGTTCTCTGCCGGAGCGACGGTCGGCTGGACGATGTAGACGTCCCGTCCACGAGCGTTTCGGTCGATTCTGACGAAGATCTCGCCGTCCGCGAATTGCTTGATCGTCGCGGCGTCCGGCGATTTCCCGATCCGCTCGCCGATCTCGACCGCGAGGGGATGGTTTGCCCGTCCACTCAGGAGGAGAAGCGGTCCCCGCCGGAAGGTATCGTCCATGAGGTTGGGTGGGGGGTGCCGGTGGGCGCAGGGGGTTGGGAGCCTGAAAAGCTAGAAAACGCGCGAGGGGGGGTCAACGTGCGACTTGTCGGTGCTGGGACGGGCTCTTTGGACTTGGGGGCGGGGGAGGGCGCGCCACCTCCCATGCCACGGACGGGGCGCGTCCGGCGGCGACCATCGTGGTTGACGGGCGCGCGGCAGGGAACAGCTGGCTGACGGCCCATGCTTGCGGGGCGTCATTCGACTCCCAAGGGCAGACCTCAGCGAGGGGGCCTCCTCCTCCCTGCCTAACCTTCACGTGAGCGGCGGCGCTATGGGTCGACGACCTCGAAATCACGCGTGACTACCACGTCGGAGCGGCCGGTAGTGCTTAGGGTCAGGGTGATCCTGTACTCGCCGGCATCCAGGGGAGGAAGGTCGAGGGCCAAGTGACGAAATTGGGGGGTGGGGCGCTCGGGGGCAGGCTCTTGCCAGGAGAGTGACAGAGGTTGCGGGCGGTCGGCGAGGCGGAGGAACTCGCCGATGCGGCGGAGGACGTTACGGTCGGTCTGGTCGACGGACACGGAATACTCCAGGGTCTCCGGTCTGAACCCGAGTCCTGAGATCTCCCATGCGACGGCGAGCGAGTCTCCGGAGTGAATGCGTGGGCGCAGCAGTAGGAGAGGGAGGGCCTCCTCGAGCGACCTGGGCTGGGTGTCGTTTCCGTGTAGGAGCAGGAGGTCGGAGGCTGTCGCTACGTCCTCTGCGGCTCGGCCGGAGCGCACTCCAATCCGGAATCGACCCGCTCGGCGGCGCTCAGGGCTCCAGCTCTCTACCGATACGACGTAATCGCCGGCGGGCACGTCCAGCCGCAATGCACCCTCGCTGGATCCCTCAGCGCTGGCCGCCCAGGGCACGCCGCCCTCCAGGGGTACGGCGAAGAGGCCGATCCGGTCGGCCATTCCTTCCTGGTCACCCGCCTCGAGCCATGGCCGCGGATGATCGTGGTCCGCGTGGAAGGTCGTGTCTTCTGGGAGATAATGGGTCGCGACGAGGACCGCGTGATCGCCGCGCGGGAAGACCGCCACATGTACGTCCATCGGAAGAATCACAGGGGCATAGGTCGGCGCGTACAGGCTCCGCGGCTGTCGCCGGCCGGCCGCGAGGTCGTCGGCCGTCGCTGCCGCCGGGTCACGGAGCGCGCCACCGCCGGGCAGGTAGTCCCGACCCTCGGGATGCTTGTGCCCGATCGCCCCGGCGCGTCCGACTAAGCGCGTGCTCACCGTCCTCTCCCACCCTAGTTCCCACCCGTGCCGGACCGTCAGTTCCTCCAGGTCGTCGCTCCAGCGCATGCCATACGGGTTTCTCGCTTCGTCCTTGAGTGTGGACACGGTCCAGCGCGCGTAGTGAGCCGTGAGGCGATCGTTGCCGTCGACCAGATACAAAGGATCGGCAAGGGCCCAAAGAGTCTCAAGCGCTACCGCGAGGGATTCCGGGCCGGCTTCTTTCGCATCAATGAGCGCACCGCGTGCGTTGCGGTCGACGGCTCGTTCAGGAACGCGCCATTCGCCCGCTACGTCTGGGTCCATGAGGGATAGCGCAGCCTCGAACGCGTCGAGGGCGACTCCATATCTGCGGAGTCCGTGGAGCGCGAGCCCCGCGAGCGCGGAGCACCACCAGGGCTCGCTGGCGCCACAAGAGCGGGCTGCCGCGAGGGCACCGTCCCAATCCCCGCTTTCGGCGCGGTACCAGACGCGCTGGCCCAGGATCCACCCGTCCGTGGGCGAGGCTCGCTGCAAGGAGTCCAGATGGCTCAGGAGCTCCGAGCGCGCCTGGACGACCTCCTCCGCCTCCTCCCCCGGATACCACTCGCCTTCTTCATAGCTCGTACAGAAGCGGCCCACGTACTCGTCGCAGTCTCCACCGCCTCCGCTGAACGTTAGCGGAGCACGTCGAAGGCGAATCCGCTCGAACCGGGCCTGAGCATCGTGCGCGGCGCCCAGGATATCTCCCGCTTCCCGCGGTGCGTCGACGACCGTATCTGGCCCGACCGTCGCGACCTGCCCCATCAGGTCGATCGGCAGCGTTGAGATCAGGGCAACGAGCGCGAATCGTGAGATCATTCGGAAGTCGAGACGCCCGAGGGCGTTCGTCGATTGGCCCGGGTGGATTCGAACCACCACCACCGGTTCCAAAGACCGGTGTCCTGCCATTAGACGACGGGCCAGCAGGTTAATGTTTACAAGACTTCTGAGTGGTCTTCCAGTAGATCATGGCCCACAAGGTGTGCAGATCCCGAGAAGAACTCAGCGGCTAATTAAGACGCGCCGAGTCGATGAAGCCGTTCGCCTGAAATACCCATAGGAATCGATCGCCTCGCCTGGCCTGTTGGGGAGCGGGTGCACGCCCAGCGGGGCTAGGACTTGCGGCGTTCCCAGCCATCACTCGGAGGTCTAGCCCTCTGACCCTGACGCGGAAGGTCGCGGTTTCGCCCGCCTCGACCTCACCGAGCCTGACTGGCCTGCTGGTATCCCATAGGACGAACGCTGTCACTCTGACTTGTCGGTTATTCTGGACTGCCAATTCCACGCCGTCGTCCGCGGCGAGGCTCGCCTGACCCCCGGAAACGCAGCCGCAAGCGAGTATGACGCTGACGACGGCGAGTAGTGCCTTGTGGATGACAGTCCTCCCTACGCGAAGGGCCAACGGACTCGCGATTCTACACCGATCAGAATGCGTTGCGCCGGATGTAGCTGCAAGCGGAGTCCCATGCGGCCACCCCAGCACCCCAGCATGGCAGCCATCTTCAGTGCGTTGCGTGAGGGCGGTGAGTACCTCGGTTCCGCCAGCCGCACGGTTTCATGACATCGTTGTACAGGCGCTTACTCTACGCGAGTCTCCTGCATGGTTCTCATGCAGGAGGTAGCCCAGTGAGTCCGCTCCCGCATGCGCTTTCCGTCGCGGCGGCGTTGCTCCTCGTCGGCTGTGCAGAGTCCGCCGTCGACCCGCAAGGCGGCCCGGACGATGCAGACGACCCGACGATCAAGGACGCTCCGACCTTCATCGCGGACATCCAGCCTATCATAGATCGCTACACCTGCTCGGCGTCCTTCTGCCACGGAGCGGGCCAAGGAAATCTTTTCCTGAGCTCGGATGCGAACGCGAACTACCTTCAGCTCGTGAAACGTTCGTGCTAACAACGAGGGGCAGTTCCTGCGCGTCAAGCCCGGCGACGCCGAGAACAGCTACGTGATCTTGGTCTTCGAGAACCGGCAGTCGCCCCCGTACCCGCGCATGCCCGACGATAATGGCCTCGACGCCATCGACCTTATCAATTTCAGGACGTGGATCGACCAGGGTGCGTTGATAGACTGAGGGACCGCGCCCCTCTCCTTCTCAGCCTCCGATCGGCAGGATCAACCGAAGGCCGACCATCGGGAGCAAGAGCCACCCCCCCTCAACGCTCGCGCCCCCCAGGCTCATGGGTGTCGCGTGGGCGATATTCAGCTCCCCAGCCGCCGAGAAGTGACGCCACCGACCCGCCACTCCCACAAGCGCGGCGGCCAGCGTCCCCTCCGTGGTGATCCCCGAGAGACGGTCCTAGAACGTCTGAGACACGAGACTGGGCCCCGCGTACACGCCCCAACGGTAGTCGATGAATCCGTCACCTCCGGGATAGAACTCCACCGGAAGCGCGACGTCCCAGGCGTTCAATCGCTCGCTTTGGAGGTCAGAGCTTTCCCTGCTAGAACCCATGTACGCCACATGGACAGCGACGGACATCCTGTCTCCGGGGAAATCGCCGAAGCGGACCTTCCCGCGCACCGCGGTGGTCGCTTCGCCCCTGTGGCGCTCGCCGCTCGACACCTGCACCTCACGCGTAGAACCGTAGCCCGCGACACTGAACTCCACGCGGTCCCGCAGGGCGAATCCCAAGCCCCCACCGCCCATCTCGGCTCGCTCCTGCTCCTGCCCCCACACGCCGTCGCCGAACTCTGCCATCAACTGTAGACCTTGAGGGTTCGCCGGCCGGGCTCCACCAACCGCCGGGAGCGGAACGGCGAGGGGCACCCGCACAAAGGTCGCGCAGGCGGACGTGAAGGTCAGGAGAACGACGAGAAGAGGCCGTGCGAAGAATCGCGGGGTCAGTGGTGCGGTCATGATGGACGTCCAAGAGGTCAGGGGACTCGTAGGGCGAAGCTCAATTGGACTCCGGCACCACCTTCGTGAATGAGCGAAAGCACTGTCATGTCGAGTTCGGGCGGGAGCGTTGATGACCACACGTCGTGCGTGTTGATGGCGCCCACGATGAGACCCACGGCTCCCCCGACCAGACCGAGCCCGAGCCCAGCCGCCATCGCCTTCTCCTCTGCCGAGAAGGCGAGGAAGGTCCCCTCATCGTCCCCGCTCGCAAGGCCGATCACCACACCGCTCCCCGCCCCTATGAGCATGCCGACCCCCAAGCTCTTGCGAAGCTTGCGCTCCTGCGCGACCGAGACGTCCATACCCGTGATGTCGGCCCTATCGACTGTCACTACACGACGGGGATACTCGAGCTGGACGACGAGTGCCTCGCTCGTGGCCCCTTGAACAGTGCCGACCGCCTCATTCAATCCGAGGGATGGCGCTGTGACGCGGACTCGACTGCCCTCCTCGATCGACAGGGCCGCCTGAGCGACCCCTCCGGAGGCGTTCGCAGCCAAGAAAGCCGCGAGGACGATCAGAGCGCGTGGAACGGTACGACGGCGCCGGCCGCAGGTCGACGGTGGGTGCAGGGTCGTGGTCGCCATGTGGCATCTCCCCGAGAGTCTGTGTCTGCTACTCCAAGGTGCGTGTCCCGCTCATGTCCCTCTATACGTCACTCTACGTAGGCCGGGGAGTCCTCCCAGCTTCCTACCCCCGTCTAGGCTCCGGAAAGGCCTCGAGGGTGCGTACGGGACGGCACCGCCACCGAAGCCCCCGGGCAATCTCCTCCGCCGCGGCGCGTGCGGTCGGCGCATCCGCGAAGAGCCCGAAGCACGTCGACCCGCTCCCGGTCATGAGGGCCACGGAGGCCCCTGCAGCCTGGAGGGCGGCCAGCGCCTGCGGGACCTCCTGGTACACTGCGCCGATGACGGGTTCGAAGTCGTTCCGGGCGACTCGCTCGAGATCCGGCCACCTTCGAAGCGCGAGACTGGGCGGCAGTCTGGCCACTTGGACTCCCTCGGCGCGAGTGGCCGAAAGCTCGGCATACGCCTCCGCCGTCGACACATGAACGGGCGGCGACACAAGCACGAGGTCAGCGGCCGGAAGCGCAGGGAGAGGCTCCAGCACCTCCCCCCTCCCTCTCCCCCGGGCGAGCGGACTCTCGCCCAGGAAGAATGGTACGTCCGATCCGAGCTCGCCCGCGATGACATGCAGGCTATACGCGTCGACACCTTCGATCAACGACGCCAGGCACCGCAGCACGGCGGCCGCGTCAGAGGAGCCGCCCCCGAGGCCGGCGCCCAGAGGGATTCGCTTCGTTAGGGTTATTCGCGCACCGGAGTCGACCGCCGCCTGTCGCAAGAACCGTTGGGCTGCCCGGTAAGCCAGATTCTTCTCCTGCGGCCCGAGGTCGACGCCCTCGACCTCGACGACCACCCGGTCTCCTCCCACCTCTACCTCGACCTCGTCGCACAGGTCGACGGCCTGGAAGAGGGTGTCGATGTCGTGATAGCCGTCGGGCCTCCGCCCGAGCACCTGGAGGGCGAGGTTCACTTTCGCCGGCGCAAGAATCGTCGCGCGGCGGCTCGTCAGAGGCCCTGTCGCCTCGCTCACCCGTCTTCTTTGGAGAGCGGACCCGCCTCGCGTGCGGCTTCGACTTCCTCCTCCAGCTGCTCCTCCGCAGCGCCCACGTCCGATACCGACAGGCCCAGCCTCCAGGCGTACCAGAGCCCGATGACCGTGATGGGAATCCATCCGCCGAAGTGGTAGCCAAACGCGAAGGCTAGGGACTCCGGCTCGGCCACGCCGTAGACGTCGCTGAGCGCGAACTTGGCGGCCGCGTGAAACGTTCCCACGAAGCCCGGAGCCGCCGGAATCGCCACGCCGAAGCCGACCACGGCCATCACGAAAATGGCCGACACGAAGCCGGTGCTAATCCCGAACGCCATCATCCCGAGCCAAAACGAGACCGCGTGCCACGTCCAGAAGAAGAGCGTCCACGCGAATCCCAGGAAGAGCAGTTTGGGGTCCCGCATGATGGCGATCGCGTCGAGGAACGTCTCGAGACCTCCGATCACCGGTCTCGCGATCCTGTCGGGCAGGCGGCCGCCCATCCACTCCGCCATGCGGACGAGGCGCCGCGGCCAAGCCGCCATCATGAACAACAGCACCATGACCGCCAGCACTGCTACGATGGCCGCGCGCAGCACGAGAGCACCCCAGCCTTGCGAGAGCGCGTCGACTGCCGGGAAGCCCGGCGACAGCGCGGTCAGCACGAGGAAGAGCAGCAGGACGACGCCATCGAGAAAGCGTTCCACGACGAGCGAGCCGAATGCCGCGCTCGCAGAAACGGGCTCCATGCGACTGAACGCGTAGGCCCTGATGAACTCACCCATGCGGGCGGGAAGCGTGTTGTTCGCCATGAACCCGATGGAGATTCCCGCGAAACGCGATCTGAGGCGGGTGTCGGCATTCACCGGCGCGAGAAGCACCTTCCACCGGAGCGCTCGGATGAAGAACCCGAAGGTGGCGACGGACACCGCGGCCAGGAGCAGCCAGGGGTTCCCCCCACGAATGTTGGTCCACACCTCACCGACGCTGACGTCTCGGAGGGCCCACCAGAGGAGAAGGACCGTGACGGCGACCCCGAAGAGCGCCTTCCCCCAGTGCTTCATGCCGAGGGCCGCGCCCGCCTGATGATCTCACCCATCTCACGTACGGCTGCCTCCAAGCCCGTGAAGACGGAGCGGGCAATGACGCTGTGCCCGATGTTGAGTTCCTCGATCTCGGGGATGGCCGCCACGGGTCGGACGTTCTCGTACGTGAGGCCATGCCCTGCGTGCACCGCCAGGCTCAACTTCTTCGCCATGGCAGCGGCGCGGCTCAGTCTCGCAATCTGTTCCTGGCGTCCGGACGGCCCCGCGTTGGCGTACTCGCCTGTATGGAGCTCCACAGCGTCGGCACCAAGATCCACTGACGCGCGCAAGGAGTCCTCATCGGGATCGATGAAGAGCGACGTGCGGATGCCGGCCGCGGACAAACGCACGAGCGCTGCCTCGGTCGATGCGCGCTGGGCCTGGTCCGAGAGCGCCAGACCTCCTTCGGTGGTCACCTCTTCGCGCTTCTCTGGCACCAGCGTGGCCTGCACAGGCTTCAGCTCACACGCGAACTCGAGAATCTGCGACGTGGCTGCCAGCTCCAGGTTCATGCCTGTGCGGATGGTCTCCATCAGGAGTCTGACGTCGCGGTCCTGGATGTGCCTCCGGTCCTCTCGCAGGTGCACGGTGATGCCGTCCGCGCCGCCTAGCTCGGCCAGCACGGACGCGCGTACCGGATCGGGCTCGTCTGTCAAGCGCGCCTGCCTGACCGTGGCCACGTGATCAATGTTGATGTAGAGCCGCATGGTCAGCTTCGGCTGTCGTGATAGGAGGGGCCCGAGAAGATAATCAGAAGCTGCGGCGGCACCCCACGCAGCAGCCGCGCCTCAGGTGACCGACTCTACCGTGACACCCTTTCGACTCGCGAGGCGTCCTAGTACAGCGGCGGGGACGCGTGCCGTCAGGACAACCTCGGAGTCGCCGTCGACACGCCCCACGACCTCGGCCTCTCGGTAGAGAGCGGCGATGGCTTCCCCATCGGCTACGGGCACGTGGACGACCACGTGCTCCCGGAGGGACTGCATCCTCGCCCGTAGCGTGTCGCGGAGCGCCTCCAGACTCTCGGCATTGAGGGCCGACACGAAGACCGCTGGGATGGGCTCGAGCGCCCGAATGCCGTCACTGAGCGCCTCCTCTTCTGCGTGCGTCAGCCGGTCGATCTTGTTGAAGACAAGAACACGATCGTGTTTTGTCAGCCCGAGTTCCTCCAGCACTCCGTTGACCACCTCCACGTGCTCCTCCCAGTCGGAGTGGGACGCGTCGATGACGTGAAGGAGAACGTCCGACTCCCGCGCTTCCTCAAGCGTCGACCTGAACGACGCGATGAGGTCGTGGGGAAGCTTGCGGATGAAGCCGACGGTATCCGTCATGAGCGCCTCGTGTCCCGAGCCCAATTCAACTGTCCGGGTCGCCGAATCGAGCGTCGCGAAGAGGCGGTCCTCGACGAACAGGTCGGCGCCAGAAAGGGTTCGCAACAACGAAGACTTGCCCGCGTTGGTGTAGCCGACCAACGACACGCGGAACGAGCCCTCGCGGGACCTCCGCTGGACGGCCCTGGCTTTGGCCACATCCCCCAACTTGCGCCGAAGGTCTCCGATGCGTGTGCCGATGAGGCGTCGGTCCGTCTCCAACTGCGTCTCACCTGGCCCGCGCAAGCCGATACCGCCCCTTATACGCGAGAGGTGACTCCACATTCGCCGCAGGCGCGGTAGTAGGTACTCGAGTTGCGCGAGCTCAACCTGCATGCGCGCCTCCTTGGAGCGCGCGCGAGTGGCGAAGATGTCGAGGATGAGCTCGGAGCGGTCCAAGACCCTGACGCCGACCAGGTCCTCGACGTTCTTCCCCTGCGCGGGGCTGAGATCCTCGTCGAAGATGACGAGGTCGGCCTCGGCCTCGAGGACGGCCTGGGCGAGCTCGCGGGCCTTACCCTCGCCCAGGTAGAAGCGGGGATGGGGCTTGGCGATTCTCTGCACGAGCGTGCCCACGACCTGGCCGCCGGCGGTGTCCGCCAGGCGGGCGAGCTCCTCCAGATGTTCGTCCGCCAGTCTCTTCGGGAGATCACGATTCGGCGCGCCGACCAGGAAGGCCCGGTCCACGGGCGCCTGCACATCGATCAGTTGGGTGGGTATCCTGCTACCTCCAACCCCGAAAGGGTCACGCGGGCACGGGGTCGCCGTGTGGTACGATACCTAAGCCCCCCCGGAGCGAGAAGCCGCTTCGCCCGCGTCCTCGGGTGCATTCACCCGAGCCTCTCTCTTGCGCTCCGCCCACCACTCCATTCGCTCAGCGATCCGCTTCTCTCGCCCGTAGGGCCCGGGCCGGTAGAAGACCGTGCCCCTCAAGGCCTCCGGCAAGTACTCCTGGTCGGCGACGCCATCGGTCTCGTGAGGGTCGTAGCGGTACCCCTCACCGTACCCGAGCCCCTTCATCAGGTCGGTCGGCGCGTTGCGGATGTGGAGTGGCACGGGTGCACTCGGGGTCTCTCTCGCACCTGCGATCGCCGCGCTCCAAGCCTCGTAGCTCCGGTTGGACTTGGGAGCCGTCGCCAGGTAGAGCACCGCCTCCGCGATCGCCAGTTCACCCTCCGGCGACCCAAGGAAGTGGTAGGCATCGCGCGCGGCCAATGTGACCCGAAGGGCGTCTGGATCGGCCAACCCAATATCCTCGGAGGCCATTCGTACGAGGCGCCTGACGATGTAGAGCGGATCCTCCCCGCCCTCGATCATCCGGGCGAGCCAGTAGAGCGCGGCATCGGGATCGCTGCCGCGAATCGACTTGTGCAGCGCCGAGATGACGTTGTAGTGCTCCTCGCCCCCCTTGTCATATGTGGCGAAGCGGTGCTGGAGAGCCTCCTTGGCCGCGTCAGCGTCGATGCGCTGGCCCTGACCGACGAGCCGGGCCGCCGCCTCTAACACACCGAGGGCCCTACGCGCGTCTCCGTCAGAGGCCACGGAAATGAAGTCGAGCGCCTCTTCGTCCACCGTGAGCCCGTCCCCACCCAAACCGCGCTCGGTGTTCGACAGCGCGTCCGCGAGGATCTCGCGCAAATCGGCCGGCGTGAGGGCGTTCAGGACATACACGGGCGCACGCGAAAGCAGAGGGCGCACAACCTCGAACGAGGGGTTCTCTGTGGTCGCGCCGATGAGGATGACGGTCCCGCGTTCGACATGCGGCAAGAACGCGTCCTGCTGCGCCTTGTTGAAGCGGTGGATCTCGTCGCAGAAGAGAATCGTCAGGCGACCCGTCGCGCGAAGTCGTTGGTCGGCCTCCGCGATGATCTCCCGCACCCGCACGATTCCCTCGGTGACCGCACTGAAGGCAACGAAGGTCGTGTCGGTCTCGCCCGCCACAAGCCGGGCGAGGGTCGTCTTACCGCTCCCCGGCGGGCCCCAGAAGATCATGCTGCCGGGCTGGCCCGCGTCGAGCATGGCTCTGATCGCCTTACCCTCTCCGAGCAAGTGCTCCTGACCGCGGAAGTCGCCTAAAGTTCGCGGACGCATGCGGGCGGCGAGCGGACCGGTCTCGCGCGGGAGCCCGTCGCCCCCGTGAGCCGAGCCCGACTCCTCGGGGCGTCTCTGTGAGTCCCCTGCGAAAAGGTCCAGCTCAGCCATCTGATGCGTCGCTCTTCAGGAGCTGCAACGCCCGCTGCTCGAGGACCTCGCGGCTGTTGCGGGTCGGGTCATCCAAGACCCATTCGAGCAGCCCATCGAGGATGCGGCCGAAGTCGGGCCCAGGACGTATGCCGAGGGAGATCAGACCGCGCCCGTCCAGGGCCAGGTCGCCCACGGCCAGCGGCGGCGCGCCCGCCCTAACCCGCCTGGCTTTCCGCCAGGAGGCTACCACTTGGGCCGTCCGGTCCGGTCCCCCGAGGCGCCTCACGGCCCGTGCCCGAGCGGTTTCGAGCCGAGCGAGTGCCGCCAGCCTCTGCGGCTCCGTCGCGCTCAGCCACCTTCGGAACGCGCCGTCCTCAGCGCCCGCCAGTGGTAGGGGCGCGGCCCGCACCCGGAACGCCGTCTCCTCCACTTGCGCGTTGGAGAGCCTCAGACGAAGCAAGAGCCCAGCCAGGTCGTCCCCATCCAGCTCCCTGAGCAGTGAAGCAAGACGTAAGAACGGCCGACCGTGGGGGAGCTCCGCGCTCGTCGCCACCGAAAGTGTCCACCGGTCCACGTCCGGAAGCGCCGAGCCGGTGACCCGAAGCGCCTCCAACTCCGGATAGAGCACGCGCAACGCCCCTGAGCTCGCGTACAGATCGAGCGCCTGGTCCGGTTTCGGATCGGCACCCAGGACCTTGAGGAGTTCCTCGCGGACCCTTTCCGCCGACAGAGCCCCGAGGTGCTGCACGAGAGCACATACCGCGACCCAGGTGGCTTCCTCGATCGCCAGGTCGAGGAGTCCGGCGAAGCGGAGAGCCCGCAGGATGCGCAGGTAGTCTTCTCGGAAGCGGTCCTCAGCGACACCTACGGTGCGCAGGATGCGACCCTCCATGTCGGCCAGCCCGCCGAACGGATCGAGCAGTTCGTGCCGAAGAGGGTGCCAGGCCACGGCGTTGACTGTGAAATCGCGCCGGGCCAGGTCCTCCTCGATTGATTCCGCGAAGCTCACCACCGCGTGCCGGCCATCTGTCTCGACGTCCTTCCTGAACGTCGTGACTTCGTACATGGTGCCATCGCGGGCGAGCACCCCTACCGTGCCGTGCTCGATGCCGACGGGGACGGTGCGCCGGAACAGCCTGCGCACATCGAGGGGCGGAGCCCGCGTGGCCAAATCCCAGTCGCCCGATGGCCTTCCAAGCAGCGCGTCTCGGACTGCCCCACCCACGGCCCATGTCTCGTACCCCCCCTCCTCGAGCTTGCGCGCGATCCATTGGACCGCGGGCGGAGCGGACGGCTTCAGGTGACTCATCCCGAAGCCCCGCTACCCTTCGGCCTTCGTAAACGACCGGTCCACCAGCTCGCACACGATATGCCCAATGGTGATGTGCATCTCCTGGGCACGCGCGGTTGAGTCGGTCGGCACGACAAGAGCGAGATCGACCTTCTCGCGGAGCGCCCCACCTCCCTTAGCCAGAAGCGCTGCCGTGCGGGCACCCGCCCGATGGGCTGCACCCGCGGCCCGAATCAGGCTCTCCGGCTCTCCGCTGGTAGAGTGGATGACAACCAGGTCGCCCGGCCGTGCTAGGGCCTGCACCTGACGCTCATAGACATGGTCGAAACCCAGGTCACTAGCGCTTGCTGTCAGCACTGAGGTGTCCGTTGTAAGTGCAATCGCTGGAAGTGCTTCACGGCTTCTGTTAAAGCGAATCATGTACTCGGCTGCGAGGTGCTGGGCGTCGGCCGCGGATCCCCCGTTGCCGCAGAACAGCAGCTTCCCGCCACCTCTGAGGGTGTCCAATACGACCTGGGCCAGTTCGTCTATCTGCCCCACCATTTCCTGTGAGACGAGCTCGACCAACGCCGCATGCTCTTGAAGCGCGGCAGCCACCGAATCGGTGCTCATGCCGTCGTGCTCTGCAGGATGCGCTTGAGGCGAGCCCAGAAGCCCCGCTCGGCAGGGAGTGGGGGCACCGTCAGAGGCGTCTCATCGTCGAGAACGCGCCCTGGATTCGTGTGGCAGAGATAGTGCAACGCCTCGTCTGCTCCCAGCTCTTGGAGCACAGCCCAGGCCTCGTTCTTGTAAAGCTTGAGCCCGGTGTGGCCGTGAAAATCGGAGGCAAGGTAGTCGGCCCACCCTCGGCGAAGGAGCCGGTACGCAATCGCCTGCGCCTCCGAGCCGTACCTCCCGGAAAGGGAGCCGTAGTTCACCTGCAGATACGCCCCGGCCTCGCGCCACTGCCCGGCGACGTGGATGGCCGGCCCCATTCCATGATATCGCTCGGGATGCGCCACGATCGGCCGGTACCCCTCGTCGATGATCCGCTTGAGCACGCGGACAGTACCCGGGGGCAATTGCAGACGCGGCCATTCCACGAGCACGAAGGACGTTCCGGCCATCCGGATGCGGGGGTCCGACAGTTCCACGTTGGGCACGTCGAGCAGCACCTCGTGCCCCCGGCGGAACTCCACCTCCGGAAATTGCTGCCCAATAGCCAAGGCCGCCTCATTCCAGGCGTGGGTCACGATATCGAGGCGGCGCTCGAGCCGTTCCGGGTCTAGGCTCAGGCTCCCGACGATGTGTGGCGTGGTGATCACGCGCCTGATGCCATTCCGGGTCATCCGCTCGATGGACTCCAATACAGCCGGCATGTCGCGCGCACCGTCGTCCACGCCTGGCACCAGATGGCTGTGGATGTCGACAAGCGACGTGTGATCCGGCTCGGTCACGACGCCGAGCCCCTAGCAGCCCGTGGTAGAAATAGAATGGACCGCGTTCCAGTGCCACGGCCCCAGATCCTAGGCGAAGCGACGACGCCATAGCCTTCGCTACGGCTAGGAGCTTTAACGACGGAGATGGGGCCGTGCCACTGGAACCCACACACAGGTAAGACGGTGTCACGCATGGTGATGGGCGCAGGGGGGTCGCGGCCTCGGACGTCGTCTCTCCTCCTCGACGTAGCTACGGCTACGACTCGTCGTCGTTCCTACTCCCTGTCTCGCGAGACCCCTGCGCGCGGTCCATTCTATTTCTACCACGGGCTGCTAGCTCCCGATCACCGAGAGGATCCGCCGGAGCGAAACATGGGGATCGTCGGCTTCGAGGGCCGCCTCGCAGGCATAGGTCAGCAGCGCGTCGGCCTCAAGGAGCCGGAACGCGCTGTCGCGCACGCGGCCTGGGCGCGATCGGG
>Ga0114996_10000793_pt1 | contig 43949 bp, 42 predicted proteins | sample ArcticOcean_MG_C_4_FD_87039 | JGI IMG/M metagenome (GOLD analysis project Ga0114996, IMG submission 87039) | Marine microbial communities from western Arctic Ocean - ArcticOcean_MG_CB4_134 | ecosystem: Environmental > Aquatic > Marine > Oceanic | place: Arctic Ocean: Canada Basin | collected... | reverse complement strand
CGTCCTCGACGACTACTCGCCCGCCGCTTCAGTTCCGTCCGCTCTGCTTCACACAACTTGATCGCTTGGCTGTTCATACCCAACAATCTAACGCTAAACGTCTATATGTTACAGTCCACTAGGGCCTGCGCCGAACGGAGAGGCGAAGCGGTGGAGCGACGGTGTACTGGAAGTGGAGGAGGTTCTCACCCTCGACGATGACATTGGCCGTCTTCTGCTTCGTCTTGGGCCAGTCGTGCCCCTGCTCGTTCTGGATGACCAAAATCTCGGCGTCACCTAACGCGCCGCGCAGCTCTTCGACCTGGGCTTCCAGCCGCTGAAGGAGCAGGTCCTCCGTATGGTCCTGCACATTACCCTCGGCCTCGGCCGTCAACTCGTGCGTGGCGAGGCTCTGGAACAAGTCGTCGAAGTCGTCGGAGGGAATCGACTCTTCGCGGTTACGTCGAAAGGCGACTTCGTTCAGCGACTTCGAGTCGAAGTTGAGGTCGACGCTTTGGTAGGCCGTGCCGTAGCGGCGAAAGATCATAAGTGCCTCTGTGTGTTCGCAGTCGGTGGCCAGGGAACGCGGCGAGTCCCTACGCTCCGCTATCGAGGAGCTCCTGCAGTTCTTCCGGGGACAGGTCCTTCGCGGAGCGGGATCCCATGCCGGTGGGCGAGCGCGACTTCCTCCCTCGGGCGGAGGCGGCGCGACTCTCGGTTTGCGGCACGCCGACGTAGTCGAACTCTGGGAGGTGCGTCCGATCGAGCTGCCGCCCGAGCCGATGCTCCAGGCTCTTGATCGCTCCCAGGTCTCCCGCTGTGACGAACGTGACCGCAGTGCCGTGCGCTCCAGCCCGGCCGGTCCGCCCGATCCGGTGCACGTAGTCCTCCGGGTCGAGCGGCACGTCGTAGTTGACGACATGGCTGATGCCCTCGACATCCAGGCCGCGCTGCGCGAGGTCGGTGGCGACCAGGACCCGTACCTTTCCTGTGGCAAACCTCTCGAGGGCACGCGTGCGGTGCTTCATCTGACGGTCGGAATGGAGCGCGTCGGCGGTGATGCCCTCTCTCTGTAGACGGCCCTCGAGAACATCGGCAGCGGCTTTCGTGCGCGTGAAGATCAGCACCTGATTCCACCCAGGTCGCATGACGAGCTCCAGAAGCAGATCCGGCTTCTTATCCGGCTTCACGGAATAGAAGAGTTCGTCGATGCCCTCGGCCGTCGTACCCTGCGGTGTCGCCTCGATCCAGATGGCATCCTTCGTGATGCGAAGTGCCAGATCGTGCACGCCGTTGGGCATGGTGGCGCTGAATAGCATCGTCTGCCGTTCCCTCGGCATGCCCTGGATGCACTGCTCGATCTGGGGACGAAACCCCATGTCGAGCATTCGGTCCGCCTCGTCGAGGACGAGGTAGTGCGTGTTGCTCAAGTCGACCCGTTTGGACTGGGCGTGGTCGATGAAGCGCCCGGGCGTGGCGACGATCACTTCGTAACCTGACTCCAGTGCCTCGATCTGGGGACCGTATCCCACGCCGCCGAAGATCGCTTGAACCCTCACCTGGGTCCCCTTGTCGAGCGACTCCGTATCCTCGGCCACCTGCTGCGCGAGCTCTCGCGTCGGGCAGAGGACGAGGATCTGGAGTCCCTTGCCCATCTGGATGCGCTCGAGAGCGGGGATCATGAACGCGGCGGTCTTGCCTGTGCCGGTCTGTGCGATTCCCACGACATCGGTACCCGCGAGGCCCGCAGGGATCGCCTGAGTCTGAATGGGCGTGGGTGTAACCCACCCCAGGGCCTCGATCGCGGCAAGGCGCTCGGGTGAGATGCTCAGGTCACTGAAGAGAGCTGGTTCCACTTTGGCTCGATATCGCAATAAAGGCACGGGCGCTCGAAAGACCCCGGCGCCGCGCGGAAAAGGTAACGGGCTTCATTGCCAAGGGTGTAGGCGACCGACAACTTGGCCCGCGCCGTCGCAGGGGGTCCGTCTCCCGGACCTCCAGGAGTCCCCACCACTAGATATCACACCCGCCATGGCCGCCGAAGTGTCCCGCTCCTCCCCCACGCGTGTCCTCTTCGTCTGTCTCGGGAACATCTGCCGTTCCCCACTCGCCGAGGGCGTTTTTAAGAGCTTGGTCGAAGCAGCCGGTGTCTCCGCCAAGTTCGAGATCGACTCCGCCGGTACCGGCTCGTGGCACGTGGGAGAGCCGCCCGACGCACGCGCCACGATTGTCGCGCGCGAGCACGGTGTGGAGCTCGACAGCCGGGCACGCCAGGTCACCGCCGAGGACCTCCACGATTTCGACCACGTCGTAGCCATGGACCGAGAGAATCTCCGGAGCCTTGAGCGCATGGCGAGTGCCTCGGGAGGCGCGGCCGAGATCCATCTCCTGCGCGCGTACGACCCGGATCCCGAGGGAGAAGAGGTACCGGATCCGTACTATGGAGGCGTGAGTGGCTTCGAGAACGTCTACCAGATCGTCACCCGCTCCTGCGAGGGCCTTCTCGCGCGCCTCCGGGCCGTGGCCAATCGCTGACTGGCTTGGCCCTTCCCGATGGCGTACGCGGGGAAGTAGAGAGAGAGCTCGCTGAGCGCGGTCTCGGGGTGCGCATCGAGGCGATGGAGACGGTCACCGGAGGATGCATCAACAACGGAGCCCGGATCGAGACAGACTCGGGCGCCGTCCTCTTTCTGAAATGGAACCGCTCTGCTCCGGCCGGCATGTTCGAGGCGGAAGCGGGCGGACTCAGGGCCCTCTCGTCCGCCTCGTCCCTCCGCGTCCCCAAGCCGCTGGCTTGGGGTGACGACTCAGAGGGCACGGCGTGGCTTCTCATGGAACACGTGGCCTCTGGCCGCTCGACTCCCGAGTCCGAGCGCGCCTTGGGAGAGGGCCTTGCGAAGATGCACGCGCGACCTGTCGAAGGAGGGTTCGGCTGGGCGCGGGACAACTGGATCGGCTCGCTCGAGCAACGCAACCCCACCTCGGAGCGATGGGCCGAGTTCTGGCGCGACCACCGCATCGAGCCTCAGCTGCAGCTGGCGCGACGACAGGGCCTGATGCACGCCACCGTTTTCGATGACTTGCTCGACGTAATCCCGCTCGCGCTCGCCGACATCGAGCGCCCGGAGCTCCTGCACGGCGACCTCTGGGGAGAAAACTGGTTCACGAGTGAGAGCGGCGAGCCCGTGCTCATCGATCCTGCTGTGTTTCGCGGGCACGGAGAGGTCGACCTCGCCATGAGCGAGCTCTTCGGAGGATTCGGAGCGTCGTTCTACCATGCGTATCACGCCGTCCGCGAAGCCGCGCGCGCGTACAATGCGTACCGAAAAGACCTCTACCAACTCTACTACCTGTTAGTCCACGCCAACCTGTTCGGTAGCGCTTACGAAGCCGGATGCGTCCGTGCAGCGCGTAGGGTACTGAGCGAAGTCGGCTAGGCGGCCGCACCGGCCGCCACTCCCGCCGCGATGCGAGCGAGCGCTTTCTCCAGCACCTCGTCGGACGTCGCGAAGCTCATGCGAACCCAGCGGTCGTCGCCGAAGGCGGCTCCCGGCACGAGTGCGACCCCCTGCCCCTCGAGCAGCTTCGAGCACCACGCCGTCGCGTCCTTCACCTCGTCGTCGAAGAAGCTGTCGACACGGAAGTAGATATAGAACGCGCCTACCGGATCGACGAACTCCACCCCGGGAAGCAGTTCTCGAATGCGCGTCGTGACCATATCACGTCGACGCTGGAAGGCGGCCGTCATCTCCGCCACCGCGGCGTCCGCGGCCTCCACGTTCGTGTACGCCGCGAGCATCGCGACCTGGGCCGGCGTGGTCGGGTTCGACGTCATCTGGCTCTGCAGCGCGGCGAACTTCTTGGACAGCTCAGCGGAAGCATAAGTGTACCCTAAGCGCCAGCCCGTCATCGCGAAGCACTTCGATGCACCGTCAATGAGTACGTACGGCCCGAGGTCCGCCTCCGGCAGGTCTAGGAGGCCCGGCGCGGCGTGGCCCTCAGTGCCATAGTAGATGGACCGGTAGATCTCGTCGCTCAGGATCCACACGTCGCGCCCGCGCGCCCACGCCACGATCTCCGCGAGTTCTGCCGTTGTGTAGACCGCGCCCGTCGGGTTGGACGGACTATTGAGCACCATTCCGCGTGTCTTGGCGGTCGACGCGGCCTCCAGCTCGTCCGGCCCGACCTTGAAGTCGTTTGATGCGTCACCCCCAACGAAGACGGGCTGTGCGCGCGCGAGTCCGACAAGCGCCGGGTAAGTCGTCCAATAGGGCGCCAGAATCAGGACCTCGTCGCCCGGACCGAACAGCGAAAAGATCGAGTTGAAGAGCGCCTGCTTCGCGCCGGCGGTGACGACGACTCCCTCCCAGTCGATATCGCGCCCGGCCCGTCCGGCCAAATGCGCCGCAATCGCCTTTCGCAGCTGGGGCGTGCCGGCCGGCGGGGTGTACCGTGTGGCTCCGGCCCGGATGCCGTCGACGGCCGCGTCGCAAATGAACGCGGGGGTGTCGAAGTCGGGCTCACCAGCGCTCAAGTCGAGGATGTCCCGGCCCTCGCTGGCGAGGCGCTTGGCGAGCGAGCTCACAGCCATGGTCGCCGAAGGTTTGAGAGTGCTGATGTTCTCGCTGAGCTGCATGGGATGTCTCCGGAGGTTTCAGGCGGGACGAATATGGCGTCACGCGGCCTGCCTAGGAAGCGGACGAGAGGGTGGCAGCCGGGTCTTGGAAGGAGCACCTTCGGCCCATGTCCCACCCCATTGTCCGTATCTACTTCGACTTCGTCGATCCCCTCTCGTACATCACCTCGCACGTACTCGGGCTGAGGTCGGGGAGTGTCGACGAGACCCCTCACGCGACAGTGGAGTGGGTCGGCTTTGAGCTACGCCCCCCGCCCGCCCCGCTCACCGAGGCCGTGGACGCTATCTGGGCCGACCGCTGGAGGGAGGCCCGTTTGCGGGTCGGGGCGCTCCAACTGACCCTCGACCCGCCCCGCCTCATCCCATGGACCCGAAAGGCGCACGAACTCCACATCCTAGCGGGCCTCCAGGGGCAAGGCGAAAACGTCCGGGTTGCCCTATTCGAGGCGTTCTTCCGCAGAGGACGAGACATAGGCCGGGTGGACGTTCTCATAGAGATCGGCGCCGCGGCTGGGCTGGACCGGACGGAGACCAAGGCGGTGCTAGACGTGGACCGTCACCAGGCGGACGTCATTTCGGCCCGTGAAGAGGCTCAGGCCTTCGGCGTGACCGATGTGCCCGTACTGTCCGTGGACGGAAGACCCGTGGAGGGCTTCCCAGACCCCACCGACCTCGGCACCTTACTGCCCGGCCCATAGGGTCGGTCCCACTTCCTACCTCACGGGCGGCATGGCCGGCTATCAAAGAAAGACGGCGCTCTCGCCCCCAGAGGTGCTCGAGCAGGCAGAGCAGCTGCTCCCGGATGCCGTGGGACTCCAACGGACGAGCCGGACGGCGCACGGGGCGACCTTCGACGGGGCGGAAGGAACGGTCACCCTGTCGACGCATCGTCATGGCCCCTATACCTCCGTCGTCGCGAATACCGACCGACTGCGCACGTCCCGACTCGACTACGAGATTCAGCGATTCCTAAATCGGCTTCCGTACGAGCCCGGCGATGCCGGCGGTCCGGGCACCGGTGAGCCGACCTGAGCGCAACCTGACATTGGACTCTTTTGAAGAGCTCGGCGTAACGCCTGAGCTGGTCGAGGCGCTAGCCGCCGAGGGAATCGAGCGGCCCACGCCCCTGCAGGAGTCTGCGATTCCTGTTCTGCAACAGGGGAACAACCTCCTGCTCGCGGCAGGTCCCGGCAGCGGCCTCCTCGTGTCATGGGCGCTCCCCTTGTTGGAGGGACTCGAGGACGAGATCGACGCGCCGCGGATCCTTGTGCTCACCTCAACTGCAGAAGTCGCGGACCGGCTGGGTGAGTCCCTGGCCAGGCTCGCGTCGGCCACAGGTGTCTCCGTAGCTGCGATAGGATCGCCTTGGAGCCTGCCCGGGTACGCGAAGATCGTCCTAGGCACAGCCACGGACGTGCTCCGTGCGGCGGCATCTGGGGACATCTCCCTAGCGGACGTGCGCGTCCTCGTGGTCGACCAGGCGCAGGCCATCGAGGCCCTGGTCGGGCTCGCCGACGTGGAAAGTGTCATCGACTACCTCTCCCCCGAGACGCAGCGCATCGCGAGCGCGCTCCCGGTGACTCCCGCTGTCGAGGACTTCGTGGAGCGCCACATTAGGCGGGCGCCGATCGTGCCCTCACCAGACGCCGACAAACCGCCGCAGCGCGGAGGCATCCGCTTCCGTATCACCCCCGAGCCCCGAGAAGCCGCCGCGCTTGCGCTCGCAGCGGAACTGCTGCCGGACAAGGCTAGGCATCTTCTCTATTTCTGCCGGAGCGAGGACCGCGCGGCCGACCTTGGCGACTACCTGACCCTACACGGTTATCTGGCGGGCGCACCGGGTGACCCCGAGAGCCCCGTATGGCTGGGCGTCGACGCTCTCGCAGCCCGCGCGGAGGTCAAAGGCATTGAGGGCGTCATCGTGGTGAGTTGCGACGTGCCGCCTGACCCGGACACGCTTGACCGGCGCCACGGGATCGGACCCGACGGCATCGTGATCGTGCTGCCGCGCGAGCTCGCACACCTCAAGAGTCTCGGGCGACGGACCGGTTACGAGACCGTCCCGTTCCCGCCCCCGACGGGCGGCACACCCACTTCCGTCGCCCAACTCAGGGCAAGGCTCGAGGAGGCCCTCGAGACCGAGGACACCGCCCCCTATCTTTCTGTGATCGAGCCCCTCTTCCAGCGCTATGACCCGGCCGAGGTAGCGGCGGCGGCTATCGCGCTGCTCCGTGACCGGAGGGATTCAGGTGCACCCGCGGCTCCGCAACCCACCGCGCCGATCGAGGATCCCGGGGCCACACCCGCATGGGCGAAGTTGTTCGTAGGTGTGGGTGACCGGGACGGGCTCCGCGCGGGGGACCTGCTGGGCGCGATCACGGGCGAGGCAGGAGTGGACGGGCGTTCCGTGGGTAAGATCGACATCCACGAGAGTCACTCCATTGTGGAGGTCCACGATGCCGTGGCGCGAAAGGTGATCAAGTCTTTGAACGGGACCACCATCCGGGGTCGGGCGGTACGCGCCGACTTCGACCGCCCCCGCCGGGGAACCGCGCCCTCGCGACGCCCCCGCTGAGGTGAGGCGGCTGGGCCGGCCCGCGAGCGGCCGCCGGCCTGAGACTCCAGGGACGGCTCCGAAATGCCGAGGGCCCGCGCCGTCTTGTTACGGCGCGGGCCCTCTCATTCAGGAAGCGGAAGTCGTGCGGCGCGACCGCTCCTCGGGGTGGCGGTCAGACCGTCACCCCGTCCGATCGTGGCGGGATTCTACTGAATCGCGTCCTTTAGCCCCTTGCCAGCCCGGAAGCCAGGCGTCTTGGTCGCGGCGATCTGAATCGCCTGGCCTGTGCGGGGGTTGCGGCCCATACGTGCCTTCCGCTGCTTGGATTCGAAGGTTCCGAAGCCGGTGATCTGAACGCGCTGGCCAGATTTCAAGGCTCCCGAGATGACGCCGCCATCAGGGGCGAACAGCGCATCCACGGCTCGTGACGCGTCGGCCTTGGTCATTCCGGCTTCGCTGGCGAGGGCGTCCACGAGATCGGACTTGTTCATTAGGCAGCTCCTGAGAGGCTGAATGAGTGTTGAGGCCGGCCGGAGCCGCCCCGAGTGCTAGGCCTGGCGGGCGGTCTCCAGGGAGTGGCCTAACACTCGAAAAGCCGTATCATTCAAGTGTTTACAGGCCTTGCGTGTCTCGTTGTGCCGAACGGTAAGCGCCGGTGTGGACAGCGTCAAGGGAAACAAATGGTCCGAAACTCCGCTTGTTTCCTAGCTTCTTCCCGGATCGAGGTCCCGCGGAGTAGTCTCGCGCCGAACCCTTCGGCTGACCGCGAAACGTAGCTTTCATGGCCATTCTCACGACGAGGCTCATTTGGAGCCTGGCGACGCTGTTGGCCTTGGTCGTCTGCGGAAACCCGCATCAATGCGGGAGACGACGTGATCGTGCTAGGGGATGCCGGTCAGATCGAGCGGCTCAAGGCCTACGTCGGCTGACGGGGCCGCGGGGGCTCAGACCTGAGCTTCGTCGCGTCTCTTCCGGATCGTCGAGTAAATGAAGAAGACCACGCCGGCGATCAGTGCGAACTTCACGATCGTTCCGACTAGACCAAGGAGCATGGCCAGGAACGGTAGCATGATCGTCGCGAAGAGCTTCCAGAGTATGACGCCTGAAATCGCTGTGAATGCCAAAGGCGCAAAGGTTCTCATCATTTCCTCCAAAGGTGCGTCTGATGGAGCCTACGCGACGGAGCCGGCAGAGGTTTCGAGCGCGTCCTTTTCCACCCTCGCCGCGCTTCCGTATCGGATTCGTCAGCGCGCGTACCTTAAGCCCGCCCGATCGGACGGGCAATTCCCATGAAAAGACCTGACGCCTACACGAAAGAGGAGCAGCAGGCAATCGCCGAAGCACTGAGATTAGGCGAGCCCGCGGTGTGTCCTCGTTGCCGCTCGCCTCTCGACGAGTGGTCCATACCCCCTCGGCGGGACGTGTCCTATGTGCGCGACCGTGTCTGGCTCGTCTGTAGCCCGTGCTTCCGGAGCGTTGTCCTAGACCGACACGACCCGAAGGGGTGATCGCGGGAGGCCTCGAGGGCTATTGTAGGTGCCCCTGACAAACCCTCCGATCGTGGAGTCATGCATGCCCAACCCGACCGTCACCATCGAGACGAGCCACGGCACCATCGTGGCCGAGATGTTCGCCGACCTGGCCCCCAAGACCGCCGCCAACTTCATCGAGCTGGCAGAGAAGGGCTTCTACGATGGCGTCATCTTCCACCGGGTGATTGACGGGTTCATGATCCAAGGAGGCGACCCCACGGGTACCGGTCGTGGGGGACCCGGCTACGCTATCCCCGACGAGTTCGGCCCCGGTCTCACGCACACGGAGGTGGGCACGTTCTCCATGGCGAACTCGGGTCCCAATAGCGGCGGATCGCAGTTCTTCATCACACTCGCCGCGACCCCTTGGCTCGACGGCAAGCACGCCATTTTCGGGAAGGTGACGTCCGGACTCGACGTTGTGCTGGCGATTGGGAAGATCGCAGTCGGCATGGGGGACAAGCCCGCAGAGGACGTCGTCATGGAGAAGGTCACAGTCAGCGGCAACGACTGAGGCGGTGGAGCTACCCGACCACCGCGCCCCGTGACGTCGTATCTCTTGGTCGTCAATCCGGCATCCGGCCGGGGCCGAGCGAGGGGTCGGGCGGAGGCACTGCGCTCCTCTCTGGCCCCTGCCCACGCCGTGGACGTCGTGGAGACCCAACGACGGGGCTTCGCCCGTGATGTCGTCGAGGAGCGCGCGAAGGACTTCGAGCGCGTCATCGCCGTGGGTGGCGACGGCACCCTGAACGAGGTCCTGGGAGGCCTCTTGCGTGTGGGAGCTAATGCGGAGGATCGACCGGCCCTGGGGTTCCTGCCGTCAGGTACCGCCAATGCTGCCGTCGCGGCCTTTGGCTTCAGCGCCACGCCCACCACGGTTGCCCGCATCCTGCCCGAAGCGAACGTCGAAAACGTCGACGTAGGCGTCGCATCTTTCGGTGAGACCGAACGCCCGTTCCTGCTCTGGTTCGGCGCGGGATACGATGCGGTGGTGATCGACGCCCTCAATAGTGAGCGAACCGGGCTCATGGGAGTGGTGGGCCTAGCGCGTGGGGTGCCGCGCGTCTTACGCGCTGTTCACAGGTACGCCTCACCAGACATCGAGGTCCACGTGGATGGCGGTGGGGTGTCGGTCGCCGCAAGCGTGATACTCGCGAACGTCGGCAAGATGGCCTTTGGGGGAACGGTAGCCGATGCCGCGGACCCGTTCGACGGACGCCTGGATATGCTCACGGTTCCACGTCTCGGGAGCCTACGCTTCGCCGCCCTGTTCGGTCGCATGATGATTTCGAGCCTCGAGGGCGCCGCCGGCGTGGGGCACACGACCGTAGCACAGCGAGTGCGTCTGGCTTCCGAGGGCGCCGTGCCGTTCCAGCTCGACGGAGAGCCGGTCGGGACCTTGCCGGTGGAGGTCCGCGTGTTGCCGGGTGCCGTCCGCCTCCTGCTCACGTGACGTCAATGCCGAGTAGCCCGACCGAGGCGGTCGCGCATTGGTAGTTCCGACGGGAGTAACTGGGACCGATCTTCGAGCTCGATCCACCTGCTCGCACCGAGCCACCATGGTCGGTACACGGAGCCCGCCGTTGCCTTCTCCGGCGCTGCTGTTTACCCGTTCTTCATGACGACCGGACGCCCAATGCGCCTGGAGCTCACCCACCGCCTTCTACTCTGCGGGCTCCTGATCCTCTCCGGCTGCTTCCCACCGCCGCCGGACGGGGCGGAGCCCGTCATCGTGGTCCACGGCCTAGGTCGTACGGCGGCTTCCATGTCGGTCCTCGAGTACCGCCTCGAGAACGAGGGATACAGGGTCGTCAGCTTTAGTTATCCGTCCCGATCGGAGCCGATCGGGACGCTGGTCGACCTCCTCGCCGAGGAGGTCGATCGGTGTTGCGCCGCCGAGACAGAGACGGTGCACTTCGTCACGCACTCGATGGGGGGCGTCCTGGTCCGGAGTTACCTCGCAGACCAGCCGCCCCACCGGGGGCGTGTCGTCATGCTGAGTCCGCCGAACCAGGGCAGCGAGCTCATCGATACCTTCGAGGACTCCCCACTTCTGCGCTTGACGCTCGGACCGGCTGCTGAGGAGCTCGGCACGGACTCCACCGACATCGCCGCCCGGCTCGGGCCGGTACGGTTCAGCCTCGGCGTCATCACCGGGGACGTCAGCTTTAACCCCCTCTACTCTTGGCTCATCCCCGGCCCGGACGACGGCAAGGTCGGCGTCGACAACGCGAGGGTTGCGGGCGCCGCCGACTTTCTGGTCCTTCCCGCGACGCACACGTTCATCATGAATCGCACGGACGCGGCGGACGCGACGATTCACTTCCTACGGAATGGGCGTTTCCAGAGACCGTGAGCGATGTGCTCACTCTCGAGCCCACGGCGGTACCCGACGTCGTGGCCGTCCTTCACGAATCGTTCTTCGGATACCCGGTGATGCGGTATGTCCTCGGCGAAGAGGAGCCGGACTACGAAAAGCGCCTGAAGACGCTGGTGCACTTCTTCGTCATGGCGCGCGTCTTCCGCGACGAGGAGCTTCTGGGCATCTACACGGACGGTGACCTCGTCGGGACGGCTCTGGTCTCACGTCCCGGCGGACCCGATGCGGTGGGCGAATTCTATGAGCTCCGAGCCGCCGTTTGGTCTACGTTGGGGGAGGACGCCCGAGACCGGTACAGCGCGTTCGGCTCCGCGTGCGCCCCCTTCCAAGTGGACGCCCCGCACCTGCACCTCAACATGATCGGCGTGCGAGTAAGTGCTCGGGGAAGAGGTCTCAGTCGTCGGCTCTTGGAGACCGTGCACGAACTCTCACGCACGGACCCGCGCTCGGTGGGGGTAACGCTGACCACAGAAGTCCCGGCCAACGTGAGCCTCTATCAGCACTTCGGCTATGAGATCGTGGGTCAGGCTTCGGTGGCGCCGGGTCTCACCACCTGGGGCTTCTTTCGAGCGGACTGAAGCCCCGCTGACTCCATCCGAGGTCAGCGACCGCGCTGGATCGCGTTGATGATCTCGTCGAGCCTCTGGAGGAAACGGGACCGATCCGGCTTGTCGAACGGCGCGGGGCCGCCCGTCACCAAGCCTGCCTCTCTCAGGTCGGCCATGAGCTCGCGCGTGGAAACGGCCTCCCCGATGGACTCAGGCGTGAAGAGCCGCCCTCTCGGGCTGAGGGCGCGGGCGTCCTTCTCCAAGCAACGGGCGGCCAACAGAATATCCTCGGAGACCACGATGTCCCCCGCCCCCACTTGCTCGACAATCCAGTCGTCGGCCACATCCAGCTCGCCGGTTTCCTTCACGACCTCGAGGTGAATCCATGGCTTGGACGGTACACGAAGCCACGATGCGGCGACCAAGGTGACCGCGACGTCGTACCGTTCAGCCACGCGATAGACCTCGTCCTTCACCGGACACGAGTCCGCGTCTACGAAGATGCGCAGGGCTCCCTCTCCTTTCGGGGCAGTCCGGAATGCACATCGAGAGGGCACACCAGACTTGAATACGTCGATGACGGTAACGCGAAGCCGAGGCCTCGACACGCGGACGCCACCTAGACACGTTGCTCGGGCGTCACTGGGATGGGCGAGCTCCGAGACATCGCCGCTGAGGCACCCGCAACCCCCGAGAGAGAGCCATGAACCCCATCGTCAGCATATCTGCCACGAGTAGGCCGGACAACTTTACCGCCCGTGCCCTTGCCGTCATCAACGCGGAACTGAGCGAGCTCGTCGGCCCTCTGCTGGTCTTCGACGGGAGAGAGATGTCGCTGTCTTTCCCCGGGCACGGCGTGACCGAAGACGCACGTCGCCTCCAAGCCGCCATCGCGGACGCTCCCGGGGTTGTCATTGCCACGCCGGAGTACCACGGCGGCTTCTCGGCGATGGCGAAGCTCGTGATAGAGAACCTCGGCTTCCCGTCGATCCTAGCCGGAAAGCCCGTCGCCCTCATGGGTGTCGCCGCAGGTCGGATCGGGGCGATCAAGTCGTTGGAACAGCTCCGCGCTGTCTGCTCTCACGTAGGAGGCCTCGTGCTTCCGGGTTCGGTGTCGATCGCCGGTGTCCAGGGTGTCTTCGACAACGAGGGTCAGTGCACTGACCCCGGGATCGAGAAGGCGCTGCGTGGCCTGGCAGGCTCGCTCATCGACTACCTCGACCGACACGTTTGTCCTCTCTACACGCTCGAATCGATGGTTCGTGACGAAGGAGCTAAGGCGGCCGCCGCTCGGTGAGCGCCGAGGCCTCCGGGGGCTCAGGCCCGATCGACCCGCGTGTCGACGTCGGCCACGTCCACCTGAAGGTGTCGGACCTGGAGAGGGCGGTCGGCTTCTACTCCGAGGTCCTCGGCTTTCAGGTGACGCAGCGGATGGGGACCCAGGCCGCCTTCCTGAGCGCCGGCGGCTACCACCACCACGTGGGCCTGAACACATGGGAGTCACGGGGAGGCTCTCCTCCCGCTCTAGGCACGACGGGACTCTTTCACGTCGCCTTCCGATATCCGGACCGGGCGGCCCTCGCCGAGGCGCTCCGTCGGCTCCTCGCCCACTCGGTCACCCTGGAAGGCGCCGCCGATCACGGCGTGAGCGAGGCGCTCTATCTCCGGGATCCGGATGGCAACGGGATCGAGCTCTACTGGGACCGTCCGCGCGACGAGTGGCCGTGGGACAGCGGGGGCGAACTCCAGATGGTCACCCTCCCCCTCGACCTCGAAGAGCTGCTGGCAACGGGCGACACTCCCTGAGCGGCGCCCGCCGCCCTCGACTCAGTCCCCGCGGGTTCCAAAGAACGGCCGTGCGCCGCCGCGCCCGCCTTCGATGTTGCCCTCCATGAAGTCACCCTCGTAGGTGCCCGAATAGCTCTGCGCGAACGAGCCGCGCCCGCCGAACTCGATCGACATGGAGAAGGTGAACGCGGCGCCGTCGACGGTCCCGGTCGAGATCTCGATGACCTGGGGCGCGCCTCCGCCACCACCTCTGCGCCCGCCGGGCGCGAAGCTGATCGTTCCCGTCAGCATCGAACCCTCCTGACTCAGGATCAGCGTCTGAGTCACCTCTCCGCCAGGCCCCTCGGAGATAAGCTCCCATGTCCCCGACATGTTTTGAGCGGATGCCGGAGCGGCGTTTAATGCCGCCGCGACCAAAGCGAGGATGAGTGCTGCGCGAAGCTTCATGAGACGATCCTCCGAGTTGCGTTTTGCTACGTGGGTATAGAGACACCGACCAACTGTCCTCCGTTAGCCCTTGCTACGCCTCACTCCACCTCGTCATCCACTGGACGCGGGCGCCGCTTGGGCTCCTCGCCACCTCTCGACAGCTGCTCGATCTGCCTGATGAGGGTATCCGAGCCCGCTTCGCTCGCGGCGAAGAGCCCCTCCCCAGTGTCCGACCCGTCGAGTCGCTGCACAGCGCCGTGGAGGTTTAGCCAGTCATCGAATCGCTGGTGGAGGCGGACCACCGAGTAGAAGAGCCGGGGACGGCTCCCCCGGCCCGCGAGGAAGTCGAGCACGACAGCACCGATCGAGAGGCCGAAGACGATCATGTCCATGAAGCCATCTAACGCGAGCTTGAGCTGGAAGATCATAAAGTCGCGCAGGGTCACCCTACGCGACGTCACCAACATCGGCTTGCTTCTCATATGTCCATTCCGGCTGTGAGCCCGTATTGTCGGCCCCGACATGCGGGACATCCCCTTACGGGGGAGGTGGATCCAAGGTTCAGGGCCGGCATTTTCCCGGCGACTGAAGTGTACCATGTGTCGAGTTTCTCCACGGACCGGCTGGCCAGGAACCTTTCCATGGGCGTACCATACGAGAGGTCCCTTTCCCTCCGTCTACCGTGACATGATTCAGCCGACGAAGCGTTCCATGCCACCCCGCTGTTCCGCGGCCTGCTTGGCGGTCCTGTTCGTGGCCGCGGCATGCACGTCGGAAGCGTCCGAGAAGGTATCGGATATGGGCGGACACGCGATCGGGGCGGAGCTCATGGCACAGCAGGCGCCTCAGCGGGGGCAGCAGCAGGCCCCACAACAGGCCCCACAACAGGCACCGGCGATGGATCGCTCGATGTTCGACGATCCGAGAGGGCCCTATCTCCAGCCTGAGGAACTGAGGGCGACCGCGGGCCGATTCCCGTTCTACTGGACACGGGCGGCGTACTCCGACGGAGGCGGTGGCGGCAGATTCAGACGCGGCGGCGGGTCTTGGTCGGTCGACTTTCCCAAGAGCGACCAACAGTTTCTCATCGTCATCAAGCGTCTCATGCGGCTGAACGCTTATGACTGGGAGAACCCGGTCGCCCTCTCGGATCCCCAGCTTCGCAAATACCCGCTCATCTACATGCTCGAGGTCGGACGCATGTATATGACGGATGCCGAGGTCGAGGGCCTGCGAGGCTACATGGAGGCCGGTGGCTTCGTGATCGTCGATGACTTCTGGGGCGCGCGCGCGTGGGACAATTTCCTCTGGAACATGCGCCGCGTGTTTCCCGACAAGACAATCGTGGATATCGGGCTCGACCATCCCGTCTACTCGGCCTACTACCAGATCGAAGAGGTTATCCAAGTCCCCGCCTTCGGCAATACCGTCCAGCTCACCGAATGCGGCGGATGTTATCCGCAGGTGAAGGGGATGTACGACGACGACGGGAGGCTCATGATGATGATCAACTTCAATACCGATCTCGGCGATGCGTGGGAGTGGGCGGAGCAGCCGAGCTACCCCCTCGAGTTCTCGACCTACGCGTACCAGATGGGTGCGAATATGATCACCTACGCGATGACCCACTGAGGCGACCGTGCAAGGCATCTTCGAGTTCCTCTTCAAGTACCGCCGTCTCGTCTTCGAGCAGGGTGACTTCGCGTTCGCAGCGCCCTCGTCGGTCCGCACCTGGCTGGTCATCGCAGGACTGATCGCAGCGGGCGCGGTCGCGACCTACACGATCGCCCGCGGCAAGAGCTCGGTTGCCGACCGCGGCGTAATGGCCGGGCTCCGGGTGGCCCTTATCGCGGTGCTTGTCTTCTGCCTCATGCAGCCGTCACTGACGCTCTCGACCGTCGTGCCGCAGCAGAACTTCGTCGGCATCCTGATGGACGACTCGCGCAGCATGCAGCTCACGGACGACGACGGGACCGTCAGGAACTCGTTCTTCGCGGACGCGTTCACCCCCGAACAGAGTCCGCTTATTCAGGAGCTGTCCGAGCGGTTCGTGCTGCGCTTCTTCCGGTTCTCCGACGTATCACGCAGGATCGACGGCCTGGAGGAGATGACGTTCAACGGGACGCACACGAACCTCGCGAACGCGCTCGACGCCGCGCGTTCCGAGCTCTCGGGCGTGCCGCTTTCTGGGCTCGTGATGATCACGGACGGTGCCGATACGGGTGAGCGTCCGCTGACCGAGGCAATCGTCCCGCTCCAGGCCGCCGGAATTCCGGTCTTCACCGTCGGATTGGGCGACGACTCTCTCGAACCGGACATCGAGCTCGGTCGAGTGGAGCTGCCCCGATCCGCGCTGCAAGGCTCCACGCTCATGGTGGACGTGGTGGTCACGCAGAACGGCTTCAGCCCGGGCTCGACCGTTCCGCTGATCATTGAGGACGACACGCGCATCCTCGCTGAGGAGAGCGTCGAGCTCGGGCCCGACGGGGAGCCCGTCGTGACGCGCATCGGCATCGAGCTTCAGGAGCCCGGTGCGAGGCGCGTCACCTTCCGCATTCCCGGCCAGCCGGACGAGCGCGTCGAGCGCAACAACGCTCGCAACGCCTGGATCGACGTCACCGACGAAGCCGAGAAGATCCTCTACTTCGAGGGTGAGCCACGGTGGGAGGTGAAGTTTATGCGCCGCGCGGTCGCGGAGGACGATAACCTCCAGCTCGTTCTCCTGCAGCGTACGGCCGAGAGCAAGTTTCTGCGCTTGGAGGTGAGTGACAGTACGGAGCTCGAATTCGGCTTCCCCACGACGCGCGAGGAGCTCTACCGGTATCGGGCCCTGGTCTTGGGAAGCGTGGAGGCCTCGTTCTTCACGCACGATCAGCTCCAGATGATCGCAGACTTCGTCTCCGAACGAGGCGGCGGCCTTCTGTTTCTTGGTGGCCTGAGCGCCTTCGCCGAAGGCGGCTGGGCGGGTACGCCCGTCGAGGAGGTCATGCCGGTCGGCTTGGGTACCCCAACGGGTGAGGAGGGCTTTTTCTCCGAGGTCGACGTGACTCCGACACCGGCCGGCTTCGCTCACCCTGCCGTCCAGCTCGACGCCGAACCAGAGGACCTCCAGGCCCGGTGGGAGGCCCTGCCCCCGCTGACGATCGTGAATCCGCTCGATAAGAGTGACGTTCGCCCGGGAGCCACCGTTCTGCTCGAGGGACTGCGCAACGACGGCGGCATCCAGGTAGTCCTGGCATACCAGCGCTACGGCCGCGGCACATCCATCGCGCTAACTGCACAGGATACATGGCTCTGGCAGATGCACTCGGACGTGTCGCTCGAGGATCAGAGCCACGAGTCCTTCTGGAAGCAGATGCTCCGGTGGCTGTCCGACGGCGTTCCGGATGCGGTGGTGGCCACAGCAGCGGAGGAAGAGGTGGAGCCAGGAGAGGCGATCGCGCTTACAGCGTCGATCCGCGACTCCACGTTCTTGGAGGTGAACGACGCCACAGTGATCGCTACGATTACGAGCCCGAGCGGGGTGGTGCAGGAGCTGCCGCTCGAGTGGACCGTGCAAGAGGACGGCGAGTATTCGGCTCCGTTCCGGCCCGCCGAGTTGGGTGACTACGAGATCCAGATCAGTGCCGAGCGGCTAGGTGGGCAGCTGGGGTCCGACGTCACCTATCTCCACGCGGCGCCGAGCGACCGGGAATTTTTCGGAGCGGCACGCCGCACCCAGCTGTTACAGCGAATCGCCGATGACACCGGCGGGCAGTTCTACACCCGCGACGACGTGTTAGACCTGCCAGAGGACATCACGATCAGTGGTGCGGGCGTCACTCTTGTCGACGAACTCGACCTTTGGGACATGCCGGTGCTCTTCCTGCTTATGCTGCTCTTCATGGGCGCCGAGTGGGGATACCGACGGATTCGGGGGCTCGTTTGAGGCAGGCCTTCTTCAGAGTCCTCTTAGTGCCCCTCGTCGCCGCTCTTACAGCGGGGGCTGCGGCCGCCCAGGATCGCACGCACGTCGTCATCGTCGTCGGGCTCGGCGGGGCCGCGGAGTTCCGTGAGAGTTTTCACGCGGAGGCCTCGCAGATATACACCGCCCTGACGGAGCAGCACGGCCTCGCGGCGGAGGACGTCACCTACCTCGGGGAGGACGTCGACGTCGCACCTGATGTAATCTCCGAGGTGTCGACGCGCGCGAACATCCTCAGGGTGCTCGGCGAGATCTCGCAGAGGGCGGATGAGCGCGACAAGGTCGTCGTCATGTTGATCGGTCACGGAACGGAAGGGCCCAACGGGGCGCAGTTCAATCTGCCTGGACCCGATCTTGGCCCGACGGACTTCGAGCTCGCTATGATCGCGTTTCCCACACAGTCGTTGGCGCTGGTGCACACCGGGAGCGCGAGCGGGGGCTTCGTCCAACCACTCGCGGGACCCAACCGCGTCGTCATCGCGGCCACTCGAAGCGCGAGGGAGAGCAACGCCACCGAGTTCGGTCAGTTCTTCGCGCAGGCCATGTCGGGTGGCGGCTCCGACCTCGATCACGACAACCGTGTCTCACTTCTCGAGGCGTTCACATTCGCCCGCCAGGAGGTGGCGCGGTACTACGATGAGCAAAACGAGATGCTCTCCGAGCACGCCGTGCTCGACGACAACGGCGACGGCGAGGGCAGCTTGGATGCGGGCCCTGAGGGACCGGACGGACTGCTCGCGGCAACCTTTACCTTCGGCCGCGGGATCGCACTGGAAGGCGTGCCTGCCGACGACCCCGTCCTGGCGGGGCTACTGGCGGAGCGGAACGATATCCAGCGCCGCATCGAGGAGCTCCGCGTAGTCCGGGGCGCGCTTTCGGAAGACGAATACCTGGACCGATTGGAGCCGCTGCTCGTGGAGCTCGCCCTCAAGAACCGTGAGATCGAGGCAGCGGGTGGTGGAGGCCGATGAGGTCGTGTCGATCGCTCCTACTACTCGCCGCGATACTCGCATCCCCCGCCGCGGCACAAGTCCCGGGTCAGGCCAGTCCGGCGAGTGAGGCAAGGGCCGCCCACCGGTCCGGCGAGTACGGTGAGGCCATCGACCTCTACCGGGACGTGCTCCGCTCGGAGCCCGGTGCCGTGCAGATGCGGGTCGGCCTCATGGAGGCCCTCGGAGCGACCGGTGCCTACGACGAAGCGATCCAGGTAGGCCGTGAGGCGCCCGATGCGGGCGCGGTGGCCAACGCCTCAGGCGAGGCCCTGCTCCGGGTAGGACTGATCGACGAGGCCCAGACCGCTTTCGAGCAGGCGGCCCGTAGCGGCGGCCCGTGGGCGTTAACCGCCGAGGTCAACCTGGCCGAGCTCCTCTTCGACAAAGGGGAGATCGATCAGGCCATGCAGCGGTTCGACCGCTTCATAGACATCTACAACGGAGCGGATGGGCGCCTAACCGCCCGCGACCTTGTCGCGGTGGGGCGAGCGGTTCGGTATATGGGGCGCACGGCCTCCAACATGTTCCAAGACGCGCTGCGAGCATTCGACGAGGCCCTCGCGATCGATCCCACGTGGGAGGAGCCCCGCGTGCGCATTGGGGACCTCTTCCTCGAGAAGTACGACAGCCCGTCTGCGCAGGCCGAGTACCAGACGGTCCTGGAGCGGAACCCGAACCACCCGGGCGCACTGCTCGGTATGGCCAGGGCGGCCTGGTTCGACGGAACGGGAACCACAGGCGAGGGAAACCCGATCGAGCGCGTCCTGGAGGTCGACCCGAACAACGTCGAGGGCATGACCCTGCTGGCCCGTCAGTTCATGACGCGAGAGGGCTTCGACTCGGCCCGCGAGGAGCTGGAGAAGGCGCTCGAGGTGAACCCCTCGTCCCTCATTGCACTGACTCAGCTGGCGGGCGTGCACATGCTCCTGGACGACCCCGCGCGTTTCGAGGAGGTCCGTGCTCGAGTACTCGCGCTCAACCCGCGGTATGCCGAAATGGGTGCGGAATTGGCGGACCTGGCTGTCAGGGTGCGGCGCTACCATGACGCCGTGGCACGTGCGGGGGAGGCCGTGGCGTTGGATCCCGAGTACTGGGAGGCATGGGGCCTCCTCGGAATGAACCAGCTGCGCGTCGGCGACATCGAAGAGGGCAGGGCGAATCTCGAGCGCGCCTTCGGCGGTGACCCTTTCAACCCATGGTTCAAGAACAGCCTGGACCTGCTCGATACGTTCGACGACTTCACGATCCGCAGCTCGGAGCACTTCGAGCTGTTCCTGCACGGGTCCGAGGCTGACCTGCTCGCCACGTATCTCATTCCGATCGTGGAGGAGGCCTACGACAGCCTCTCTCGCCACTACGGTGTCGAGCCCGAGCTTCCCGTCCGGGCGGAGTTCTTCCCGAGTCACGCCGACTTTTCGGTGCGCACGCTCGGGGAGGCAGGTCTGGGCGCTCTCGGGGTGAGCTTCGGCAGGGTTCTGGTAATGGACTCCCCGACTGCTCGGGAGCGCGGTGAGTACAACTGGGCCTCTGTCTTCTGGCACGAGCTGGCACACACGTTCCACTTGGCCTTGAGCGCCGACCGCGTCCCGCGGTGGTTCTCTGAGGGCCTGGCGGTACATGAGCAGCGCAAGGGACGACTGGGTTGGGGACACCAGCCCACGATTCCTTGGGTGCGGGCGCTCGCGCAGGGCCGCCTCAAGAAGGTGAGCGAGCTCGATGATGGATTGATGCGGCCGGACTATCCGGAACAGATCGTGTTCACCTATCTCGAGGCATCGTTGGTCTTCGAGGTCATCGAGGAGAGATGGGGCTTCGAATCAATCGTGGACATGATTCACGCTTATCGGGACGGGGGGACGACCGAGTCGATCTTCGAGTCGGTTCTCGGCGTCCCGCTCGAGCAATTCGACGATGAGTTCGAAGAGTACCTCCGCAACCGCTACCGTCAGCCCATGCAGGCGCTGGTGGAGATCGGTGAGCAGCCTGCGGGCACGGCGGGGATCCCGGGGCTCGAGGATTTCGTGCGCCGGCACCCCGGGGACCTCGTCGGTCGGCTCCGGCTCGGCGTGACCCTCCTGAGAGACGAGCGCTTCGACGAAGCGGAGGAGCAACTCGAGGCGGCGCGGCAGCTATTCCCGGAATATGGTGAAGCAGACAGCCCCTACTGGTTCCTCGCTCAGATCCACCGCGAGCGGGGCGACCTAGCGCGAGCGGCTGCCGCGCTTCACCGCCTCAACGAGCTCTCCGAGTCGAACTACGAGGCACTTCTCATGGAAGCGGATCTTCTGGAGGAGTTGGAGAGGCCAGGAGAGGCTGCCGCCGCGCTCAACAAGGCAGTGTTGATCTGGCCGTACGAGATGGAGCTGCACCAACGACTCGCCACGCTCAATACCGATGTGGGGAATCACGAAGAGGCGGTGCGCGAACGCTTGGCCGTGATCGCCCTGCGTCCGGTCGACCGTGCCGAGGCCTTCTATCTCCTCGCGGGCGCCCAGAACGAGGCCGGTGACCCGGCCGCCTCACGCCGCTCGGTGCTGCGGGCCCTCGAGGCCGCGCCCAACTACTCCGCCGCCCTTGAGTTGCTGTTAGAGCTGAGGAGCGGGAATTGACGGCGGCGGGCAGCCCCTGTGGTATGGCATCTAGAGGACAACGATCCGACCGAGCGCATGCAAGTCATCATCAGCTACAACAACGACATCGCCGAGTACTGGGAATACAGCGACTACGGCTGGTACCCCATCGACTTGGCTAATGAAGCCCACAAACTGGGCGTGAACTATGTCGTTTACGCACTCACTCACTAACGGGTCGCTGTAGAATCACCGACTCGCTAGAATGCCTGCCCGCCGAGGCGACCCCGCAGTCCATCAAAATCGAAAACGGAGACAACCTTGTCTGATGACGTGATCGGCACGATAGCCTTGGACAACGCAGACGACGTCGCGCTCGCCGACCGGCTAAAGAACGGTCGTGAGCAGATGATCTCCGAGATTCGGAAGCTCATTATCGGCCAGGAAGAGGTAATCGAGCAGGTGCTCCTCACGCTCTTCGTGGGCGGCAACAGTCTGATCGTGGGCGTTCCGGGCCTGGCGAAGACTCTTCTGATCCACACCATTTCGCAGGTCCTGGATCTGAACTTCTCGCGCATCCAGTTCACGCCGGACTTGATGCCATCCGACATCACGGGGACAGACATCATTCAGGAAGACGCGGATACCGGTAGGCGACAGATGGTGTTCGCTCCGGGACCGGTCTTCGCGAATATCCTCCTCGCGGACGAGATCAACCGTACGCCGCCGAAGACGCAGGCCGCGCTACTCGAGGCGATGCAGGAGCACCGCGTCACCGTGCAGGGACGGACCTACACCCTCGAGGAGCCGTTCTACGTCTTCGCGACGCAGAACCCCATCGAGCTCGAGGGCACCTATCCGTTGCCGGAGGCGCAGCTCGATCGGTTCATGTTTGAGATCATCATCGACCACCTCAAAGAGGAAGAGGAGCTCGAAGTGATCCGGTCGACGACGGGCATTCTCAACCCTGAGTTCAGCCACGCTGTGACCGGACCCGACCTGATCGCGTTCCAGCGGTTGGTGCGGCGCGTTCCCGTGTCGGACGCGGTCCTGAGATATGCGGTCAGCCTCGCGCGCATGAGCCGGCCCGGGCCCAACGGAGACTGCCCCGACTTCGTGAAGAAGTGGATCGCGTACGGGGCGTCGCCGCGGGCCGCGCAGTACCTCGTGCTCGGCGCCAAGGCCCGGGCGCTCACTATGGGACGCTACAACGTGAGCTTCGAGGACATCAGCGCTTTGGCGCACCCCGTGCTCCGGCACCGCGTGCTGACGAACTTCCACGCCGAATCCGAAGGCAAGACTTCTTCGGAGCTTGTGGACATGCTCCTCGAAGCTGTGCCCGTCCCGGCCTCGGGAATGTAGAGGCGGTACGTCGTGGCTTCACCTCTAACCCGCACCTCGACCTCGGGAACGCAGTTTCTCGATCCTGCGGTCCTGGGACGAATCGGAAATTTGCAGCTGTTGGCCAAAACGGTGGTCGACGGCTTCCTGACCGGTCTGCACCGTTCTCCGTATCTGGGCTTCAGCATTGATTTCGCTGAGCACCGGCCTTACATGCCGGGAGACGACATCCGGCGCATCGACTGGCGCCTCTTCGCGCGCACGGACCGCCATTACATCAAGCTCTTCGAGGCCGACACCAACGCGAACTTCGCGGTTCTGCTCGACGTCTCGGCATCGATGAGCTACGGGAGCCACACCCTCACCAAGCTCGACTATGCGCGCTATCTGGCGGCCTGTCTCACGTTCTTCTCGAGCAAACAGCGAGACCGCGTCGGCCTGGTGACGTTTGACCACGAAATCGTGGACTACGTGCCTCCGTCGATGAAGCATCTCGACACGATCCTACACAAGCTCGACAAGGCCGAAGCGGGCCGGCCCGGAGCGCTGTCGGGGCCTCTGCTTCAGATCACAGAACTCCTGAGAAGAAAGGGCATCCTGGTCATCATTTCGGACTTCTACGAGGACCCCGAAACAATTCTGGCGGCCGTCGGCCCCCTCAGGGCGCGCGGGCACGACGTGATCGTCTTCCACGTGATGGATCCGCACGAGCTCGAGTTTCCCTTCGAAGAGGCTTCCGGCTTCGAGGACCTCGAGACGCACGAGCAGATTCCGGTGATTCCCGCGAAGCTTCGCGACGAGTACCGGCTTGTCGTGGCCAACCATCTCGAGACCCTGAAGACCAAGATGACTGGCAACCGCATCGACTACACGCTACTCGATACGTCCAAGCCCTTGGACCTCGCGCTCTTCCAGTACCTGTTGGCCCGTGAGCGAATGAGCAAGGTACGATGAGTTTGACCTTCCTCGTTCCGCTGTTCCTGCTCGGGGCGGCCGGCATCATCGTGCCGATCGTGGCGCACCTAACGCGTCGCCAGCGGCGCAACGTCGTGCACTTTCCGTCCCTCATGTTCCTGGAAAAGATCCCCTATCAGGAACAGCGTCGCAGGCGCGTCCAGCATTGGTTCCTGCTCGGCCTGCGCGCGCTCGCACTCGCACTCCTGGCCCTCGCGTTCGCTCGGCCCTTCTTGGACGACAGCGAGGTGGGCCTCGCGGCGAGCGGTGGCCCGAGGGAGGTCGTCGTCTTGATCGACCAGTCGTATAGCATGGAGGTCGGCAATCATCTCGAGCAGGCCCGCGAACAGGCGACACAGGTCTTCGACGGCCTCGGGCCCCTCGACCGGGCTTCCGTCGTAGCGTTCTCTCAGGGCGCTCGCGTCCTCGCGCGCTCCACCTCGGACCGGAACAGCCTTCGGGGAGCGCTGGACACCCTGGAAGTCAGCTCCGGGGCGACGAGCTTCGGGCCGGCCCTCAAGGTGGCCCAGACGATTCTCGAGGAGTCCACCCTCTCGAGCGGAGAGGTCTATCTTCTGAGCGACTTCCAGAGAATCGGATGGATCGGCGACGAGGGCGTGCGACTCCCCGTCGGATCCACGTTCATTCCTGTGCCATTGGGCGAGGACGACGTCGAGGAGAATCTCCTCGTGACGGACGTGTTGCTTCCCCGCCAGACCGTGTCTGGGCGCGAGCGCGTCACCCCGACCGCTCGGGTCGTGCGCCGCGGAGGCTCCTCACCGCGAGAGGTGTCGGTCGCGCTCGATATCGACGGTCAGGAAATTCAACAGCAGTCGGTCACGCTAGCTCCTGACGCGGCGACGGCCATCGTGTTTCAGCCGTTCACGGTGTCACGCTCACACACCCGTGGGACCGTGCGCCTCCCGTCCGACGATCTCAACGCGGACAACGAACACCACTTCGTGGTGTCCCCAGGGGCGGCGCTCACCGTGCTGATCGTGGAGGGCGCGAACGCGGAGCCCAACGCGAGCCTCTTCTTGCGGCGCGCCCTCGAGATCAGCTCGGACGGGCGCTTCCGCGTGAACGTCCGGCGGGCGACCACCATCCGACCTGTGGACCTGGCCGGGACCCACGCGGTCTTCCTCAACGACGTGCAAATCGACGGCGGGTCTGCGGAGCGTGTCCGCGCCTTCGTGGAAGCAGGCGGTGGCGTGCTCGTGGCTCTCGGTGAGGCGGCGGGTTGGCCGGCTTCCGCCGCGGATCTTCTTCCGGGCACCATCGGCCCAGTCCAGGACCGCCTGCAGGGACGTGGCGGCCGGCTCGGATTCTTGCAGTACGCTCACCCTATCTTCGAGGTGTTCGCGGGACCGCGTAGCGGAGACTTCACGGGAGCACGCTTCTTCCGTGCCCGCGCCTTCCAACCGTCCGACAGCGCCGAGGTTCTGGCCCGCTTCGACGATGGATCCGTCGCAATGGCGGAACAGAGGTTCGGCCAAGGGAAGGTCTTGGTGTGGACGAACACGCTCGACGACTTCTGGAACGACCTCATTCGGCAACCTGTCTACCTGCCTTTCGTGCACCGTTTGACCGAGTATCTCGGTGGGCGCACGGAGGCGCTGCCTTGGTTCACGATCGGTCAGATCGTCGACCTCGCCAGTCCGGAGGCCCTGCTGACGGCCGGCCTTGTTTCTTCTGAGGCCGCGGGCCTCACGGAAGGACTCGACCAGGTCGCGCTGACGCCGTCGGGAACCACGATTCCGCTGCCGGCGGGGGAAGGACACCGCTACCTCCCCTTGGAGGAGCACGGTTTCTACACGGTGCGGCCTCCAGGCTCCGAGCCGGAGCGGCCGTTCATCATGGCCGTCAACGTCGAGCTGGAGGAGTCGAACCTCGCCCGCATGGACGCCGAGGAGTTGGGCGCCCAGTTGATGGCGCCGGCAGGGACCGAAGCGAGGAGTCTTAACATCGACGCTGCCGCGTCACTCCAGAGGGAGGATCAGGAGAGGCGGCAGTCACTATGGCGTTGGCTCCTGATCGCGGCGTTGGCCCTGTTCGTCGCCGAGACCGCGATATCGAACTGGGTGTCTCGGAAGGGCGCGGGAGCACGGGTGGCGGTTCCGGGTTAAGTAAGGATCGACGTGGGGCCGCAGGCATAGCGTGTCCTCGCTCTGTGACTGTACGTTGGAATGGGTGCGCTGAAAGGGAGGAAGAGCGACATGACGGAGCAGCGAAGTTCGGACAAGCGTCTGGCCCGGAATCGCATTGCGGGCGTGGTCCGGGGCGTACGCTGGAGATGGCGGGCGCGAATCATCCTCCGCGGCTTTCTCTGGGTAGGGGGCCTGACCGCTGTCGTGCTCCTCGTCTCGGCGCTCGGGCTCGAACGCGCGCGCTTCGCCGCGGAGTGGGTCGTTGCCTTCCGGTTCCTCACCTGGGGCACGCTAATCGTCTCGACCTTCCTGTTCCTCGTTCGTCCCCTCATGAAGCGGGTCACCGACAATCAAGTGGCCCTCTACCTCGAAGAGCACGAGCCCTCGCTCGAGCACTCCGTCGTCAGCGCTCTCGACCAGTCGGCCGACAGTGCCTCGCCCGATCTGGTCCACCGCGTGGTCGAGGTCGCGTTGGAGCGGACGAAGCGCGTGGAGTACGGACGCCGTGTCGAGCAGAGTAACCTGTACAAGTTCGCGGGGGCGCTGACCGCGCTCGTCCTGGTTTCGCTGGCCACCACGCTGTTCGGACCCACACACCTGCGCCACGGTCTGGCCGCGCTGCTCATGCCGACGCGGGCCGCCGCGGAGGTGAGCCCATACTCGATCGCCGTGACCCCGGGGGACGCTACGATCCCGAGGAACTCCGATCAAACCGTCCTGGCCTCCCTTGGCGGCTTCGACGCATCGGACGTTTCGATCTTCACTCGGACGGAATCCGAGCAGCAGTTCCGCCGGCTGACCATGCTCCCGGGCCTGGAGGGCGGCTACGAGGTGATGCTTCTGGGCGTCGCGGAGCGTACCGAGTACTTCGTCTCTTCGACAGGCATTCGCACACCGACGTACACAATCGAGGTCGCGGACCTGCCGTACGTCGACCAGCTCGACCTCACGTACTACTACCCGAGCTACACAGGGCTGCCAGCCCGCACCGTCGAGGGCGGCGGAGACGTGGCCGCGCTACCCGGCACGGTCGTCGAGGTGCGCATTCAGCCCACGATGGACGCGCCGAGCGGCCAGTTGGTGCTCGACAGCGAGCGCTCAGGCGAGCTCACGAGGCAAGAAGACGGCACCTTCGTGACGCGCTTCACGGTGGGAGACAACCGCTACTACTCGATCGAGCTCGCGCGGGCGAGCGGAGAGCTGGTGCCCGCGTCGCCCGAGTATACGATCGACATTCTTCTTGACCGCGATCCGTCCATCCAGTTCACGCGGCCAGGGAGGGATGAGACCGCCTCGCCCGTCGAGGAGGTCTACCTCGAGATGAACGCCACGGACGACTACGGTGTTCGTGACGTACGCCTCGTGATCTCCGTGAATGGGGGCCCGGAGGACACCGTCTCAGTCTTCGAGACGGGTGGCGCCCCGCTGGCCGAGATCTCCCAGGGTCACACACTCTACTTGGAAGAGTGGGGGCTCGAATCAGGCGACCTCGTCTCGTACTACGCGATTGCCCAGGACAACCGGACGGGCAGCGAAAGTCGCCCCATGACGAGCGACATCTACTTCCTCAGCGTGCGCCCGTTCGAGCGCGCGTACCGCCAGTCGGAGCAGGGCGGCGGCGGCGGCGGTGGTGGTGGCGGCGGCGGCGACGAAACGCCACTGTCCGACCTCCAGAGGCAGGTGATCGCGGCCACGTTCAACCTCCTGCGCCAGCGCGACAGCTACGCCGCAGGTGAGTTCAGCGAGAACGTGGTGAGTGTGGCCCTCGCTCAGGGCCGCCTGATCGGACAAGTGGGCACCTTGCTCCAGCGCATGGAGAACCGAGGCCTGACCCAGAGCGACCCGGGCTTCAGGGACGTCTCGGCGATCTTGCCGCTCGCCGTGGAGGCCATGCAGCGTGCTCAGGGCGACCTCGAGGACGAGGAGCTGCGCGAGGCGATGCCCGACGAGCAGGAGGCGCTCCGGTATCTGCAGCAAGCCGAGGACACCTACGAGGCCTACGTTCAGCAGCAGCAGCAGGGCGGCGGTGGCGGAGGCGGTGGTGGCTCACAACAGGCGGCCGAGGACCTCGCCGACCTATTCGAGCTGGAGCTCGATAAGCTCCAGAATCAATACGAGACGGTGGAGCGTGGTCAGGCACAGCAGGCCGACACAGAAGTGGACGAGCTGCTCGAGCAGCTGCAGGAGTTGGCCCGCCGGCAGGAACAGGAAGCCGAGCGGCAACGTCGACGCGGGCAACAGCAGTCGTCTCAGGGCGGGGGCGCCGGTCAGTCACAGCGCGATCTGGCCGAGGAGACTGAAGAGGCGGCCCGGCAGCTCGAGCGTCTTGCGCGCCAGACGAACGACCCGCAGATGGAAGAGACGGCCCGGAGCCTCATGGACGCGGCGCAGGCGATGCGGGAGTCGGCGGGGCAGTCGGGCGGCTCGGCAGCGTCGGAGGCGACTTCCGCCCTCGAGCGCCTCGAGGAGGCACGCCGTCAGCTCGAGGACCAGAGGGCGGACCGGGCCAGTCGCGACACAGAGGCCGCGATTGAGCGCGTCGCCGAGCTACAACAAGAGCAGCGCGAGGTGCAACGGGACGTTCGCGACCTGCCCACGGAGCGGGGGGTCGAGCGCACGGAGCAGATCGAGCAGCTTCGTGAGCGGAAGGATCAGATGGAGGCCGAGGTCCAACAGCTTGAGCGAGAGCTCGACCAGGCCGCGTCAAGCGCCCGGGCCGACAACCCGGAGGCTGCACGCGGGATGTCGGCGGCCTCCAACATGATCCGCGAAACGGAGCTACGGGAGAAGATCCGCTACTCGCGAGGCACCATCGAGCAGTGGGACCCGCAGTCGGCCGTGACCCTCGAGCTGAACATCGAGGCAGACCTACAGAACTTGCGCGACGAACTCGAGCGAGCAAACGACGTCGCGAGTGACCGCAGGGAGGACCCACTCGAGGAGGCGCTGGACGAGACCCGCAACCTCGTGCGTGGCATGGAGGCCATGAACAGGCGGCTCAATGAGCCCGGACAGCAGGGTCAGCAGAGCCAGCAGGGTCAGCAGGGTCAGCAGAGCCAGGATGGTCAGCAGGGCCAGGACGGGCAACAGGGCCAACAGGGTGACCAGCAGGGCCAGGACGGGCAGCAGGGCCAGGGTGGCCAGCAAGGCCAGCAAGGTCAGGGTGGCCAACAGGGCCAGGGCCAAGGCGGCCAGCAAGGTCAGGGTGGCCAACAGGGCCAGGGCCAAGGCGGCCAACAAGGTCAGGGTGACCAGCAAGGCCAGGGCGGCGGGCAAGCGGGCGGCGGCAGCAACACCGGCGGGTTCAACAATGGCGACTACCGCACCGGCGGGGGGCCCCGTCAGCTCAACGACGAAGAAATGCGTCAGTACAGGGGCCAGATGGACCAGCGGGCCGACCAGATCCGTGACCTGCGCGACGACTTGCGGGCGCTGGGTCGGCCAGTCGAGGACCTCGACCGAGTGCTACAAGAGATGACCCAGCTGGATGACGGCGGCGTCATCACGGACCCACGCGCGCTCGCTGAAATCCATCAGGGGATGCTGGACCGACTCAAGAGGATGGAGTTCGGTCTGCGGCGGGAGGTCGAGGGCACCACCGGGAGGAACCCGACGCTGACCGGCTCGGACGCTGTCCCGGACGGCTATCGCGGGCTCGTCGAGGAGTACTACCGGGCTCTCGCCCGCGGCGAGGCACCGACGACGAACTAGCCACCACGGCTCGGATCGAGGAGAGGGCAGCGGGGTAACCCGCTGCCCTCTTTGCATTCTTCACACCGCCAGGATTCAAATGTCCGGACCGCAGTTCATCTATCACATGTCCCGGCTCTCGAAGATCGTCCCGCCGAAGCGGGAGATCCTCAAGAACATCAATTTGTCGTTCTATCCGGGCGCGAAGATCGGCGTCGTCGGCCCCAATGGTTCGGGCAAGAGCACCCTTCTGCGCATCATGGCTGGGATCGACACGGACGTCATAGGGGAGGCATGGGCCGCCAAGGGCACGCGCATCGGATACCTCTCCCAAGAGCCCGAGCTTGACGCGAACCTCGACGTGAGGGGCAACGTCGAGCAAGCGGTGGCCGAGACCCGTGACCTCCTGAAGAAGTTCGACGAGGTGAGTCTCAAGTTCGGAGACGTTTCCACCGACGAAGAGATGAACCAGCTCATCGAGCAGCAGGCGAAACTCCAAGACCGCATCGAGGCGTCTGGAGCATGGGAGCTCGACCGCCGCATCGAGATCGCGATGGATGCGCTGCGCCTGCCCCCCGGCGACGCGGACGTAGACACTTTATCGGGAGGCGAGCGCCGTCGGGTGGCTCTCTGCCGGGTCCTGCTCGAACAACCCGACATGCTCCTCCTCGACGAGCCGACGAACCACTTGGATGCCGAGTCCGTCGCGTGGTTAGAGCACCATCTGGCTGCATTCACGGGCACGATCGTGGCCATCACGCACGACCGGTACTTCCTCGACAACGTTGCCGAGTGGATCCTGGAGCTTGATCGCGGCGAAGGGATCCCATGGAAGGGGAACTACACGTCCTGGCTCGAGCAGAAGAGCGAGCGCCTCCGCCAGGAAGAGAAATCGGAGTCCGCCAGGCAGAAGACGCTGGAGCGGGAGTTGGAGTGGGTCCGAATGTCGCCCCGGGCCCGGCACGCCAAAGGCAAGGCCCGCATCACGGCCTACGAAGAGCTGCTGAACCGGGACGAGCGCGAGCAGGTCCGGACGACGGAGATCATGATCCCGAAGGGCCCCCGCCTCGGCAAGAACGTGATCGGCGGGAAGGACTTAGCCAAGGGCTTCGGGGACCGGCTCCTCATTGACGACCTGACATTCGAAGTGCCGCCCGGCGCGATCGTGGGGATCATCGGGGGCAACGGCGCCGGGAAGACGACACTCTTCCGAATGATCGTCGGAGCCGACACGCCCGACTCGGGAACGCTCTCCGTCGGCGAGACGGTGACGCTTTCGTACGTCGACCAGTCGCGCGCCGAGCTGGACCCCGACAAGACCGTCTTCGAGGAGGTGAGCGGGGGTCAGGACATCCTCTTCTTCGGCCGCGCCGAGGTGAACCCCCGGGCCTACCTGTCCTGGTTCAACTTCCGGGGCGCGGACCAGCAGAAAAAGGTGGGCGTGCTCTCGGGCGGTGAGAGGAACCGGCTGCAATTGGCGAAACTGCTCAAGTCGGGCGGCAATGTCATGCTGTTGGACGAGCCCACGAACGACTTGGACGTCGACACGCTACGTGCGCTCGAGAACGCGATCCTGGACTTCGCCGGATGCGTGCTCGTGATCTCCCACGACCGCTGGTTCCTGGACCGAGTCGCTACGCACATCATGGCATTCGAGGGCGACTCAGGCGTGTTCTGGTTCGAGGGCAACTACCAAGAATACGAGGAGAATCGGATACAGCGACTCGGAGTGGACGCCGCGCAGCCGCACCGGCTGCGGTATCGAAAGCTTGTGAGAGACTGAGCGGTCCACTCTCCTCGTTGAGTCGAGTGACATCATGCGCCACGCCGGCTTATCTTCAACAGGTGTCGCCCCGCCCATTCCTCAGGTGACCTGCTGAGCTGTGGCCCGTAAGAAGAAGACCAAAGCGGATCCCGAGAAGGAAAGCGGCCCCGACGACCCCGCCACGTCCGAGAGCGACGGTCCCAAGAAGAAGGGTGGCTCCAAGAAGAAACGGACTCGGAAGAAGGCTGCCACGAAGAAGGCTGCCGCGGAGGCAAGAACCGAGGCTGCGCCTGAGGCCGTTACGGAGGCCGAGCCCGACACGATGGGGTCCGACACCCGGCCGGCTGCACTTCCGAGTGACGCGCAAGTCGAAGATCTGGACGCAGCTCTGGATCTCGACGCCGACACCCCCGAGGACATTCAGAGCCTCGTCGCCGAGGTCGGGGCAGTCGACGAACAGGAAGATGATGCGGGTCCACTCGAGGACCTCGACGCTGAGCTTGAGGACCCGGGAGAACTCCAAAGGCTCATCGCTCAGACGGTGGCGAACGCGGAGCCGGAGGACCATCTCGAGGAGCCATCCGTCGAGCCTCTCGACGACGAGATTCCGATCGAGGTGCTCGATGACGAGCAGGTGGACGAACTCGCCGCCGCTTCGACGGCCCCACCCGGAGACCGCAGGCTCAGACCGCAGGCGGAGCGGCGGACACCAACCCTGGGCAAGAACTCGAGGGCACCATCGACCTGGGGCCCGACAGCCCTCCGGAGCTGCGTGACCGACTACTCGCGCAGACCCTCGCACACGCGGAGATGCAGGATGCGAGTTATCGCGTCCCCTACGCCGCGCCGCGCCGGGTCGGCCGCTGGAAGGGCATCCTTGCGTCGGCTCTGCTCTTGGTAGCCGTGGTCACCCTGGCAGCGCCGCCTGGATGGGTCTTGCCCGAGCCTCCCGCCTACGTCGATGCGCCGGGGCGCTCTCGCAGCATCCGCGCCGCACTCCTTCTGCAGGCTCAGCAGGTCGATGCATACCGCGTACGCTTTCAGCGGCTTCCCGACTCCCTTGGCGAGCTTCCCGGGCAGCTTCCAGGCGTGCGCTTAGTGAAGTCGGGCAACCGTGCGTATCAGTTGATCGCGTACGAGCAGGATGGCCGCGCGATCATCTATGACTCCAGCAACCCCGGGCCCTCGTTCGAGCAGCTCGTTCCGAGCTGGGCCGCAGGCGCAGAGCGGTGAGAGCCGGCACACGACACGCGACTCGCGGAGCGGCAACCGGCGACATTCTGATATTCCTAGCCACGCTAAGCATCGCGGTGGCCCTGCTCTATCCGGCGTGGAGTGTGCGTGGATTCCGCGCCCGCCTGGAGACCGCCATCTCGGATGTCGAAACACTCAGCGCTGCCGCCCGGTTCACGCGCGACGCAGGAAACCGCTGGCCGACACCGGCCGCGCCCGGCGAGACGCCCCGAGAGCTTCCCGGCCTCGGAGGCGCGGACGGTGTCTTCAGCCGACTCGAATACACCCTTGGCTGGACGTCCTGGGAAGTCGTGGACTCGGTAGAAGCGCCACCGCCCACGGATCTGGTTGCTGGCGATGAGGTCGTCCTCGACCCAGGCGGACCACCGATGCTCCCGGTGTTACGACGCGTCGGGGCGGTCACAGTGCACTCCGGAGATGAAACGCTCCTGGCTGAGCTCCTCGAGCACTACTCCGACCAGAGGTCCTTCGTCCTGGACACGATGTGGGTACTCGTTCTTCCAGAAAGAGCCGCCGCGCCGGCAGAGGGCCGCTGACGCCGACCCTGGCCACCGGTTAGTCGAGCGCGAAAAACCAATCAGCGAAGGTCCCGCAAATCTCGTCCAGGACCTCGTCGTCGGTTCTCCCCGAACGCTTCAGCACATGAAAGGAGTGGTCTGCTCCGTCCACTATAGCCAAGGTGGGCCTCGGCGCGACCCTCGACAGCAGAGGTTCGAGCAGGCTCAGATCTGCGAGCTTGTCCCGAGTCCCTTGCAAGAAGAGCATCGGTAGCGCCACACCAGCCAGATGCGCGCCCCTCTCGGATGACTCCCGACCCGGAGCGTGGAGCGGGAAGCCGAAGAAGGCCAGACCCTTCACTCCCGTGAGGGCCTCGGCGGCGGCGGCGGTCGACGTCATGCGTCCGCCCATCGACTTGCCCCCCGCCACGAGCGGGAGGTCCCCCGCGAGACGCCTGGCCTCCTCGACAGCGGAGCGCACGGTCTTCACGAGCACTCCTGCGGGGTTCGGTCCCTTCTTGCCCGCCTCCATGTAGGGGAACTGGTAGCGGAAGGTGGCGAGCCCACGACTGGCGAGCCGGTCTGAGACGGCCTCCATGAAGCGGTGTTGCATTCCCGCCCCCGCTCCGTGCGCAAAGACGTACAGACCCTGAGCATCATCGGGGCGCACGAGAATCGCCGAGACGTCTCCAGACGACGCGGTAGCCTGGAATCTGTGCTCGGATAAGGTCATGCCGATCGCGGCGGCTATTGGGCTCCGACCCGAATACCCAGGCTGAGAATCGGCCAGAACTTCAAGTAGCCTGGCACGTCGGCCTCGAAGTCCGCGGCCTCCTGCTGGAGTGCGCTCATGAGAGGATCTACGTCACTCGATAGCGTGCCGTCCCTCGCTCCGAGCCGAACGGCAGGTTCTCCCATGAAGGCGACTCCCACGTCGAGAAAAAGCCCGACGCCCTCGGCCGTGTGTCTCCCAAAGCCGATCAGCACGTATGGTGCGCTCCCGCTGGACTCAATGACGCCCGTCAGCGTCCCGATCTGCAGCGGAGTGAAGGTCACGCCCCCAATGTCCTGTGAAGCATCGAAGGTGCCCGTCAGCTCGGGGTGGCCCGACCTGAAGAGAATTCCGCCACCTATCCGAACCGCGGAATTCAGATAGAGGTCGAGGCCGACGTTGAACACGGTCGGGAGCTTCAGATTTACGTCGATGTCATTGAACGTCACGCCCGGCTCAAGCGGCGAGAGCCCAATCCCGCCGCGGACCGTGAGGCTCTCGGTGAGCCCGATTGCCAACTCACCGCCGAGACCCAGCGTGCCGACGCGCGCTCCAAATCCCACGCCCTGCGCCGCGACCGGGGCGGCAGTGCCGAGCAGAATCACGAGGGGGAGGAAGCGCTTAATCATCTGGTGTCGTGAAGATAGCAGAAGGCGGAACTCAGAAGACCCGCACCGCGATGAACGCCCCTACATAAGCCAACGCGAGCATGTACCCGAACTGGAGCGCGGGCCACTTCCATCCCGCTGTCTCTCGTCGCATCACTGCCACGGTCGACATGCACTGTAGCGCGAAGACGAAGAACACGAGCAGCCCGATCGCGGAGCCCGTGGTGAGGTCCCTCTGAAGCGCGGCTTGCAGGTTGATCGAGTCATCGGAGGTGTCCTCGACGCCGTAGATCGTACCGAGCGTGCCGACGATCACCTCTCGGGCGGCGAGTGACGTCAGGAGGCCCATGCCGATGCGCCAGTCGAACCCGAGCGGCTCGATGACCGGCTCGATGACCTGGCCCATGCGGCCTAGCGCGCTGTCGTCGATGGGCGGCGGACCCCCGTCTACGCGGGGAAACTGCGTGAACACCCAGAGCAGAATCGACACGGTGAAGATGATCCGGCCAGCACGGCGGAGAAATATCTTGCTCCGGTCGAGCAGCCTGAGCGCTAGCGAGCGAGGTGAGGGGATGCGGTATGGGGGCAGCTCCATCAGGAACGAACCCGGCTTCGTCCTCAGAAGCGTCCGCTTGAGCAGGAACGCCGTGCCGACGGCAGCCACGATGCCGAGGCCGTAAAGGCCGAGCAGCACCGCCGCCCGCCTGTTCATAAACGGTCCGAGGAAAGGCTCGTTCGGGATGAAGGCGGCGATCAGCAACGCATATACCGGGAGGCGAGCCGAGCACGTCATGAACGGCGTCACGAAGATCGTCGCGATGCGGTCACGCTCGTCGTCTATGGTGCGCGCGGCCAGGATCGCGGGCACCGCGCAGGCATACCCGGACAGGAGCGGCAGGAAGGCGCGTCCCTGCAAGCCGACTCGGAACATCATGCGGTCGGCGATCACAGCTGCGCGCGCCATGTAGCCTGAGTCCTCGAGAACGCCAAGGAAGAGAAACAGGATGAGGATCTGGGGCAGGAAAATCACGACCGACCCCACGCCGGCCCACACGCCGTCGATCAGTAAGGACCGGAACCACGACGGGGGCAGGGTCGTCGCGATCCATTCGCCCGATCCCGAGATCAGGAAGTCGACTCCGTCCATGAGCGGCACCGCCCACGTGAACATCGACTGGAACACGAGGACTACGACCGCCAGGAAGACCAGGGGGCCCCAGAATCGGTGTAGGCATATGGCGTCCAGGCGCTCACTGGGCCCCGACTCCCGCGGCGGAACGAACCGGGCCGCCTCAACGACCGTGCGCACCCTGCTACGCCGCGCCGTGAACGCGTCCATCATGGGCAGGGCGACGCCTCGGGGCACGTTGGTGAGGCTACGCTTCTCCTCCGTCGTCTCCCGCATGGACGCGCGTGACAAGAAGGCCTGAACAGCCTCTACACCCGTCCCGGCCCGTGCATTCGTGCGGACGACCTCGACGCCCAGCCGTTGCTCGAGCACTTCGTCGTCTACGCTTCCTCCACGCTCCTGGAGCTCGTCCACCATGTTGAGCACGAGCAGCGTGGGCAACTCCAGATCTAGGACCGGCTCGACGAGCATGAGCTGACTCTCCAGTCGAGTCGAGTCGACTGTGAGGACGAGCGCATCAGGCGTGCGGAGCCCTGGGATCCGGCCCTCTAGGACGTCGCGCGTGATCTTCTCATCGAGCGTGCGGGCCGAGAAACCGTGGACGCCCGGTAGGTCGACGAGGTCTACGAAGCTCTCGTCCGCGAGTTGGACTCTGCCTACGTGCTTCTCAACAGTCACGCCAGGATAGTTCGCGACCTTCTGACGAAGCCCGGTCAGACGGTTGAAGAGCGTCGTCTTACCGGAATTGGGAGGCCCGATCATGGCGACGAGAGGGGCGTCGCCTCGTTCGCCTAGGACCGCCGCGGTCGCTGATCCGGATTCACCTTCGGAGTGCAGATCGCCCAACGGAGGAGAAGAGCCTCAGCCCACGTCCTGGAGGGCGGTAAGGAGGCTCACGCACAGACAGGCTGCCGTCTCGCGGCGGAGTGCGATCAGAGTGCCATCGACGGAGACGATAGGGTCACCAGACGGCGAAGAACGGACAGGGCAGATCAGGCAGCCAGGAAGGACGCCTCGCTCCAGAAGCGGCTCTGCCTCGTCGGCCGGCAGGTCGATGAGGGTGAGCTCGACGGTCTGCCGCAGAGGGATGTCCCCAAGACGCAGTCCGGTCCACACGGGATCGGCTGAAGTCTGAGGCAGCGTCCGCTGTTGGATCGTGTCCAAGGCAGCCCTCGAAGCCGCTTACCTATGCGACTATGGGATGAGAATGAAATTGACTCTCAACTAAGCTACGTGCCGCGAGCGGCCTCCGAAAGGGCCGACCTGGCCCCTGGGCTGAGCCTCGGGCGCCGAACCTGCCTTAGGCGGCGACGAGTCTCCAGACCTGCGCCACGAGAAAGCAGACGGTCACGCCCATCGCGACAGGCATCAGTGTGGCGACCGTCGTCCACTTCGCGCTCCCCGTCTCCTTGTAGATCGTGTAGATCGTGGTCGAGCACGGGTTATGTAGCAGGCTGAAGAGCATCAGGTTGACCGCAGTAAGAAGGGTCCAGCCGCCGGCCCTCAGCACGTCCTCCGTCGCGGCAACCGAGTCGAGCTCGAACATCACGCCCGCGCCTTCACCGCCTGCAAGGCCAGCGGTCAACACCGTGAGCATGAGCACCGTCGGAATGACGATCTCATTTGCCGGGATCGCGACGACGTAAGCCAGCAGGATCACGCCGTTAAGCCCAAGCAGGAGTCCGAACGGATCGAGCCAGTCGACGCTGAGCTGCGCTAGGCTCGTGCCCCCGACGGTGACGTTGGAGATGAGCCAGATCACCGCGCCCGCGGGCATCGCGAACAATACCGCTCTCCACAGGACGATCATCGTGCGGTCAATCATCGAAGTGTAGAGGGTCTGCCAGATGCGAGGTGGGCGGTACGGCGGTAGCTCCAGGCTGAAGCTCGTGGCCTCCCCCCTCAGCACCGTGCGCGACAGGATCCACGATGCGAGGAACATCATGACGATGCCGAGCAGGGCGATCCCAACCACGGCGGCGGCGCTGACGAGCCCTCCCAGCTGTGCGGGGGCGAGGGCGCCCACGAAGATCGTCGCGATGAGAATCTGTGTGGGCCAGCGGCCGTTACAAAGCGAGAAATTGTTGGTGATGATCGCGATCAGTCTCTCGCGAGGGCTGTCGATGACGCGGGTGGCGACCACGCCGGCCGCGTTGCACCCGAAGCCCATGCACATGGTGAGCGCTTGTTTGCCGTGCGCCCCCGCCTTCTGAAACATCGAGTCCAGGTTGAAGGCTACGCGCGGCAGATAGCCGAAGTCCTCGAGCAGCGTAAACAACGGGAAGAAGATCGCCATAGGCGGTAACATCACCGCGATCACCCAGGCGGTGGCCAGGTAGACGCCATCTAACAAGAACCCGTCGAGCCACCATGGCATCGATACGGCGGCGGCTAGGCCCTTCAGCCACGGATGCACAGTGTCGATCAGGAGCGATGCGAGCATCGCCGAGGGTACGTTGGCGCCCTCGATCGTGACCCAGAAGACGACGGCCAGAATCAGGAGCATGAGCGGAAAACCGAAGACTCGACTCGTGAGGAGATCGTCCAGCTTCCGGTCGAATTCGAAGCCCTTCTTCTTCAGGCCCTTGAGCTGGACGCGCCCCGACATCGCTTCGGCGACCCCGAATGCGTGCTCGGTGACGATGTCGTGGAAGTCCGGGGGCAGGTCCCACCTGAGTCGGACGGACGCGTCGAGCAGTCGTGTACGTTCGAATTCCGGGGGGGGCTCCGTTAACACGTTGGAGTCATCCCTGGCCAGTTGGCCCAGCTCTCCGGACCGTACCGCCTCCTGAACGGCCTCGTCGGCGTTGAGCAGACGAAGCGCTACCCAGCGGGCGTTCGGAACGTCTGGGTAGACCTCCTCAACAGTGGGCACGAGGGCCTGGATCGCCTGCTCCACCGCGGGTACATAGCGGTCGAAGCGGTAGGGCTCGGTCTTCCGCTGGCCGGTGGCCACGGCGTGCGCGGCGACGAGCAGCTCGTCGATTCCGGTACCCGAGCGCGCGACTCCAGGAACGACCGGCACACCCAGCTCCGCCTCGAGCTTCCCCACGTCAATGGCAAGGCCGTGCCGACGTGCCTCGTCCATGAGGTTGAGGAAGACGACTACCCGGTCGGTGATCTCCAGAACCTGGAGGACCAGATTGAGGTTACGCTCCAGGCGAGTGGCATCGACCACTACGACCGTTACGTCCGGACGTCCGAACAGAACGAAGTCGCGCGCGACTTCCTCGTCGGTGCTTCCCGCCTGCAACGAGTAGGTACCGGGCAGGTCGACGATCTTCACACGCTCACCCTCATGCTCGAAGGCGCCCTCGGCTCGGACCACCGTCTTTCCGGGCCAGTTGCCGGTGTGCTGGCGAAGCCCCGTCAGGGTGTTGAAGACCGTGCTCTTCCCAGTATTGGGATTCCCTGCAAGCGCGATGAGGTAATCCCACTTATCGGGACTGAGTCCCAGACGAATCAGGCTCTGCGATCGGTGCTGAGCGCACGAGACGCACGGGTCCATCGAGACGGTAGCCATCAGCTCGCGAGCTCCACCGATGCTTCCGTCCGCTCGATGCGGATCCACGCGGCCTGCTCGCGCCGAAGCGCGATCAGGGCACCCCGGATCCTATACGCAACCGGGCTCCCCGTAGCGCTCACGAGCTCCGACTTGATAGCGGTTCCCTTGACCACACCCAGATCGAGCAGACGTCGCCGTTGCGATCCCTGGCAGGCAGGTGAGACGTCAACAACACGCCCAACCTCACCGGGCCGAAGGTCGACTAGCGTGTCCGCGACCTCGTCCGCCGTCTCATCCGTCGGAAGCAAGCGCACGGAAACGTTGGCAGCGACGACCCCGGAGAGCGGCCACTCCCGCCCCCTTCCCCGGACGCGCACTGTCCGGCCGGAGCGCTCCACCACATCGAGCCTCACGCCCAGACCCAGGCCATCTGCGAGCAGGGCGTCGTAGATCTCCCTCGGTTCATCCTCCAGGTGAATGATCTCCACCGTGCGCCCCGGCTGAACGCCTGCGAGCGTGATCCGGTCGACCTCTGGCAGCTCGCCACCGGTCGTGGGAATGGGGTCTCCGTGGGGATCCCACGCCGGATGCCCGAGCCGCGAGGCCAGTGCGTCAGTTTCCTCGGCGGAGAGAGCATGCTCCATGCGTTCCGCCTCGGCATGCCACTCCCCCGCCGGCACGCCCGTACGGTCGGCGAGATACCGCTCCCACAGCCGGTGAGTCCGCACCAGCCTCAAGGCCGACGCTCGGCCGCCCTCAGTGAGGTGAGGGCCCGGCTCTGTCGAACGGACCAGGTCGGACTCCGCCAGTCGCGCGAGGAGAGCAGCGGCCTTCCCAGTGGACACCTCGAGTTGACCCGCCATGCTCTCGATGGTGCACTCTCGGCCGATGCTCTCGCAGGTGTAGACGTGCTTTAGAGCGTCCTCGAGCAGAACCCGCTCAGAGAGGCGCGAGGAGCGCGCCAGGCGGGCGACCAAGCCCCGCTTCGGCCAAAGCACGGCAGCGGTCACGACCACGAACGCCGCGAAGACCACAAGGGCTAGGGCGGGATCTACCATACGGAGAGATTCGTCCATGGAAATATTTAGGTGAGCCTAAATACGCACGACCGCCCCTACACTGTCAAGGCTCGGAGCGGATTCGCTTGCTCGCAGGGGTCGATCCGGCGAAGCTGACGGCCCTCTGGTGGCCATGGCTCTCGGATGAGAGCCTCCATGCCCGAACTCGGTCCGACCGCCTTGACCTACCTGATCGCCGCGCTCGCGGCGCCCATAGCGGGCCCGTTGCTGTATCGGGTCCTGCACGACCATCCCCGGGCGGTGCGCCTCGTCGATGGCTCCGTCTATGTCGCCGTGCCCGCGCTGCTCGCGTGGCAGGTGGGCCATCTCGCGATGGAGCAGTCGATTCTTCTCGTGCTCGTGGCGGCAGCGGCGGGTCTGGCGGTTCCGAGCCTTGCCGAGCGCGTCTCCCAGGCGTTGCATCGCCATACGGATCAGCTCGCGTTGGTCATGGGCGTCTCCGGGCTCGCCCTGCACGCGATGCTCGAGGGCGCCGCTCTGGCCCCCGGGGAGGCCAGTGTCGACTTCGCGTTCGGGTTAGCGATCGTGCTCCACCGCATCCCGGTCGGGCTCATCATCTGGTGGCTGGTGCGCCCCCGCTACGGCCCCGCCGCCGGCGCGCTCGGAGTCGGCGCGATCGTGCTGGTTACGCTCGCAGGATACGGGCTTGGCGCGGAGGTTCTTGCCGCCGTGCACGGAGCCGGGGGAGATCTGTACCAGGCCTTTGTGAGCGGCTCGCTCGTACACGTGGTGTTTCACCAGGGGCGGCACGACCACACGCATGACCACGACTAGACCCTGCTGGAGGAAGCCGGCGGCGGGTCCGGAAGCCGTGGGAGGACCCGCTTCATTGCGCCATTCGGGTCGAAGCGTGCAATCTAGAAGCCAGACCATGCGCACATCACTCCGGACGATTCTCGACTACGTCCCCGCCCTGATGCACTTCTTCCGGCGTGAGCGCGTGTCGCGATGATGGGGTGGAAGAGCGTGGCCGCTCTCGTCTTGGTGGCCATCGTGGCAGCCGCGGAATCGGCGGGCGCTCAATCGACCCCGTCGCCGACGATCAGCGTGTCCACCGACTCGATCGAGATGGGAGAGCTCTTCGAGCTCCAAGTGGGCATCGCGGTACCTCCGGCCACCATCGTCTACTTCCCGGACACACTGGCCGCGACGGTGAACCTGGAGAGCGCGGCGCCGGTCCGTACGCGGGCTGAGCCGACCGAGGACGGGGGAGCGCTGCTAACGCTGACCTACCCGGTGATGGCGTTCGGCATGGGAACGTTGCCGATTCCGGGCTTCGACGTTTTGATGGCCCCGCGCGGAGACCAGGCCGGCGTCGAGGTCCTACCGGGGGGCTCGGTCGTCGGCCTGTGGACCGACGCTCCGCTCCGCGCGGGCTCTGTCGGGCTCACTCGGATCCCTAGGCAGGCCGTATGGGTCGCGCCGGTTTTCATGCCCGCCGACTTCATTGAAGGGATCGATCCTATGCCCGCGAATGACGTCGCGGGCGGGGCCTGGAACTGGCCCTCCGTTGCCCTCGCGCTGCTCTTCTCCTCGGTCCTTGCGGTCACGCTCGTCTCCACCACGAGAACATGGCTCACGCACTCCGAGGGCCGGGGCGCCCCGGCCGAGGACCCGACGCTCGAGGCCCTGCGGCAGCTCGCCCTGAGGCAGCTCGACGACCTGCTCGCGGACGGAATCCACGTAGAGGGCCGTTTGCTCGACTTCTATACCCGCAGCAGCGGCATCGTCCGGCGCTACGTCGAAGCGATGGATCGCGACTGGGCGCCGAGCCTCACGAGCGGCGAGCTGATGGGGCGCCTGGATGAGCGCTGGGGAGAAGAAGCTGCCGCCGGCTTACCCATCGAGTTGGGCGCAGCGGAGGTGGTCAAGTTCGGACGCCTGCGGCCCGACAACACCGCCGCCGAGCGTAACTGGCGGGCGCTCAGGGATTGGGTGGACGCGTCGGGAGGACGCTCATGGTGACGTATGAGCTGTCGCAACCCACCTGGCTCTTTCTGCTGTCGGTGCTCCCGTTGTGGTGGTGGTGGGTACGGCCGCGCAGAACGTGGGGCCTCATGATCGCCCGGGCGACCGAGGCGGAAGGATTGGCTCTGCGCCGTTGGCTCGGGGCCGCGGTCGAGGCGGCGCCGTACGTCCTACGGGGTGCAGCCGTGGCCTGCCTCGCCCTGGCGCTCGCCCAACCGCAGAGGGTACGTACCTATCAGGAGCCCGTGACCGAGGGCGTGGGGATCGTCCTCGCGGTCGATCTCTCGACATCGATGTGGGCCGAGGACATGGCCGACCGCGCCACTCGCCTCGACGTCGCAAAGGAGACGCTGCAACGTTTCCTCGAGACCCGCATCGACGACATCGGACTCGTATCATTCGCGGGCGAGGCGCTCACCCGACTGCCGCTCACGGACGATGGGTACGTCACCAGGGCGGCGGTCGAGGCTCTGGAGGTTGGGCTCCTCATCGACGGCACAGACGTCGCGGGAGCGATCGCAGCCGGCGGGGCCCTGCTCCGCGACTCGCCACATGCGACCAAGGTGCTGATCCTCGTCACCGACGGAGCGCACAACCGCGCAGGCCTGCTGCCAGCGCTGGCCACGCGGGCAGCGGCGGCTCATGGCGTGCGGATCTATTCGGTCGCGATCGGGACCGACGAGGCCGCGGGAGCCGGCTCCGCGAACATGGCGACCGTGCTGACCCAAGCAGCCCTCATCACGGGGGGCCGTTACTTCCACGCCACGGACGCGGCTGCGCTCGATGAGATCTACACGGAAATCGACCGGCTCACGGAGCCCTCCGAGGAGCTGGTCGACCGCGTCGAGATCACCCCCGCCGGGGTGTGGCCCCTCCTCGCGGCCATGGTGCTGCTGCTGTTCGGCGTAGGCATCCGCGGGTCACGGTGGGGAGTGATTCCTTGACCTTCCAGCGTCCAGAGCTGCTCCTGCTCGGGCCGGTGGCGGCCCTTCTGCTGTCACTCGCGCTGACACTCCAGTGGCGCCGTCTGACCCGGGCCGGCCGGTCCTATGGCGACCTCGCCGCCCGGCGACTCATTCCCCGCGCCCTGCAAGGTTTTCCCACCACGCGCATGGTCTCGCTGATTGTCGCGAGCTTGGCCCTAGGTGCTGCGGCGGCCGGTCCGCTCTCCGACACGCCCGAGCCACCCGAGCCCGCGCCACCCATCGATATCGCAGTAACCGTGGACGTTTCCTTGTCGATGAGCGCAGATGACGTGGAGCCGACCCGCATCGAACGGGCGCGCCTGGTCATAAACGAGCTCTCGGAGGCACTCCCCTCGGCACGGATCGTGCTCATTCTGTTCGCTGATTGGCCATACACGCTCGTCCCCCCCACGGATGACCCCGCTGTTGTGCGTTACTTCGCTCGCTCTCTGAGCGCTGATCTCGTATTGGATCGCGACCAGGGCACGTCCTACTCCACGGCTCTCGCCCACGCTCGCACGGCCTTGGATGCTCGACCGAGGGACGGCGCCCGCCGTGCGATCCTAGTGATCTCCGACGGCGGAGCGCACGAGAACGTGCCGGATATCCTGGACGCAGCCGCTACGTCATCCGCGGATAACGTGCCCGTATGGACCGCCGGTATCGGTACGACCGCCGGGACGCCGCTCGTCGTGCAGGACAGACCGTTCGTCGACACGAATGGGCGCCCCGTCGTCGCGACCCTCGATGAAGACTTGTTGCGGCAGATCGCGCGCGCCGGAGGCGGCGACTATCAGGACGTGAGCACCGACCGAGGGCTGCGAGCGCTTCTGGCGGGTCTGGGGGAGCTGGAAGCGGACTCCACGGGCGGCGACCGGGGTCCGCTCGACGCGGCGTTCT
>Ga0114996_10000792_pt1 | contig 44044 bp, 45 predicted proteins | sample ArcticOcean_MG_C_4_FD_87039 | JGI IMG/M metagenome (GOLD analysis project Ga0114996, IMG submission 87039) | Marine microbial communities from western Arctic Ocean - ArcticOcean_MG_CB4_134 | ecosystem: Environmental > Aquatic > Marine > Oceanic | place: Arctic Ocean: Canada Basin | collected... | reverse complement strand
TCCGTGCTTTCGATAGTTCTGGTTGCGGAGATGCTTGTGATTTCTTAGGAGATGCTATGGCTTATGCTGGAGGCTCAATAGGAGCCGTCTGGGGCGACTTCTTAAATCCTTGGGATGATGAACACTTTTTAGATTTTGGTAATACTTCTCGAACCATGCGTGAAGAAATCCCTCCAGATTCGAACGCAGGAAAGGCACTAACGACTATTGGTTGCACAGTAGGTGGGGGTTTTCTTTGGTCAGATAACTGTGCTGAAGAAGGAACCCATGGAAGATTTGCTGCTGAAACTTCTTTCACACACATGCCCAAACAATTCAATGCTTACGAAAACAACATGTTTGGCACCAATTTTACCGAAGTGGCGGCTGCCAGCCACAAAGTTCTAATCACAATTACTAACACCTATGAAGGCAAAGTTACTCAAAAGTTTGAAACTGAATTGGCTGGTTGCGTAGAAATGGTAGACGACTCAGGATCCACCATCAGAGTGATCTGTCCTGGATCTTATGCTTGGTCTTACTTTACTATTGATGCGCCAGGTCTTTGGACAGTCAATGTGAAGTCTTATACTTCTGGAACTTGTGCTAATCCAGGATTAGATGTGAATACTCAGTTCCAAGTAGCCAAACCCGAAGGATGGACACCAGGAGCCGGAGAAATCGAGACATTAGGTGATATAACTGAGGTGCTCAAGTCTAAAGGATTGCCAATTGGACCTCTTGCTTTCCTTGTCACAGTTGGGTTGGCATTACTTTTAGTCCCACCTTCCGATCGGGACGAGGTTCCCGAAGAGTCCGAATCAGAAGAATAGTATAAATAGGTAGCAGCAACGATGTTCCTTTATGAGTGATGTAAGGACCAGCCACTACGTGACATTCAAAATCCTGTCGAAAGGAAACGTAAAATTAGATTACAATTGGGACCATTTCTTTGCTCAGATGAGTGGGTGGGATGTTGAGATGATTCGTTTTGAAAAAGGAGTCAATATACCAAATAAACCTCTTAAGGAGGGCAATTAATGCCCTATATTTCTCAAAAGGACAGAGATAGTTTGGAACATCAGTTGATGGCACTCAGTGTTAGACTAACCACCATGGAAGATGGCTTGACTGGACGTTTGAACTACACCATCAGTTCGTTGATAAATCGTATTCTTGAAGAGAAAGGAATGTCTTACAGTGCAGCCAATGAAATTATTGGTGTTTTAGAGTGTGCCAAGTTAGAACTTTATCGCAGAGTTATTGCCCCCTATGAAGACGAGAAGATCGATGAAAACGGGGATGTCTATGATCAGAAGACACCATAATCCTTAAGTAGCAGTGTGGCTCCATACTTCGTATGGGATACTTCGATGCTGATGCAGAGAAACAGTATGTTCCTATTGTTCAATCAATGGATGAAGCATTCACCCTATTATCATTCCGACAGTATGAAAACTTAGGCCTGCCCATCGACCTTACTGATGTTCTGGGATCTTTAGATGCTCACCAAGAGTGGTTCGAAAGTTTGGAAACTTTGGACAAAGCATTGACTCTTGATTCCGTTGGTGCCCTTCCGATCGAGAACCAATGGGTTTTGGAAGCAGAAATGAAAACTAAAGGCCAGGTTAAGACGATGAGCGGTAAACCTCACAAACCCCGTAAGTTAATTCAAGACAAGAATATCACCCCCGAAGAAGCAGCAAAGAAACTAAAGTTTGAGGCCAGTGGAAAGGATTACCTTTGGGTAGATTGGCGAGATGGTAAGGTTATGATCGCTGCAAATCATCCTACACGCACTTCAATGCATGTTTGTTGGGTCTACACACCAGATAGTCCAACTCCATTTCAGTCCACAATGGAAGGGTTGTCTAATTGGCTAATTTTGACTGGTAAAACCATTCCTGCTAATTTGATTCGAAATCCCACAGAATTAGACTTCTTCATAACTTCATCTACAGTTCTGGATGCTCAAGCCACAGCCCAAGAACTTGAGGACTGCGACTGGCCTTATTTATTAGTAGATGATGGGTTGCCCGGAATGATTAAGATCTCATACGATGATAATCTGACTGATTACGCAGAGGATCCTAATAACTGGGTCATCATTGATTCGAAAACATCAAAACCTGTTTCTCCACCTCCAAAGGGAGGTGGAGGCAATGGTCCACCGCCTCCACCGCCACCTCCGCCACCACCTCCAAGCCCTACGCCATCCCCAGGACCCTTATCTAATCTATTTGATGCAGAGTTCCGAGAAGAAGAGGTATTGTGGAAACAGGATTTCCATACTATGTTGTTTACTGGAACAGATAAGATCTTTTTTGCTTTCCGTGACGAAGAACCGGGTGTTGTTTACACAATAGAACAAATGAGTGTTAAGAACCAACCCATGTGTCGGATCTTGCATATCTGGGAACCTTATTCGGAAAATAAGACTCCTTATGACTCCTACATTCAAAAACTGATTATTGAGCACGATCTGCTAAGTGCAGAACCCGATGACGATTTGGAACCTGAGCCATGGGCAGATCCAACAGAACCTTGGATGGAAGATTTCGCTGCACCCGAAGGTATTTGTCTCTTTTGTGATGAGACCGAGGGACTTGAAGTCATCAATCTCGATGGCCACCAAGAAGAACTTTGTGAAACCTGCCGAGATCCGGAACAATATGTTGCCGAAGATGAAAACGCCACTCTATGTCCTCATTGTGAAGATGCAGAAGCCACAGAAATCTGTGAATGGTGCAAAGGAAAAGAATGCAAAGAATGTTTCCAAGACCACATGGTTGAATGTAATCATTGTGATGGAGAGGGAGAGATTCCCCGTTCGTGGGTTTCAGATAGTGGAGATAGATGGAACCCACCCACATTAGATGTGACAAGATATGAAGATTGTGAATACTGTAATGAAGGACAAGTTTGTGCCGAAGAAGATGTTCCCTATTTTTCATGGGATGCAGAATCATTTTCTGCTGACATGGGCCGAGCAGCAGGATATAACATTTCACCATATTCCGATCAAGAGATTGCTGACTTTCCCTCACAACACGGAATAGTTTGTTCCATGTGTGGATACAATAAGTTCAAGAAGTCTATGGCTACCTATAACAAAGTTCATGGAACTACAGTTTACTACCCCTGCAATCGGTGTGATCATGTGCAAGTTGCTATATTTCATGATCCCGAAGACGGCATCGGCAAAGGTAGTTTTGCAGCAGAATCATTTTCTGCCGACTGGCAGGATTCTCAAATGACTAAAATGGTTACACTTGACTTACTCAAGTGTAAGTCTTGCGGACATGAAGTGGAGGACTACGAGTTACCTACTAAGAAGGGGTTACAGGCGTGTCCTAAGTGTGAACCTTCCGTGTGGAAACTTTATGAGTTACACAATCTGATAGATCGAGATATCCAAATAGATTGGGAGCACTTGGGTTATGATAACCACCCAGCAACACTTGATTCTGTCCTTCAAAAGAAAGGATACACAGTTGATAACTTCCCTCAAGGAATAGAAATCGAAATGAGTGGGGATTACATTTACAAAGATCCTAAAAATCCTGATATAGATGAGATAATCGGAATGGAAAATCCTGCTAAAGTTAGATTATTTGCTCCTCGTGGAGATTGGTTTGAAGGAGAATACTTTGATGGAAAGAATATCATCAGTGTAGGGGATTATGGTGAAAGACTTGAATACTTAGTTTTGCAAGAAATGGGTCCGAAAGGACCAGAAGGTAATTCAAATTGGAATTGGTGGGGATCCACTGTTAAAATTGGAGGATCTGCTCCACAAATAGAGTTTGGAGACGATAGTGAGTTCATTAAAATTGATGGACAGCAATACGATCGGTGGCCACCATTTGAAGCAGAATCGTTTGCTGATACCACTTCTCCAGCCGGCACCAAAGGTTCAGGCATGTCCAGACTCAAAGCAGATGCCATCATCAATAAAGTGAAGGCACACATGGGACCACACTTAGATTTCATTGAGGTTTGTGGATCCTACCGTCGAGGTAACTCCACACCCAAAGATCTTGATTTTGTCGTCATTCCCAAAAAGGGAGTTACCCTTCCCAACATTTTGCCACCGAATCAAGGTGTCAATTGGGTTGGAGACAAGAAAGCCCAAGTTGTCATTGATAATGAAACGATAGACTTTCATGCATCATCACTAACAGGATTGGGTGCAGCACTTATGTATTTCACTGGCCCTGCTGGATATAATATTGGAATGCGTATGCGTGCTAAGAAAATGGGCTTGAAACTGAACGAATATGGAGTATTCGATCGGAACACTGGAGCATACATAGCCGGTGCAACCGAAGCAGATGTTTACCAAGCATTAGGTAAGCCCTACAAATCACCAGATCTGCGAGGGAAATAAATGAGCACTTATTACTATGTGGATCCGTTTGGGGAACACCCAACTGTCGCAACCTCCATGCTACAAGTGTTGGAAAACGATCCTGATTGGGATCTGTGGCCAGACTCTGAAGTTGAGGAAGAGTCTGTGGCTAAATGGGTTCGTAAAGATGAAAGACCTCTTCAGGGTCGCCTGAGTGGATGGCATCCAATCAGACACCTACCTACTGGTAATTATCTCTGGATAGATTATGTGGCAGGATACGACCCAGATATGATACCGGAGTCTTTTCATTTCAAACGCTACGGTGGTAACTATGATGCAGTTAAACACATTCATGATGCAGCCTACGAAGCAGGCATCGTCTTTGAAACTGGTGCCCCAGCAGTTTGGGATGAACACCAGATGAGCGAATATTCTTATGAGCAAGATTTAAAACAAAAAATGAAAGAGCCTGGGTTGGAAGAGTTTGCATCAAATCCGAGTTCCCAGATACCGACCAGCGTAGTATGCGACTGGTGCGGAATCGTTGCTCGCTTTGTTGTAGAGGACACAGCCACAGGAACCAAAGCATTTTGCAATGAGACCCACATGGCTATGTTCTTAGGACTACCAATTAAACCTCAAGGCTATTACGGCTACGAAGTTGAAATGCAACGTGCAGAGGGCTGGAGTGGTGTATCCCTCACCCGAGGTCTTGAAGACATAGATGAAATGTTAGGAAAGAAGATCCGAAAAGCAGCCGAGAGCAGTTCTGCTATTAACTTAGAAGACGGCGATACACATAAACTTGTGATCCAACGTGGAACCGTTCCCTATGGCATTATTGAGGTTACTCGATCAGGAGATGAGGTAGACATTTATTCTCGTCGTTATCAATCTGTAGATGCCAAACATTTTAGGGCACCTTATCAACCGAACCAAACTTTGGGGGATTACTTTACGCCAGATCTGGTATATACCAGCATGGTTAGTGACGACTGGATGACCAGTGCTCTACGATTTGGTGATGGTTCCGTATCTGCGGAAGAATATGCAAGTCAAGGCGATATGGGCTTAATAGCCCGATATGCCTACGAACCCAGCGAACATTTCAATGATCCACAGTGGAATGAAACACATGGTGCTGAAGCAGAACACCCATTAGGTGGTCCAATGTCATCTTTGGAGAGTCGACGACTTTATTATCCTTATGATTCCTATGGGCACCATTTTGCTACCATATTCAATAAAACAGCACCTATGTCTGTTTCTTATCCTATGGGTGAATATAAAGCAGGTGGCGATCTCGACAAGGAGTTTATGCCGACAAGGGGGAGAGGTCGTAATTACCCTCAGAAGACATGGATTCCCTATGGTTTTCTTCAAATTACTACCGAGGGCCAAAATGTTGAAATGGTAGTGATTGATAATGAAGGTGAAGTATTAGACGAAGTTCAATTATTAGAAGATGAAGACGATGAAGATTTCGATTTTTCACCACCTAAAATAATCGAAGGGAAAAGATGGGATTTGGGAGATATTGATGGCATGTCTGGAGTGGAGAAATCCATGATTTGGAGGCGGGTAGAAGTGGGTGAAGCAGAACCATGGCCCTTCTTAGATGTTACAGTGGATGTGCAGGGGTTAGGATTTCATGGGGTTGATAGTTTCCAACTAACAATTCAAAATCCATACACTGGTGAAAAATATATTGATATTTCAGTTCCTGTTGATAACATCCCATCTGGTGACTGGTGGGAAGCAGAATCAGACCTTTCTGAAATCGAATGGCAATTAGATCAGCAGCCAGATTTGTTTACTGACTGGATGGCTTGGTGCGAAAACTTCCCTACCGATCGAAAATTGCATCAACAGATCTTAATTGATACTTATCGAGAAGAAACAGGGCATATCGGATCTTGGGATACTGCTGTTGAGTGGTGGAATACCTTACCGCCCCGATCACAAGAATCTATTTTCAATACTGGAAAAGTTTGGAATACGTTTTTGACCTGGAGAAATGCTTTGCAATGGGCAGCAGAGGATGTATCACAAGTAACCAAAGATCAGGTTCACTGGTTGAAGGATAACCGCTTTCCAGTCCTCATCAATGTTTTGGATCCTAAGTATACTAAAAAACTGAATATATCTGGTAGTTTGAACATTCCCATTTCCAATCCCGACAAGTTCAAAAAGGAGATTCTAAAGAGAGTTCCTAAAAAGGATGCCCTAATTATAGTCTATTGTGCTAATGAGGCTTGTGACGCCTCCTATCGGGCATACAATGCGCTTAAGCGCATGGGGTATACCAACGTCTTTGAATATGATGCAGGCTTAGAGGGCTGGTTTTGGCCACTTACTTTGAAAGCAGAGGGAGATCCACCATGGGTAGTCGCTGCTCGCAAAGTCCTATATGGAAACGATTGGTGGGACATTGATTGGTCAGTTAAAGACGAGTCGCCCAAAGAAGATTGGATCAAGGTCGAGTGGGACGCAGAGAGCGACCCAAACGCATATAAAGGTGCCAGCAGCACTACTCCAAGTATGAGTAATCTGCCCTCTATGACTCTTCCAACGCTTTACAAACAAGACACTAAAGGGAAACTTCGTCAATGGACAATTTCCGTGGAACCACATAGTAGTGGAAACGGATTTGTTCTAATTAGTGAAGCCGGATTAGTCAATGGTAGCAGAGTTCCCAAAGAAGGACAACACATCACTGCTGGAGCACAAAACAGAACTCCTTTTCAACAAGCCGAACTGCAGGCACGCTCTAAGTGGAAAAAGAAGAGTGATAAAGGATACTATGACGATCTGCAGAAAGCCAAGGGCCAAGTTAAGACTCTTCCAATGACTGCACACAAGTATTGGAAGATAAAGAATGGCCAGAAAGTAAAGGATCGAGGCCGAGATATCAATTTCCCTGCTGTAGCCCAAAGAAAGTATGACGGAGTAAGAGCCCACCTCCAAGTGTTATCCAACGGAACAGTCCGGATCACTTCCCGATCGGGATTACCTACTGGATTACTATTGGCAGGTATTCGCAGTGATGCACTCCAACTTGGCCTTCCCGACAATATCATTTTGGATGGTGAAATCTATGCTGGACAGAAACCCGGCACAACTGAACCCCTACACCCACTCAAGTTGATTAACGGAGCAGTTAGTTCTAAGACTTTGAAGCCCAAGCACATGCAAATCCTTGGTGATATCAAACTTTATGTCTATGATGCTGTGCTTCTGGACGATCCAGATGCAGATTTCGTTACTCGATATCGAACAGCAGCCAAGTATCTTGCACCATATACAGGAAACAAGTTTGAATTAGTTCCAAACTATATTGTCAAGAATGAAACCGAAATGGAGGGATTGTTTCGCAAATACCTACAGGAAGGTTACGAAGGACTAATGATAAGAAACGCTAAAGGCTCATATCAGTTTTCTCGATCCAAGAATCTCCAGAAAGTGAAGCCGGCTGAAGATGATGAGTTCGAGATTATTGGTTATGCTGAAGGCACAGGATCTCATAGTGGCATGGTGATATGGGAATGTGCTCTGCCAAACGGCAAGTCATTTACTGTAGTTCCTAAAGGAACCCATGCCGAGAGGAAAACATGGTTCAAAGAAGCCCAACAAGGGCAGCATATTGGTAAGTTACTAACTGTTGAATACGCTTATCTAACTGATGATGGAGTGCCGTTCCATCCCAGAGGCAAGACTTTTTATGTGAAGGTGTGATCAATGTTTGTATGGATCCAAAAGAACTGGCAATCGATCAGTATTATTGGAACCAGCGTTGCCTTCGCAGGGGCATTAATTGGTTGGCATTTTATTTCCCAAATCCCAGAAGCCCGAAAAGATTTGCTTGGGATAGTAATAATTTCTGGCTTAATTACAGGATTAACAATAGCAAGTTACTTATTAGGGGAAAAGGAGTGGGAGCGTAATTTATCTTTGTTAGATCGACCACTGCCCATCTTAGCCTCTTTTGTTTTTCCTATGTTTTTAGGAACGTGGAGCATCCTCTGGGATATTCCCGGTTTTTTGAATAAGAAAGAATGTCTTACCCGTCCAACCGAAGGTCAGCCTTACCTTTGGAGAAATGGTCAGTGTTATACTCCTGCAGAATGGAAACTTATACTTTGCGAAAAACATCCAACTTACTGTTAAGGATAAATAGGTGACAACAACTTTATTATTTTATGCATTGCGATAGCCCCTACTGTGGGCGGGATGTCTCGAAAGCAAGTAAGCATAATCTTTGGGAGCCCTATTGCAGTCGTTATTGTAAACTTTATCACCGTAGTGGACGCACCTATGATGGCCGTTTAACAAATACTCACATCTTAATTTTTGAAGCCTTAAGGGAACAGAAATCGTTTCTATCACGCACTCATTTAGCCAAACACCTAAATAAGACCAGAGCCACAATTAACGAGTCTGTTCTTAACATGGAACGATATGGTTGGATCAAAGATACATCTATTGAAGACAATGGAGAACGGAAAGCGGTTAAATTAACAAAAGAAGGCAAAGCCTACTGTAAAGATGGAGTGCCAGAACATAAGAGAGAACCAATTACTGCTCCTTGTGATGGTTGTGCCGGTGGCAGGGCCACCATGCACTGGGAAGATCCTCGGAAAGCCAACCAAACTTTTTGTTCATGTGAGTGTTATTACACCAACGTTTGTGGATCCGCACGAAAAGGATCAAGAAATTATTTAGTTTTGAAGATCTTAAGGGCTAAAGGACCAATAACAGCCAGAGACTTAGGGTATGAGTTAGAAAGATTCAATACTCGAGGCACATCGATCAGAGTTGCTAACATTTTAAGACTGTATACTCGTGGCCAGGCAGTCTACAAAGAAGAACATGCTGCTAATAAACACCCAAACATGTATTTTTGGACGGGAAAAAAGGAAATGCACCAACTTTTCCACCCATAGAGTTAAATATGTGTTACTTCTTAAGTGGACTGTGGCCAAAATCGTTCTGATTGATGGCGGATTCTTTGTAGGCAAGTTTGCTAAACATTGGAGCCCCAAAGGTAGACTACAGCGTGCTTTTCGTAAATTGAAAAGAGGGAAAATGCGTAGAGATTCATTCTACAAGTTTTGTCGCAAAGTGGTGCATCAAGATCTTAACTACCTAACAATGAGATTCACTCAAATGGGTTGTAACCCTAAAGATGGCTCACAAGTATACTTGTGTTATGATGGAGTTCAAGGCCGTAACGATCGAGGAAAGGTATTTTCTGAATACAAAGGTAATCGAGCCACAGATGTAGAAGATTACAATGCTGGAACGCACGTTTCCCACGATCTGCGTTCAGATCTGACGAACATGGGTTTTGATCCGATGAATATCCGTAAAAAATGGACTTGCTTGTATGAAGACACCAAAGAAGCCGATGATTTAATTGCTGAAATGGTAGACAGTGCAGACCCAAAGGATGAGATCTTTATTTTTAGTGCTGACAGTGATTTATATCAACTTTACTATCATCAGCCAAACGTTAGATTCCACAACTTTGTTATGGAGACAGATATGGCTGCTATGAAGGCAAAAAGTGGGGTAGAGTGGGAACTGTATGCTGATTGGAAGGCATTAGCCGGAGATACCAGCGATAATATCCCGGGATTAAGGGGTATTGGACCTACCACTGCTGCAAAACTAATTAACGACTATGGATCCTTAGAACACATACCCATAGAGAACTATCAACAATGGCGAGTGGTTGATTTGGCTTCCAGTTCACAAGTTTTGCTTGATTGGCGAGCGGACAAAGATAAAACGATCGAGTATTGTGTCCGAAAGTTTGGTGTGCCGTGGAAAAGAATTGAACATCAAGAGGAGACATTATTAGCCCCTAATCAATATCAGAAATTGATGGAAGTCCTTGAAGAAGATCATTTTGAGGTTACCAATGTTCGACATGAGATTTTGAATTATCGCAGCATTATTAAATTACCTATTAAGCCTGTTGTTCATTATTACTCTGAGGAAGAAATGGGGAACCTATAAATAGGTGACCCACCCGATCGAAATCATGCCTCTTGAGATTGTCTTGGACGAAGATACCCTGCGTAAATGGATTGATTGGATCTGGACGCAAGCCGATGATGATAACGAAAATGGGCATAAAGGTATTGCTCATTTACTCCACACAATTTTACTACACGGAGCACTGCACCGAGAACCAACAGATATTGTGCTTTACAATTTTAGAGATGGTGAAGAAGTAATCGCTGATTATGATACTGAATACGCCAAGTATTTGGATTATTTGGCCCGCCAACCAAATCTAATTGATGGGGTCAACACTTGGAAGGAACTGTATCCTGATAAGGATAACCAGCCCTCTTCTGAAGAAGAGTAAACTATAAGTAGGTTCCACCATATAGTATTAAACATGGATTATGTCTTATTGACCCTGTTTATTTTAACATGGGTTACTCTTGGGTGGCACATTAAAACAACTGGTGATATCTACCGAGCACAAGCCGATCAAACAGATAAGTTAATTCAAATAGTGATGGGGGACGAAGAGGAACCTTATTGTTGGAGATGTGCAGAATCTGGAGACGACCCATACGAAAACCCAGTCGTTTGTGAATGTGGGGTATGTGAAGATTGTGAACATGCCAAGGATTGTCAGGCCACAGGAGCCGAAGAAGAATGATGGTGGGAACATGCTTGATGAAGAAGCCATTAAGAAGTTGTTACATGAGCGAGGTATTTTTGAATTGTGGTTGGATAAACACAATCATTTCATGTCATTTATTAGGACAATTGGCTCGGTTGTAGGATTCGTTATTTTGTGGAAGGTATGGTGAGAAAATGAAGGATACTCCTGGTGTGCAAATCTTTGTAGATTCCAAAGAAGCCCCACGAACTAAGGATCTCAGTCGTATGACTTTGAATGCAGAAGTTAAGAATCTGCCCGAAGGAGATTTCCTTCTGATCGGGCCGGATGGATCCACTACTGCTGTGGAACGCAAAACTTGGAATGATGCCTATAATTCCTGGCAAAGTAAAAGGTTGCCCGAACAAATCTCCCGTTTAGTGGAGAATGCAGATATGTCTGTCCTTTTAATGGAAGGAGAGTGTTCTCTCAAATGGTTTGGTAAGGATCAAGTTCTTGGATTGAAAAACTTCTTGAATCGGATGTCATTGGAGGTTTGTCCAGTAGTTTATACAGATACCTTAGAACAAACTATGCGATTTATTCGATCACATGCGTTACGCATGGAAGATGGAACAGTTAATCAACTAATCCGTCCTGTCACTGTGGTAACTACCACAAGTAGCCGCCATCATGCTTTCCTTGAACAAATCCCTAAAGTTGGGAAACAAACTGCTAAGAAGATCCATGAAAAGTTTGATTCTGTGCAAGATTTTGTTACCAATTGGGACCAAGCATTGGCAGAGGGTATAGTTAAAGGTGTAGCATGGCAGTCGGTAGCAGATTTTATTGCTGAGAAATGGATAACCCTTGATCAACGTGAAGTTCTCTTTACAAAAGGCAAGCAAGCGAAACTATAAGTAGGTCACACCAACACTTGTTTAGTATGCTTCAGGCTAAAGTGCGAGTTCCCTTAATGAAGAGGTTGCTTCAAGGGCTTGAAGCCATCAATGAAGAAGCAATTTTTCAGTTCAGCCCAGATGGTTTGAATGTGCGAGTAGTAGATTCTAATCGGTGGAAGATGCTTAACGTAAATATGGCCGTTGAGGGATTCCAAGATTTTCAATGTGGTGGTAACTATGAATGTGGTATCGTCTTTAGTAGGATCAAAGACATTGCCAAAACTCTGACGGCTAAGGATGAATTAGTTATTCAATATGATGGGGAAAACTTTGTGTTGTTGGCTAATGGGATTGAAAGGACGATTAAATTGCTAAGGTTAGAGTTGATGCAGGAGGTCTTAGACTGGCCCGCATTTGATTATACATATAACGCTTCCTTCAATGCCAAAGAAGCCAAGGATTTTCTCCGAACGCTGGGAGATACTGGTTCCTTTGATATTAGTGTTGAAGAAGGAGATCTTCAATGGGAATCCAATAACAAGGATGAACCGATTATTTGGAAACCTACCGAGCCTACTGTGATGTCTGAAGAAACATCACAAACTACATATTCTACTGATCAGGTATTAGGAGGGCTTGCTGCTGCAAAGACCGAAGAAATAATACTGAAAGGTGGAACTGACATGCCATGTCAGTTTACTTGGATCCCTGAAGAGGGAGTTCAAGTATCAGCATTAGTAGCCAACAGAGTGTGATAACATGAATCCGATCGACAATAATAACCCACCACGAAAGTGTAAACCAACGAACTACCAAGCCGCTAAGTTACTAACTACGGTCGGAGAAGACATCACATCTCAAATGGTAATTGAACGCCTAATTGAAACAGGACGCAAAGAAGTTATTACTAAACGTAGTCTGTCAGCCCGAATGAAACAAGACAAGGATTTCATTGTAGTTTTGAAAACTTCCCGTGGACCAACAGTGTTTCGCAGAATCGCATAAGCGCCATTTAGTGTAGCCTTTTGGGAAGCATTAAGTAGTCGAAAGAACCATATATAGAGACCCCGAGGTGACTGTGTGAATAATCAAGAATATACTCCCACCAATTTTGCTGAAACCATCTTTAAGCAGCGTTATGCACTGTCAAATAATGAATCCTGGCCAGAAGCATGTAAACGTATTGCAAATCATATCGCAGCAGCCGAAGAAAACGGAAGCAGATCAAAATGGAGTGGTCGTTTCTATCAAAAGTTGGTAACTAACTCCTTTGTCCCTGGCGGGCGAATCTGGTATGGGGCTGGAAGGCCCAAAGGCCAATTATTGAACTGCTTTGTGATTCCAACAGATGATAGTCGTGAAGGCTGGGGCAAGACGGTGAGTGATATGCTCGTTATTTCTGGAACAGGTGGAGGCGTAGGTATGAACCTTTCCCCGATCAGACCCCGTGGTAGCCCCATTCATGGCACAGGTGGTGAATCCACCGGAGCAGTTTCCTTAATGCAAGTAATCAATCAAACCGGCGAAGTGATTAAAGCCGGCGGTGGCCGAAGAACAGCACTAATGTTGTGTTTGGATTATGATCACTTTGATGTATTAGAGTTTCTGAACGAGAAGTTTAACAAAACTGAGATTGATTATCAAGATGAGGAACAAGTAAATGTTGCCTTGGCAGAGACATTCCCAAACCTACCTACTTCTGAAATTACAACGATGCATGAACTTCTTCAAACTGGAGAGAGCGGAGTAGCCGACGCTCTACAGATCTTGATCAAATACCAGAAAGACCAAGTTCTTAAGAATGCAAACATTAGTGTTTGTGTAGATAATGCTTTTTTTAGTGCCGTAGAAAATGACGAGGATATAATCTTCAAGTGGAGAAACCAAGAAGTAGGAGAGATTTCTGCTCGAGATCTCTGGGATACTTTGGCTACCAATGCTTGGGAATCTGGAGAGCCAGGAATCCTTAACAAAGGTTTGGCTAACGATATGAACAACATCTGGTATCATAAACCTCTGATCGCTACTAACCCTTGTGGAGAAATCTGGTTGGAATCCTATGGTTGCTGTGATTTGGGAGCCCTTAATTTGGCCAATCATATTCTTCCAGACGGATCCGATTTTGATTGGGATACTTTGGCTGATTCTGTCACCGTCGGTGTCAGATTCTTAGACAACGTCTTAGATGTGAACAACTATCCTTTGTCTGAAATTGAAAAGAATTGCCAGAATGTTCGGAGAATTGGATTAGGTGTCATGGGCTTAGGTCATGCACTGGTTCGCTTAGGCGTTAGATACGATCGTTCTGAAGGTCGAAAATTAGTAGACAAACTATTTAATTTCATTAAGAAGAGAGCCTACGAAGCCAGCACATACATTGCTGCTGAAAAGGGACCATTCCCTGTTTTTGATTCTGAGAAGTTCCTTGAATCTGGATTCTGCAAGACATTACCAAGATCCATTAGAGCCAAAATCGCAGAATATGGCATGAGAAATTGTGCTCTCCTTACAATCGCACCCACAGGAACAACCAGTATCCTATCAGCCACAAGTAGCGGTATCGAGCCTATTTTCGCACCGGGATATCTACGTCGCTATCATTCGGCTAAAAGGGGATCAAATGACAGCATTATTGAAGAAGAAATTGTAATCGATCCTCTTTTTGAACAAATGTATACTTCTGGTGTTGATGTAAGTTCTATGGTAGCCGCTCATGAGATCTCAGTTGAGAATCACCTTAAGATGCAAGTAGTATGTCAGAAGCATATTGATAATGCTGTTTCCAAGACCATCAATGTTCCCAATGATTATCCAGTAGACAAGTTCTCTGAGGTATTACTCAAGTATGCTTCTCTCCTTAAGGGTTCAACCGTCTATCGTAGTGGTAGTCGGGGCAATGAACCCCTAACCCCCCTTTCAGTCCAAGAAGCCACTAAGCATCTGGAGTCTAAGCAAGAGACCATTATTGGTGTTGCTCAAAGTGATTGCCCAGGAGGTATCTGTGAAATCAGTGATGCTCCTGTGAAAGTAACCGAACAGGAACCAGTAGAAGAACTGTTAAGTAGGTAATCCCCTAATCATTATTTATGCTTGATGGTATGCGGATACTGGTAATGGCAGATCTGTATGCACCCTTTCAGGGTGGAGGAGAAAAATCCACACAATGGTTAATTCAACGCCTGCATGACTGTGGAGCACATATCGAAGTCGTCACGATGACTCCTGAGATAGCAGGCAGGGATGTGGACCTGCCGTATGCAGTTCACCGATTCCCTGCCGTAGATTCACCATGTTCTCCAGATCTGATGCCACAACTTCAGAATAACGAAGGCTTTTATGGTTGCACTTCTGAGATGTTAGCAGAAGTGAGCCAATGGGATCCATTTGATATAATCATTGGCTACCGTTATTGGGGTGGATACTTAGGACTAATGAGTCCGATTCGAGTTCTTTCAGAACTTTGGAAAGTTCCTTTTGGAACTTATTGGCATGATCCAGGTGGTGTAACTAACAGTCATGCTCCACATCCAGTTTTCTATGCTGATTTTGAATTATTCAATTCACAATATTATCAACAGGTGGCTGATGAAGCCCTCCATTCTATGAACCAACCTACCCAAACCTTTTGGATGCCACCACCTTTAGATCCGGGAGATCTCTCGTCCTACCATTATTTGCTGGATGAATGGCAAAGCCGCCCCTATGATTTCGGATACATTAACTGTAGTTGGACTAAAGGATTATCAACTGTTCAACGCTTAGCCGGTTTACTTCCCGATCGGAAGTTTCTTCTTAAGACAGGAGGTCATGGTATCCAACAAACACCCAAACTATTTACTAACATTACTTATGAGGGTTGGTTTCCGACAATGGACGATTTTTATCGCCAATGCAAAGTGATTTTGTATCCTTCCTATAAAGAAGGTTATGGGATGATTCCTTTTGAGGCTGCCGCCAACGGATGTTTAGTAGTAGCCAACGATCACCCAATTATTAGAGAAGCCAGCCAAAGTTTTGCTACTTTGGTAGACGGTTACGACCATTGCACTCGTTGGGATTGGCAATATACTTGGAAATACCGATTTACCAATATTGAATGGAATGATATGCACCAGAAAGCCGCTGACGAGTGGGAGTATGTTTTAGATGATTTGCCTTGGGAGGATCCCAGTGAATCTATTGAAAAAGGATTACAGGCTGTTGAGGAACACCAACAATTAGTAGAAAGACAAGTTCAAGAGTTCATTACTTATTTAGAGGGGCTAAAATGAAAGTTATTACCATGACTGCTTGGCGAAGACCAGATTACTTCGATAAAGTGCTGAGTGCTTTAGAAGTGTGCACCGGATCTGAGGATTACAAAGTTTTAGTTCAAATTGATGGTGGTTACCCTGATGCTCAAGAAGTTATGGAGGATAGGTGTTGGAAATCTACTTTGAATGTAATTGCCGTGACTGAAATAACTAATATCGGGTGTGCGGGTAACACGCACAAGGCATTAAGCAGAGGGTTTGCAGAACATGTAGAGTGGGTCATTCATTTAGAGGACGATACTTTACCATCCAAAGATTTCTTAGTCTATATGGAAGAAAACCTTAGTCGCTACCAAACTATTGACTCTATTTTTTCTGTTACTGGGTATCAAGGAACTCACGATCGAGACTGGAAGACACCTTGGTTTGAGAATGATGCAGAAAGTTTGGGCATTGCCGAATGGTTTACTTGCTGGGGCTGGGGGACGTGGCGAAGAGTTTGGAATCAATTAGATGAGGGTTGGTTTGGTATTAACTGGAATGATAAGGGAGATACTTATCGTCAAATCCATGGTGAATCTCCTGAAGGAGATGAGTTTCTTTCTTGTGTTACCAAAAAACCAACGGGATCTTGGGCACAACCTATGAATCATTATTGGAGAGACCATATCGGATCACCGTATGAAATTAAGCCAGCAGTCTCTCGGATCCAGAATATTGGTGTAGAAGAAGGGGCTTTCGCTACACCCCAATATAACTTGGCTATGCAACATACCCCAAACTTTATCGAAGATCTAATAAATCAACCTAATTATCCCCTTGATCATGATTTTATTGAGTTATTCCTTGCAGAACAATTATAAACATGTGTATGCGCCACCATAGATTGCTAAACTATAAGTAGTCGCTGTGCCATTATCAACCCATGGTGGGATTTGAAACAGCCATTGAGCGTGTCCATTTGCGATTAGAAACAATTTCTTTATTATGTAAGAATACCAGCAAAGTCGTTGAGTCCCAACAGCATCACATGGACGCATTGAAAAGCCTTGTTCTTGAAATGAGGGAGGCCAATGGACAAAAGTGATGACAAAGTTCTTGAGTTTTCAGAGAGGCTTCTTGAACTTTTAGAGACTTTTGCTGATGAAACCCAAGGAATCCACGATATGTTTGTTCAGATCGGCAACCAAGTCGATCATATTCGTGAAGATACTGATTATTTGACTAAAACTGTGCGTGACGGTAACGGACAGCCACCCTTATTGACCAGACAAGCCATCGTGGAAGAGAAATTAGCCCGTGCAGAAAAAGTCAATGATAAATCCCGTGAAGTGATCTTAGCCATGGTTACCAGTGCTATTGCCTTAATTGCATCTATGGTTGCCATCCTTTGAGGGCTTGAAGACAAACTATTAAGTAGTCGTGAGCATAAAGATGGCTATGCCCTACGCAGACCCGGAAACTAAGAAAAAATACATGGAACAATACAATAAGCAGTATTACCTCCGTAACAAAATGCCAAGGGATTTGGTGCAGAAATCCGTTAAAAGTAAGTCTAATCTAAGATACAAGAAGCGCACATGGCTTCTGGAAGCCTTTGGACTCCAGAATGATCCGACTGCACCTAAGTTTGAGTTTTCCCATCCAGGCCACGAAGGATCCGTATTAGATTATTCCTGGGCAGATCTTCAAACACATCTCTCTACAATTCAAGTAGGAACTCGAAGTCAATTACGCTCTTTGAGGCGTTCTGTTTGAGTGCTGTTGTATGTTGGTATAGTGGTGGGGTCACTTCAACAGTGGCCACGAAACTTACTTTAGAAAAATATGACGAAGTGGAAATCATATTTTTTGAGACTGGTAATCATCACCCAGACAATAAGAGATATTTCAAAGAATGCGAAAAATGGTTCAAACAGTCTATCACAACACTACAACATGAAAAGTTCGGGGATATTTATTCGGTTTTCAAGAATCGTAGATTTATCAATTCTCCATACGGAGCACCATGCACCCAGGAATTGAAGAAAAAAGTCCGTCAAGAATGGGAAAGAAAAGTCAATTTCAAGGAAAATTATGCAGGCCAGATATTCGGATTTGAGGCTGAACCAAAAGAGATTATGAGAGCCCAGAGATTTGAAAAAGAGTTCCCATATACCAACCCCATATTTCCATTGATCGACGCAGATTTAACCAAAGAAGACTGTTTGAAAATCCTAAAAGAGAATAACATTGATCCGCCCATTATGTATCAATTAGGGTATGCTAACAATAATTGTGTGGGGTGCGTGAAAGGAGGAATGGGATATTGGAACAAAATACGAGTAGACTTCCCCGAAGTATTTGAAAAAACAGCGGCTTTGGAGAGGGAGATAGGCGCTTCGTGTATCAATGGTCAATACCTCGATGAATTAGACCCATCAAGAGGTCGTATGTCAAAACCCTACGTCGAATCATGCGGTTCATTCTGCGATAATTTGGACGGGACCGATTAGTAATCTTTATATAGGTGCCCACAACCAATAATAATTAGGTGAAACCATGAGTTACGACCCATTTAGAAATTATCGCTACAATAACAACCGCAAGAGGTATCCAGGTTGGTTTGAATACTTTGAGATGAACAGCCCTGCTGATCAAGACATGGAAAAAATCATGTCCAGTATCCTTCAAAGTCTTCGGGACTCAACAGAGCCCCAACCAACCCATAAGGTCTTCAAACACGTATACACACGCACAATCACTGCTAATGGTCGCACATTTAAGGTCACAGTAGAGGAACTTATGGAAGAAGACGAAGTTGCTTCAGCCGATTCTGAAGATCCACAACCTTCCGAGGAAGATCAAGACACCGAAGAGTAATGTTCCCCTCCCGATCGGAGTTGAGCCACCAATCACGGTATGCGAAACTTTATATAGGAGGAAACATCCTTTTTGTATTAGAGGGGACAGTGGGTCCCCTATGAACGAAAACACAGATGATATTATGGTAAACAATAAGACGAACTCAAACAAGATACTGATGACAATTTTGACTGCTATTATGCTTGCACTAAGTGCAGGTGTTGTGGCAGCAGATGGGACCGACCCCCTTGACCCCTCCGATGGTGGGGCAGACTGGGACGGAGACGGACTAACGAACGCTGAAGAACAATCCCATGGAACGGATATGACAAAGGCCGATTCTGATGGTGATGGATTACCAGATGGGTGGGAAGTTGCTCACGGCCTCAATCCTAACAACAGTGGTGATGCAAATGCAGACCCCGATGGTGATGGCCTAACTAATGCACAGGAATACGCACGAGGAACAAATCCTAATTCCGCAGATACAGATGGTGATGGACGGCCAGATGGCTCAGATCCATTCCCTAATGACCCCAATGATGGGGAATACTCCGATAGTGATGGAGACGGCATCCCCGATGCTTATGATCCTGATTATCAAGATCCTGAAGCCGGCTCCGGAAACGGAGGCACAGAAGGTGGAGGAGAGTCCGACGATAATGGCCAAGGTGAAGGCCAAGGCCAAGGACAAGGTCAAGGACAGGGTCAAGGACAGGGCCAAGGTCAAGGACAGGGCCAAGGACAGGGTCAGGGACAAGGACAAGGACAGGGTCAAGGCCAAGGTCAAGGCCAAGGCCAAGGGCAAGGACAAGGTTCCGGTCAAGGACAAGGTCAAGGACAAGGTCAGGGCCAAGGCCAAGGACAAGGCCAAGGACAAGGTCAGGGTCAGGGCCAAGGTCAAGGACAACAAGGACAACAAGGGCAGCAAGGCCAGCAGGGCCAGCAGGGCCAGCAGGGCCAGCAGGGCCAGCAGGGCCAGCAGGGTCAGCAAAGTGGACAGCAAGGTCAGCAAGGCCAGCAAGGACAACAAGGCCAGCAAGGACAACAAGGACAACAGCAGGATAACGGACAAGGACAGCAGCAGCAAGGTGGGGAACAGGGTGGTCAGCAAGGTCAGCAAGAACAGCAAGACCAGAATGGTGACAACCAGAATGGACAAAACCAGCAGCAGCAAGGTCAAACCCAGAACGGTCAACAAGGCCAACAAGGGCAACAGTCTGATCAGCAGCAAGGACAGCAACTGGATAACCAAGATTTGAATGGCAACAATGATAATGACGGGGATGGAATCCCTGACGACATTGATACCGATGATGACAATGACGGTATTCCAGATGACATTGATGATTCACCTGTAGATCATGACAATGATGGCATTCCTGATGATACGGATGATGACGACGACGGAGACGGCATCGATGATCGAGAGGAAGTCAATGACGGAGATCCAAACACGAACATTTATGATCACGACAATGATGGCATTCCGGACCGTTTTGACATGGATATCGATAACGATGGAATTGACAACTATAACGATGTGTATGCTAATGGCTCAGATGCAAGACGAGATCATGACAACGATGGATTGAATGACAGTGTGGATACCGATGACGACAACGATAACATTTTGGATGTAAATGAGTTGGATGGTGCATGGGGTTCTTATCGCTACGATCATGACAACGATGGTATCTGGGACGCTACGGACACAGACGACGACAACGATGGCCTATCTGATTGGTTTGAGGCCAATGATGGTAATAACTTGACAGGACAATTCGATCATGATAACGACAGTATTCCCGACCATTTGGATCCTGACGACGATAATGACGGCATTCTTGATGTCTTAGAAAGTTGAAATCATTAAGTAGTAGGAAGACCCATAGGGTTTTGTGAATCTTAAGGATTGGCAACTCTACTTGGCGGATGTCCCCCATTTACTGGGGAATATGCCTTGGAATCCCAAGATAGGTATGTGGCTTAATAAGAAAACCCACATCCCCCACCAAGAAGGATTTACCACTTTCCAAGTGAAGGATTTCTATCCTATTGTTGGATATGGTAGCCATGATCCTTCAACGTATGAAGAACATGCTAAAGATGAGAGCGGTTATCAGATCTGGATAAAGGATTCAGAAGGCAATTCCGATTACAAAATCAATACGGGACCCATACCTGCATGGATCAATTACAGAATGGATATGGCCTTTGAAGGGAACCCAGTAAGTGTTGAACCTTCTTTTTTGACTTCAGATGACGATATTGCTGGTTGGCATTACCTTAGTAATGGTTACGAATTGATGGACCCCAATGAAGACCAAGATTCTGCTGCTGCCCAATTAGAAGTAGTAGCCGGTAAAGCCTATGATAATCGGCAAACTCTCTATGTATTGGCAACTACTTTCGGACCAGAGAGTGAAGAACTTGGTGAGGAGGATTGGTGGCAAATGTTTGCTTTAGTTCCCCAATACCCCTACGATGAACAGGGAGACACACAGAGAGACTATCGTTTAGTATCTATACAACCACTCAACCAAGTCTATCGACACGACGATCAACAACAGATAAAAAATAACACTGCTTGGAAAGACGCTCCCAATCTTAGTTTAACTCGTCATCAGATGTTTGATAGTCGCCAGTTACGAGAATCCCTGAGAGCGTCTAAAGCCCAAGGATTTACACCCACATCCCAAACTATTTCTCGAATACTACATGATGTGTCGGACCTCCACCCAGCCAAAATATGGTATAAGGTATCTCCATTTCCTGGAAATTGGCAGTCGATCAATACACAGCGCATTGATGTTTGAGTTAAGAACCTTTATATATGCTTGCAGTATAAGCAATATCATGGTGAGAGTAAAGTTATTCCCTCGTGAATTAAAATGGTGTCAGAGCCATGCTGAAGAGATCGTGGAATACTATGGAGGCAATAATACAGCAGGATCAGGATCCTACAACCATAATAATATCGGAAGCAATATGGTAGGAGTAAAATCTGAAGTTGCTACCAAAGTTTGGCTGAAGAGAAGTTTTTCTCTACAAGATATCAAGTGTAATTTTGAGGAGTTCAAGAATAAGAAATTGAAGGGAGATCTAAATCTCTTTGGACAAAGTTTGGAAGTCAAAGGTTTGAGACCACACCAATGGGAAAAGTTCAAACGATGTATCCCTCCCCGTCAATTAGATGCTTACGTTCGGGATAAGGCTATTGTTATTTGGACCACTGCAAAGGCAGACACCAAAGGCAGACAAGTTGAGTTAAAAGGTTGGAATTATGCTCACGAGGTTAAAGACAAAGGGATCTTCCGTAGGACGATTTGCGACAACATTTGGCTCAAAGAGGATGAGGACATGAGATCTATGGAGACATTAGTAGAGATCTTGAAATCTCAGTGAACTACCCGATCGGATTTAATCATCAGCGAGAACTGGGGATTCACCAGTAGCAGGTGGGAGATTAGGTGCCTCATCCTCATTACGAGCAATCCATTCTTCTTCTTCGGGAGGAACATCAGTGTCAGCGAAGATGGCCTCCACAGGGCACTCAGGGATGCAGGCTCCGCAGTCGATGCATTCGTCTGGGTCAATCACGAGGTATGTAGAGGCCTCACGGAAGCAATCTACTGGACAGACAGCAACACATTCCTGATATTTGCAGTCAACACAACCAGATACTACTACGTGGGTCATGAGAATCCTTCACCTCAATTGGGCATCTGTCATAGCCTTAAGAAACTTTTTTGCACTGACTTTGAAGTTCTTACCCCAATCAAGATGTGCAGTAATTAAATCTGGATCCTCGCCTTTCCTAAGTGGTGCGCTGCTCCAAGCAACAACTCGATTAAGATCGAAAGTTACATTGTCAACAGTAAACCAATTTTTCTTGGCCCATGGTTGGTTAATCATAAGGGGACTTCCCGAACGGATTCATAATTACTCTTCCTTACTTAGTTCTTCTTTCACTTTTTCTAAGACCTTTTCTTGGCCCGAACTTACTTTTTGTTTATTGACCATACGGATCCACATCCAACCACCAATAACTGCTGCAGTTCCTGCTACAGCCTTGTAAAGATCGGGTAAACACCCAGTAGCACGTAGATTCAGAGCAGATCTAACAATAAAGTAACCGCCACCAGCGCAGATAATAATTCCTCCAATTAGTTTAGGATCAACCTTGTTAGCCATGGGCTATATCAACTTACACGACTACTTAATGATTTCTGTAGGAACCTATAAGTAGGAGGGACGCCTAAAGGATAATATGAGCCGCACTATGATGAGATTGAGCCCGAAGCATTTGAGAAAATTGTCTCCCGATCAGTTACTGAACCATGTGGAAAGTCGCATGGGAACCTTGTGTAAGCGTAGTATTGGTGCTTACAACAATCGCAGTGATGTAGTTGGCCGTGACAAAGTAGATATTAGCACATTGAATCCAGAAACCCTCGTTTATCTGGCCGATGTCTTGAACCGTGTCGAAAGAGCATAGATTTATATATCACCGACAACAACCTAACTCATGAGTTCTACTTGGGATGAATATCAAGCCGCTATTGCTAAAGAGAAGCGGAAGCAAGCATTACAAGAAGCCGCCACTGGTGAAACCAGCAGGCACCGTTTGGATAAGGCCAAGGTTGTGCCCGATATTCCTATTGTGGATCCACATCAACCACCCCATTGGTTGAAGGCTATCGATCCTGAACAACAGCAGGAAGTTCATGAAGCCATTAAAGAACAGCAAGCCAAAGATCATTTGCATGAGTTATTGTTTGGTGAAAAGCAACGTGTTCGAAAGTCTCAACTGCAAAATAAGAGATTTTGGAAACAAGGTGATGATAAGTGAGTATCAGACGACAAGGATATGAATGGATTTTCGACGACATCGGCGGAGTCCCTATTAAGAAGATTGCAGAACTTACTGAAAAGGAAAACTCGATTTTTACATCTGGTATTGGTAATGCTACCATTACTGTTCGAAATAAGACCCCCGATGATGCATTCATCGTAATTGACTATGTAGGCTCTACACCCGGCATCTGGCCACAGACAGGGCCTAACTGGAAACCTCGTGGCTATGTGCAAATCGTATTAGAAAGCACTTCTTACTTTGAAGATCCTGATTGGGTCCAAAACTCAGGTATCGGAGGCTCCACTGCCCCATATCCAATTAGTGTTGATTATCAACCTGCCTATAGCGAGATGATCCCGATCGAGATCCCACCCAATACTAACTGGGATGTTAAATATCGGATTTTTAATGCTGTTGTGGAGAGTAATGAAGTCTATACGTGTCCCAGTGACAGCACAGCAGAAACGTATTCCAGCCTCAATCCTGTTATTACATTCAATTGAGGTGAGTCCATGGGTCTGGCATTTACACTTAACGCTATTCTCAAAGAACCAATAAATGCGGTTCCATTTCTTGATAATTGTTGGGAGTTGTCCAGGACTAAGGATCTTTTCTCTGAATATCGTTGGTCCGGATATACAGATGTTGTGAAGTGGACAGTTAATGAAGCAACCGTGGCTAACGGGGTTCTTATGTTAGTAGGTAGTTTACAGGTTGTTTATGATAGCCCTTCAGTTCATACAAGCGCATTCTATCAAATCCTTCTTGAAGATGGCACAACTTCGGCTACTGGAACACCACTCCAACCTAACGAGATGACTGATGGGTTCTTTGCATGTTGCTTAGTAGATTATTTGGATCAACCTGAGTATTGGCATGTGATACCCACCCGATCGCCCCTGGAAGTGGCAGGCACCAGCCTGGCTATGGCGGACTCTTGTTCAGTTGAGACAGGAGGCACAGGGAATAACGTGCCAGGTCTGTATGGGCTGGCTGTAGATGGTCGTAGGACAGAGTCTATGTTTACAGTGAACAACATTATTGGAAAGTTAGCCCCCAAGCAACCATTTTTTGTTAATACTTGTGGATCCCAATTAGTTCAGAATCCAGTAGGCACTACTGATGCTTTTCGTCGTCTTAATGCTTACAATAAACGTATGCCCTTACCTGATGCTGCTTTATGGCCAGGCGATAACGGAGGCTTGGAGATGGCTACTCAATATAACTTCCTTGTGATCCCTGTGGAGGATCAAGGCACACCTCAGAATCCTGATGCTGGTGCACCAATTGATAATGTTAGTGACTATACTAATCAAATTGGTTCTTACTTTGATACAGCAAATTGGTTGAACTTATATGGAATGACTATGCGTGATGAAGGCTCAGCATTTCCTTCCGGTTCTCCTTTTTATCAAACAGGAGGAATGGCCTATTGTATGAATTGGAGTTATGGAGTTCAAGGATCGACATTATCCATTATAGATCAGATAACCAGTCTTGCTGCTGGGAAGTTTCGTTGGGGTGTCTGGGGAGGACTCTGTGTTATTGGCATGGAGCAAGTAACGTGTAATGGTAATCTGGCAGGCACGACCATGTTGAAACAAGGAGCAGGTGGAGGGGACGATGCATATCAACAAACAATTGGCGAAGGACAATTTTTAATTAGAGCCTCTCACGACATTTATACCATTCCATCTTACTCTACACCATGGGACAATATTCCTGGCCCAGTTTCTGGCGATCCTGAGTGGGTAACTGGCCGCCCGCCAGTTTGGAACACATCTGTTTTTAACACTGATAATTGGGCTTATGGGCCGTCTACTGGTGTTTACGCATCTCACGGATACGCCTATCTCAATCGTTACTATGGATTTTATCCTCGAAAGTGGAGTAGCATTGCTATTCAGCCTGATGCACCCACCACTTATAATTCAATGGGCATTGGCTTAACTTGTTTGGGTGGTAGTAGTTGGCAAACAGATCCAAACCAGATCCCATTACTTACTTCGACCCTACCGCCTAATACTGAGGATTATCTTTTCTGGCCCGATACTTTGAAGTTAGATGGATCGGATGAACCCATTACGTATGCTACCTTTGCATCCGGTCAAATTGGATCCTTTAATGACTATAATGACCCTTTGACTCCCGATCAACAATATCCAGCCGCAGTATTTAGGTTAGGACAGTCACTTTGGAACTGGTCGGTGGAATCCACTGCTGCAGCCAGACAAAGTTTGGAAGAATCCGCTATAGCAGTTGTTCAACAAACAGCGACAATTCCTACACTTAATTGGCCTATTATTTTGGGAGTAAATACCACTAAGACCAATGACGGCACGGATCAATGGGCTGGCGAGATCTATGGAACTAATTCGTTCCACCTGGGCCAGAACTACAGTCAATGGCCAGATCGTTATTATGGCCCTGGTATTGACCTCTATCGGCCTGTGATTGGCCCTGTAGCCACCAGAGGTGGGCAATGGGAGACAGATACCAGTATTTTATTACCTGCTGTCTGGTATTGCCAAATCAATCAACCAAGGATCTTCACTTTAGCCGAAGACGATTTAGGGTTGTATGCTATGAATTGGCCCCAATATGGAGCAGAACCACTTACTTTTAACTCATGGTCGCCTGACGGCAGGACCGTATTAGATGCTACAGCCTACGGCGGAGAGGCACCAGGCACATCTAATCTGCGTGCCTTTGGACTTGGAGGTTTGTATGCACGAAGTTATCCCGGATCTCAAGCCGATGGTAGACCTTCAGCATTATTGTATGATCAAGGATTTGAAACTTACGATGCAGATCTGGATTCTACCAATATCACACATCGTGGGGTGCGAATCTGGAGAGGTCAAGAAAACAGTCATGGGGCAGCAGCGTATCCAGTAGGAGCCATTAACCAAATCCCTACTACTCTAAGTTGCGAGATTAGTCACTTTAGGGTTGTGCCTGACAATGTATGTGGAGGCATGGAAGTAGATCTTGTCGCCTTTGCAGCACCGGGTGGCTGGCCTGGTTCTTGGACCGACTGGACTTTTACAGGATTAACGGATATGTGCTCCAAAATTACTACCAATCTTGGTTACTTGAACACAGCCTATGGTGGTGCAGGACAAGCGTTGGAGAATAATACCTTTACTGATTGGATCTTAGAACCTGATCCACAAGGAATTGGGATTTTTATCAAGGCACCTCCGATTGGCGGAGATTTATTTACTGGTTGTCCACTTACAGGGCAAACGGACGGTGTTTCTATGACTATAACTCCCTCTGGTGGCAATTTTACTGATATTGATTACTATTCTGATGGTATCTCTCCACCTAATGGCCCATATTTCAGTGATTTATGTGCCGGCATGGTATTTCATGCTGGAGAAACAATCAATACTGGTGGTTGCTACAATGATTGGGGATCCGATATAGCCGCTGCAATTGAACCTATTCCTGGTGGGACCGCCCCTGCTACCACAGGGTTTGGGGTATTCAATGCTACTTTTGATGTAGATCGCCCCCAATGGTTGATTACTCTTTGGAATCCTACTCTTGAATATCGAGTTATGTCCATCAACCCGCCATGGGGCACTATTTTAGATCAAACCAAGACATTCCTGAATGGCGGCAGCATTACGCCAGCAGGCGGATATATTGATGCCATCAACAAAACCAGTGAATTAGATGCTACTTTAGTAGCCGGTGGCCCAGACACTGTTTTCGCTACTGCTCCTTGGATTACAGATCCCGTCCCCTACACTACGCAAGTTTGTCAGACAATGCCTGTAGATGATAGTGGACTGATTGCGTCCCATCAAGTTTGGAAGATCTCCGGAACAACTGGACGAACCTGTCGAGTTTGGATCAATTATATTCTTTATGATGGCTTAGATTCTCTGGTGGCAGTTAAGTTACTGGATTTGGGTTTGAGAGTTACTATTGAGAATGTTGAGTGGTATAAGGCCAAACTAATTAACCAAGGTGATTTAGGAATTACCAGTGAAGAAATCGAGAACTGGTTGGCCAGCCAACGCCAGCAATATACCGATATGCTTAAAGAGAAGGAACGACAAGGCAGGCTTCGCCGTCGCCGCCGTCAGGTGGAGGCTTGGAGAGAAAGTTTGGGCGACAGCCTTTCCGGAGATTGGATCGATACATCTGTATACGATTTGGACGAGGAAACAATTGAAGAACTACTCCAAGAAATCAAGAAATTACCCCCAGCCAAGGAAGAAGATGATGGTCCCTTCTATGATTAGTGTATACTACCGTTAAATATCGTATATAAAGACTCAAGTAGTGCAAAAGTTAAAGTAGTCAGCATAGGTAATATACTTACCGATGGACACCTGTGAAGAACTGACCGTGCCTGTATCAATGGACATTTTGACGTTAGTATCTTTGGACGTGCCCGAGGGCCGTCAGATCTCTAAGATTGTGGTGCTTCCTTGTGACCTTCCTTACTTAGATTTTTGTAAAATTAAGATCAGCACCGAAGATGAGTTGATTTATTCAGGTCACCTGAAGTCTACTGGAATGACGTTAGAGTTTGCTGACAACATTATTGCAGATAAATTGGTTATTGCTATTGATCCCTCAGATAGCGATCGACCCTACGGAGAATCCAAATATACCACGGACGAAGTAGGTATCGTAGTTTGTTCCAGAGATTACCAAACCATTGAAATGAAACACACCGAAGAGTTCAGTAGTGACTTTGCGGTTGCGTGGACATAATGTCTGAAATATGCACCGGACAATGGGCAGAAGCACCAGAGGACTTAGATTGGTGTGTTAGTTTTACCAATACCCCTGAGTTTTGGGCACAGGGGTTCTTAGAATGCTGTTTGCTGCTTTTAGTTATCTTCCTGATCGACAAAGGCTTGAAACGGTTCAAAAAGGATCTTAGGAAGGTTTATGTAGTTCCGCCCACCCATTCTCCTTATGACGAATCTCCTACTGTTTACCGGAAAAGGAGGCGTTGGTAAGTCAACTGCCAGTGCTGCTACAGCACTACACTGGGCTCGACAAGGATTACGCACGATTTTGGTATCTTCGGATCCAGCACATAGCACTGATGATACTATTGGCCAAACTATTGGTGACACCCCTACTTTGATTGAACCAAACTTTTGGGCTAAGAACCTTAATGCAGAAGCCAATGCCAAGAGGTTCGTTGATGAAATGAATACCGGCTTAGAAACAACCGTTAGTAAGTGGTTTCCTGGTTTTGATCCCGAATTATTATCTGAAACGGCTATGTTTCCGGGAATGGATGAATACTTTGCTTTAGAGGAGATCCTGTATTTGCTACAATCTACGGAGTATGATCTGGTAGTTTTTGATACAGCACCAACGGGACATACGCTTAAAGCATTAACTGCACCCGATCATATCAAGACATTCTTGTTACGGATCCTAAGAATGAAGGCTAAATTAGAAAACATGAAGACATTTATGTTCAAAAAGAGCGAAACCAGCCAATTAGTCACAGTCTTAGAGGAGATCTGTGATAAAATTGACCGTTTGAAGTCATTGCTTCGCAATCCTGAGTTTGTTTCGATCAACTTAGTGGGTATTGCAACTGAAGCCGGTTTCCAAGAAACTTATCGAACCATGCAGTTTTTGAAACAAATGAAGATCCCTGTTTCCGGATTGATTATCAATTACATTATTCCTGACTTTGGAGTAGATGTCTGGAAAGATGCCCAAACTAATTTAGCAGTCGGTTTATTACGACGAGAATGGGAAAATCAACAGAAGTATCTTCAAGGCTATCATAAATTAGCCAACAGTGAAGGATGCACAGTAAAAGGGGTCACTCGCTTACCCTATGAACCCAGAGGAGTAGGTGAGGACGGACATTTAGCCGACTATGCTCAACTTCTGTGGAACAGCAGGATGATGCAACCAACATATACTCCAACCTGTTTGATCGAGCCCAAAGGAGAAAAAACAATAGTTAAGGTGCATTTGCCTAATGCTAACAAGATTAAGTGGAATCTAAAAGGAAAACAGCCACGATATAAATATGATGCCTATACTTGGAATGGTGGAGATGGTTGGTATACAATCACCCTACCACCAGAATTAAAGGGAGTTAAGCCTAAAAGACGCACAACTGGTAACATAGTAACGCTCACCTTCCCAAAGGGTCTTGAAGTCATTAAGGAAGTCATTGAGGAAGCCGCATGAGTTATGATATTTTTCTATTGATCCTATATGTAATGTTTGGATTGGAAAGCGGATTACTGATTTATTTTATTCGGTGGGGTTTATGGCGCAATCAACAATTAACGTTATTACTGGCTGAATACTATAAATCTGATCTAAATAATGAAGAAGACTAACTCGCAAACTTTATATAGTTGTGGAGAGGATCTTTCTGTATGAGTCTATTGTCACGCAGCCCATTGGACGTTACCAATGCTATGTGGAATGTAGAGACTTTTGCCACAAATGCCGATCATAAAATGCAGACAGGAACCCTACAAGATTTCGATCACGAGGCTTTTACTACCTGGAACTTCGATACATGGAATGTAACTTCTACAAATAATGAAATCATGACTGGTGGTAGTGACAAAGGCTTTGCAGTAAGTCCTGCACCCGGCTATACAGTAGTCATGAAAATTGATCCTCTCCCTTCAAATGTAGGCCAAGTTCCCTTTGGACCCGACGGCCTAATTACATTAAATCCAGGAGATTCATTAGTATTGAATAAATGCCCACCGGGATCGTCTGGTTGCACTATGAAGTTTTACTATACTCCTGCTGGTGGAACTTCGTCAATGGCTGAAGTAGAAACGGCCCAATCACACCTCGAACACAATATCGATTTGATCTCAGTCACAAAAGCCGATGCTAATGGAAACGGCGGAGGTTCAAACGGCGGAAACGGCGGAACGGATGATGACGAGGATGAGGACGAAGATCTGGTATGCACAGATCCTAATGCAGAACCTAATTCAGACAGCACAGAGTGTGTCTGCAAGAGTGGTTTCGCACAAGATGAAGATGAAGATTCTGACACCTTTGGCACATGTATCGAAAGCGGCATGAGCACAACAACAAAGTTAGCCATTGCACTCGGGGGCGTTGCTCTCTTGGGTGGTGGCATTTGGTATGCTGTCAAGGGTAGTTAGAAAAATAATGGTGATATAGTATGGATATGAAAAATACGGTATTGACTGTTGGAACATTTAGTGGCTTGTTCATCACGGGCAAGTTCACTATGGACGCTGTGAGTAGCGGTGACTGGGTTTGGGCTGCGCTTGGAGGCGCATCTGTCCTTACACTCGGTGGCGCAATCGTGGCTATGTATGCCAACTGATCAATCAATGGATAGCAATTGCGGCAACCCCGTTGCGGAGCGTTTCTTCGATCGGAGAATTGAGGATTGGGAAGGAAAGGTTATAAGGGTAATTGCATAAATACCAAGTCATGGGCTCGATGAACACCAGAGTATCTAAACTTCCACTGGCACATGCCATGACACCTATAAAAATAACCCCGGATCCACATAGAGTTCGTAGTGGATATGCTAAACAATCAGACTCTGTTAAAATGGCTATCAAGGAATTGCTCGACAATGCTGTTTTAGAAAACGCTAAAAACATCTATATTGATTCCGTTATTGATAGTAGGAATAGAACCCAACTCACTATTTCCGATGATGGAGATGGTATGCCATATAGCAAACTCACAGAGGCTTTGACACCTTATGGATTAAAAGACGGCCCCGGAGGGCACGAAAACGGTATTGGAGGATTTGGATCTTTGGGTAATTTAGGAACGTTTGTTCACTTACGCACCCAATCAGACCAAGATTTCTTTGCTTATCAGATTGATGATATCGATGGTAATAGTAGTCAAGAAGTCCAACCAGCCCCACATCCTTTACAATCCGATTCTTTCTTTGAAATACAGGTCAAGGACTGTAAGTGGGAGTATCAGCAACTCGCAGAGACAAATCTTTGGAAATCCATAGCAGATATTTTCTCTGATCATTTGGCATCAGGTATAAATATTGAACCTCGTTATTATGATCCTCTTGGAAACCGAATCAAAATTAACGAGCATCCTCGTTTATTTACTCCCACCATGCTACTGCTTTATCCTTCGGGAAATAGTTCTACATTGAAATCTTTTAAGGATACTATTAACGGTCAAAAAATCGATATTACTATTGAAGCCAATGTTCTTGATCCAATCCACCATAAGGGAGATCACCCAATACTTGTTAAAGGAGGGGGTGCTCGTGTTTATGTTGACCAAGATAACATCCGTTGTGTTTGGGGGCATAATCAAGGAAACCTATTAAAAAAGGTTGCTAATGCCTATGACCACCCACAACTTAATCGTTTTATTTTTTATATTAACTTTCAGAAAGGCCGTTGCCGTGCTAAGCCAATTAAAAACCAATTGATTGCTGAGGATCCTGTCTATGAATGGCTCCAAGAAAAACTTAAGGAATATGTTGACAATGATTCCACTCTCCAATCCTATATGAAACCCGGCAAACCTGAAAAGATTATCGAAGATAACATTGTCAAAAGTCTGGCACCTATTATGAAACATACTGTCAAACCAGGTGGTCAACAACAGCCCAATAATTTCGGAGGCAAGTTTGATATTGTGAGTGAAGAATCAGCCAAAAAATGTGTTTGGGAAATCAAAGCAGGCAAGTTTGACTCATTTGCCTTCTATCAATTTTACTACTATCTCCTTAAGGGTAACTTCGATCGGGGCTACATCGTTGGAAAGGGAATTACACCAGAGGCTCAAAAAATGATGGATGATGCCAAGACCAAGGATAAGATGGTTATTGAGTTCATAGATTTGTCAACTGCAACTTATTCCCACCTTTTAAGTTGAGTATTCTGCTGCACACTCAAACTTTATATAGTCGTAAGCGGTTAGTTAGCCCATGCTTGGCTGGAAGAACCTAACTTTTAATGCACATTCTATTCCAGGTCTAAGAACGTTTGGAGCCTCTGAAGGTGATACTGGACCCGCCGGCGGAACTTATGCTTGGGTAGAACAAGATCTAACGGCTGCACATAACCTTAAGTATTTCTACCGATCGTTTTCTAAGTGTGGGAAAAGTCCTGCCGGTTACGACAGCGATCATGTCTGTTATAGTAGTGGCGAAACTGATTATGTTGATCCAGAGGACAATCCCTTCCAAGGAGGTGGTGGTTTCATCCACATGGCAAAGTTTGATTGGGATGGCTTGAATGGTATTGACTTAAAGGACAGCGACGGAGCCGGCGACTCAGGAATGTTGAAAATCAGGCCCGGAAAAGGTTGGAGAGTTCAATTATATGTAAAGACTGAAAATTGGAACTGGTTTAATGATTATTGTGATACTTGGAATAATCCAAATTGGGTTGATACTTCTGGTAAGTCATCTGGAGATTCTAACGTTGAGTTCATATTAGATGGAGACACAGATGATTATTTTTCATTAGATATTGATCAGGATTGGGGTAGCGTTGCTAATACAGCCCTAAGATTGAATGGAGTAAAGGTTTGTGATGCTGGCAATTGGAACTCAGATAACGAAGCCTATATGGATCTAAAGAAAGTTTGGAAATTAGAGGAGACCAACACACCCGTCAATGCAGAAATGTCTGCATGGGGCGATTGGCAAGAGTGTATAAATGGAGGACAAAAGAGAGAAAGAACAGTCTTAATTGCAGCAGCCAATGGCGGAACTGCGGAAGGAGATCTCCAAGAAGATCGTGATTGCACCGTTTTAGAAGGTTGCACAGAACCCAATGCCAAAAACTATAATTCTCAAGCCAACAAGAATGTGGGTTGTGAATACTGGACTTGTGATTGTCCCGAGAATCGACGTATTAAGGCAAGCGGCGAGTGTGGTGCTTGCGATACAGGTTATATGGTAGATCCAGATTCGGATTGTTGTATTGTGGATCCAGATTATGATGACTCTGGTGGCAGCGACGAAGAAGAGACTACTAACACACCCCTTATCATTGGAGGCATAGCCGTAGTTGGACTCTTAGCCGTTATGATGATGAGGAAGTGATAATATGGGAATGATTGGTAGTCCCTTTGATAACATTCATGCTCTCCGAGCAGAGGATCTTACCTTTAATGGCACAGATTTGCAAACTTTCCGAGCAATTACTGCACCAGGATCCGGAGACATTAAATCTTTGCACTACTATCGAGATCATGGAATGAAGCGAGATGGAAACAATTACTGGTGGTATAAATCAACCACAGCCAATGGTTGTGACTCCAGCCCTTGTTTACCTGTCGATGGCCCACAATCGACACCCATAAAAACGTATGGGATTGGCGGAGCAATTGAATGGTTCCCTTCCAGTGCTACCAGCACCCATAACCCTGCATGGGCATCAGGCAAGTTAAATGATCAGAATGCTTTACTAATTCATGATTATCAGAATGCCACCAGTGGAGCACTAAACCTTAAACCTGCTGATAATTGGATCATTGAGTTGGGAATTATCTCCTATTATGGCGATAACACCTGGATGAAGGAAAACTGGCTACCACAATGTTCGGGCGGTGGCTGGGGTTGCTTCGCAGACTCAGGAATAACTGGCTATGGTCGATCCAGCGGGACAGGTGATGGTCCCAATGGTCAATCGTGGGAAGCATTTAAGATAAAACTTTATGGGAGTGATGTGGGCGGTAGTAATGATTACCTATCGATCGATATTGACAATGCTGTCAGTGGAATTGATAAGTTCCGCTACAGAACAAAAGGAAGCATGGAAGGACAGAATACCCGTATCGGAAATACCAATTCTCAAGGAGGCCGAGATAAGTCTGGCAGCGGTGGTCCATATAATGGAGCAGTTGCTGTGGTCTTCTTAGGTGCAGAATACAAGAAAACAGGATGCAAAGATGCTAATGCTAACAACGATTGTAGTGATTGCACTGAAAACAATGCTTCTGATTGTCGCTATGATAACACTACTGTAACATCTTTCACCACTTCTGCATCAAGCGGGGTTGCAGGCGATAGTGTCCGCCTTGACTGGGTTATTGCGTCTCCATTACTTCAAACCGCTACTATTACGAAAACAAGTGGAGGGGGAACTAACAAAACTTTCCCCCTTAATGTGAAAAATCAAGGAAACAGTGGTTTTGTCACTGTTCGACTTGATGAAGCCGGAACTTATCGTTTCAAACTGGCAGTTACAGGAGTAGGTAACAAATCAGGAAACAAATACACCAGCAATATCTCGATCGTAGAGCCTTCTCCTGATGAAATCTTAGGATGCACAGATAGTTCTGCCCCCAATTACAATGCTGCAGCCACTACAGATAACGGATCGTGTATTAAACCCGGCTGCATAGATAGCAATGCTACAAACTATGATGCAACTGCTACTGAGGATGATGGAACTTGTGTTATGCCTGAAGATGATGAATGCACCACTTCTACGGATTGCCCAGAGTGTGAAAAATGTGAAGCAGATTCTGATGACGTTCTTCGTTGTGTTACCGATCCCGATTGCACTCCAGAAGTTGTCGACGTGAATGGTTGCTTACCATTATTCAAAACAATTGGATCAGATGGCACCTGTGGTGACTGCAAGACAGGCTACGAAGAAAATGCTGATGGCGACTGCGTAGCAGTATCTTCTGAGGACGAAGAGGAAGAAGCCATTTCACCCCTAATGATTGGTGGAGCAGTAGCAGGAGTGGCACTCTTAGTGATACTAATGCTCAAAAAGTAACCGTTATATAGGTGAACGCAGACATTATTACTATGTCCGGTGGCCTATCTTTTGATTGGGATGATGTTTCTCTTGATGACCAACATGTCAGATCTGCATTAAAGTATCTGGCCGAAGAGTTTGGATCCACCGTTGTTTGGTTACGAGAATCTTCTTCAGGCAACGGATTACACATCTTGATTGCAGAAATGACTCTTAGTGAGTCTGGTTGGCCAAGTCTTGTGCCCCTCCCGATCGAATCTGATGAGCAAATGGTTTGGAGACATAAACTGGCAGATAAGCCATGGGAATTAGAGTGTCGAGGTCGCTTTGTTTCTGATACTCTTCGCCAAGAAGTTGGATTAAGAACAGGACGCACGTTTAAGGTCAAAAACGGATCTTTATCTGGACCTTGGAAGTTTGTGGGTGAGATTCTTGAGTAAATCAGGGTTGTGGATCACAACCCACCAGTTAGTTACCTATCTAATTACCAAAGATTATGTTTACTTTATAGATGGCAAAGAAACCTCTGATGTGGACTATATTGTAGACAGCATGATAGAGGGTCGAAAGGTTAATTGTATTGTTTCAGAATAGAAGTTTTATATAGGTCCGAAGGCTACTTGGTATCATGACCGCCACAATGGATCACCGTTACTGGGAAAGAATCGGCCTTAGAGTTACAAAAGAACAAGCATTAGAGTTTGTAGATCGAGTTATTGAATCTGCTGGAACTACAGGGAAGATCTTGGATGATGAAATCGAAGAGTTTGTCGCCCCAGAACTTATCACCAGTGGAGATTTGTTGAGAGAAATCAAGAATCTATTTGAAGGTCCAGATGATTCTGACAGTGTTATGTCCGATTACAATACTAAAATCATGGAACTTATGACTTTTGAAAGCAACAGAAAACAATTCGTCAAGGATCAGAAGGCTGAAGGACTTTCACTCGAAGAAGCCAAGAAAGCATACGATTTAGCCAAAGCATTACTCGTAAAAGAGATGATGAATATTGAGATGCCTGATGGGGTTGTCATGGCCAGCCACTTGGAAAGTCCTGAAGGTGTAATAGAAACAGTCAAAGAAGATTTCAAGCACCCAAGGACTAAACCGGCTGACGAGGAAGAGTGAGTATAATGGTAGGTGTGTGGAGATGCACAAGTTGCAAATATGTGGCGTATGCTCTGAAGGAACCTACTTCCTGTTTTCGTTGTAATCATCATGAGTTTGTAAGATTGGATAAAGAAGAGTGAGTATAATGGCTAAAGATTCAAAGGGATATGACTTTTCTAAGGATGCGGAAGAGGTTGATGCAGCGGCTAAAGCAAAGAAGCGAGCCAAGCCACTACCTTTAACTGAAGCCCTTGTTTTAGACATTGTAGAATACCTATTGGCTAATCATGGTTATGGACATTCTACTCAAATATCCTCATATATTGTTCAACTCAAACCCCGTCGTTACACTTCAAGAGAAGTTGTAGGAATCCTTCGAAACAGACCCATGTTCCGTCATGCCATGTCTAAGGATCGCAGAGGCGGTATTCGCTGGCGATTGGATGTATTAGCATTGACCAAATACCTGCTGCAAAAAGGGTATCAGGATAAAGCCGAAGAACGAGGTGTTTATCAAGGTATCCGAGATCTCAAGTGGGCACAATTATCAGCAACTATTGAATCGTTGGAAGGGTATTTAGCCGAAATTGCTGATCCTTCGGATGAGACATTAGACATTTGTTACGAACGGATCGCTACCCTGTGGTCGTAGGATCCGAAAAGGTTAAGTATTTGATCGGAGAACTAAATACATGGCAACCAAGAAGAAAAAGCAGCCCAATCCCGAGGCGTGGAGAAAACATGTAATCCCTGGCACCGGGTGTGTTTGCCTGAGTGGGGGGAAAGATAGCACTGCTATGCTATTCCGAATGTTAGAAATGAATAAAGAAGCCGCCGAGAAGGGCGAACCCGACGCTTACCCCGTTACCAGAATCATTTTTGCTGATACTGGATTTGAGTATCCAGATCTATATGATTACTTTGATGATATCCAAGTGTATTTAGATCGAGAGTATCCAAATGCTCCTAAAGTAGAGATTCTTAAGCCAGGTAACAAATCCGGCACAGGCGTAGGAACGATCAGTTGGCACGAGAGGTTCTATGGAGCAATCACCAGAGGAAAGGCCAAGGGACGCATCCGTGGAGCACCCCTACAAGCCTATCCTTGTTGGTGGGCCAGAGATGCTAAAATTGAACCCTTAGAGAAAGCCCATAAAACTTCAGAGAAGGTTTATATTGGGATCGCTGCTGATGAGTCACATCGTATGACTAAAGATCGTCGAAAACAAGGTCGTTACATCTATCCATTAGTAGATTGGGAGTGGACTGAAGATATGTGCCACGAGTATTTGGACAGTCCAGAAGTAGCAATGGTGAACATACTTTATACTCAATATCGAAGATTGGGTTGTTATCATTGTATTAAACAACCACTACAATCATGGCACTCTACTTGGAAAAATCATCCTGATTTGTGGTTAAAATCAAAATATTGGGATCGAGAGAGTATTCGAATCTCAGGGCACTCGCTACGACAAGATTTCACTTTAGAAGAATTAGAGGCCCGATTTGAATCTGGATTCATCCCGAAAGGAAAAGGAGTATATGAATGTGGTTCCTGTGATGCTGTCAAGTTTAACCAGCAAGACATTATTTCCAAAGAGGACTTTGATGACGGAGATCTTGCCCCTGAACAATATGTTGAAGGATACATTGAGAATAATCCTGACTACGATAAAAGTAATACTGAATGGGAATCCCCAGAAGAAGATCTTTCCTGTGATGTAATGGATGACCTCTGATTCGGATAGTTTCGGATATATTCGGACCCCGTATCCGAAAGTGAAGGTTTATATAGCAGAACCTCTTATTGAAACACATGGTCTACTTCGTTAGGCGCTATGTTCCTGGAGTCAAACATAGTGGCACCAAAGATATTCTTCGTTCAGACGATGAGATTGATATAGAAGAGTTCGTCTCTTTTGCGTATGCTACTGGACCAGGAAAATATATTCTGGGGCAGCGTGGAAAAGGGATCCGTGGGTTCCGAAAGATCACTGATTGTAAGGTAGATCAAGAATTAGTAAATCCTCCATTATCTTTAGACACATTTAGTGCAGAAGACACAATTAGTCTCCGCAAAAATGTCCGATTAAATGAAATGTCCAATTCAGAATTGATGGAAACCATGAGCGCATTAGGACGAGCCAATATCTCCAGTCCAGAAGAAATGCAGAAGTTCAAAACAGATCTGGCTACTGTTCAAAATGAAATCCAGCGAAGGTTGGGTTCTACATCATTGACTGCTGAAACTAAAGGAGACCTTCCGATCGCTTCTGCAGGATTCGGTATTTCATCCACTCAAGCAGGCATGATGGGTGCAGCATTGGGTGGCGTAGCAGGAATGGTAGGCACAGCCCTGTATTACAGAAGTAAGATTGACGCTTTAACAACTCGACTGGATCACTTGGATAAAAATCTATCCGAAGCCGAATACGCTATCAAGAGATCCGAAGAAAGAGAAACTAAGAATGCAGAGGAAAGAAAATCAGCCCCTCCAGCGCAGCAAGTTTCAAATCCTTTTGATTTGGACTTAGCATTTTTGAGTTCTTTTAATCAGCGTAATGGCAAGTATTATGATTGAGGTGTTAATGTGGATCCGAAATCACTGAAACAAATGCTGGGCCAATATAGAGCACTTTTAGAGAGAGAAAGAGAAATTACATTAAAAAATCAATTTGAAAACTTCATTGAAGACATTGTAGGATTGAACAGCACAGATCAAGTAGAACTGCTGTATGAAGAGTTCCGAACCATGTTAGAAGCCATTGAAGATCCAGATGAATCTGCCAAAGATAAGGTCCTTCATTGTATTCAGTCACCATTTTTCTACAATGTAATGGCACTAAAAACCAGTAGTAGGGAACGAGAATTGCGACGATTAACGCATCATTTATCCGATTTCATTAAGGATGTAGCCAAAAATGCACCAGATGACAACACTTTTTTGCAACACTTACTTTCGTCATCCCTTCGATCGGTTGCAGACACAATTGAACCAAAGAAACATAGAGAGCAGGGACAGAGCATGAATGAGGCGTGGATTGATGCTATGAAGGTTGGATTGGAGATTGCCATTGGCAAATAAGCATGAGAAGTATTAAGTAGGATTGATAACTAAGGATATGTGGGCCCAATGACATCAGATTTTGATCACCTTCTTCAGCCGGATGAATTAGACGGCATGAGCGATCTGCTATCAAAGCAGAAAGATAGCAAAAAGGAGACAACCAAGACCCTGTTGGAATCCCTGTCTGGATCCAATGATGCGGCAGCATTAGCCAACAAGTTTAATTTGGAACCTGATATGACCGAAAGAGTTTTAGTTCCACTCCTCAATTTCTTAGATAAATATGGTGTAGGTAGTAGTGTTGTCGATAGTGGAGCAGGACAAACTGCTACTAATCTACTTGAGTTTGTAAACGATGTAACACCAGTTATCAAAAATGGATTAGATTATTTCAATGGTAAGAAGAAAGGTTTGGACGAAGATGACATGGCTTTTCTTGAACAGATCTCTGCAGCCCAAGACGCAGGAGACATGAGCCTATTTGTTGGTGAAACTGTAGACGAAGAACCCGAATCAGAACCCGACGTGATTGAATATGAAGCCCCTGAAGGATCTATTCCTTTAGATGTAGATCCATTTGAAAGCGGAGTCGATTGGGAAAATATTTTAGGAGGTCAGCCAGATCCTAAACAAGCAGGTATTTATGGATCACTAACTGCTATGATGCCTGAACCAGATGAGGCTAATTTGATTTCTGGAATGGAGGCCCTTGCTAAAGAAGCAGGTTTGACAATTGACGAAGTCAATAAATCTGATTACTCCAGTAAAACAGACCGTGCTGGCACCGGTAGTAGTTTAGTTTATGAAGACGATATGGAAAGCATTGATGTAGGGTTAGATGGAATTAAAGCCGCTATGTCAGCAGAACAAAAGACCCAAAAGAGATCGTCTAACGCATTTATGGAAGATTCAATGGCAGTGCCTGATAACTTAGTAGAGTATAATCCACTTAATGTGGAAGGATATGAACCAGCCCCACTTACTGATATGACCCTACCTACTATTACAGAACTAAAAGAGTCTGCTCCCGAAGTTGAAGATGAAGAACCTCAAGTAGTTGCTGATTGGATGAACCCTGACTTCGATCCCGAAGATTATCAAGTGGAGTATCCAACAGGTGAGGAAGATGGCACAGCCGAAGAAGAATGATGTGCCCACCATCAATCCCATTTGGGCTAAGTTTTGTTCTGAACAAATGGAAGACTGGATTGAGTGGCTAAGAAATATACCGATTGGTTCCTATTTAGATATGTCAGAGAGATTTATTGCTCTCAATCCATACTATATCCCACCGATCGGAGAACAAGCAGAAGCAGCCCCAGTATTTACTCGACTGATGATCAATAGAGACTTCATTGATTCCCTCTCAGAAAAAGGAATATTAGTTTGGGCCAATTCTGGGTTTGCAGAGTTTATTGATGCCTTGAGACCATATACCAAACATTACCGAGAAGTGAGACGGGTGGTAGACTTTTTCGACAGACATCTTTCGTGGTTCCGAAGAGTATACGGCTTTTTGAGGGCTGAATTGATTCGAGATCTTCGGGAAGCAGACAGGCTTGCATAGGGTTGGCCAAACTTTTGCCAAACTTTATATAGTAGGAAGCAAGCATTCATTTTATGGTAAGTCCAGACAGGATGGATCTCATTGTTGAATACCTTAATATAGAGGGGTTTAACGGCAAGGGAATCGCTGAGTTAGTTCCCGACATTCCTGGCTTCTTGGCAAGTCAAGGTATCGCAGGCCCGTATGTAGGATCCCAAGGAGACTTCAGTGGTAAGTTTGATAACACCAACGTATCTAAGACAATCAACGGCAATAGCAAGACAGGTTTTATTGGTATGCATAATGATACAGAAGTTCAACACCTGTGCTTTACTGATGAGGTTCAGGCCAATGAATACACTTCACGATTGATGACCAAGGATCCTATCGCCAGAGGAACCGTAGGTGGTCGGACAGGTAGTGGTGCACCCAAGAGAAACTTAAGTGCTGGCAACTTCAATCATAATGGTGCTATGGCAAGCAACATCCTATCTATCGCACAGAGTGGAGCACCCACCGCTCAGTTCTGCACTGATGTGACAACAGTATTAGGTGGCACAGATTACGATCAGGTATTCTCTCTGTTGCCATTTCAGTATGCCGTGGGAAGCAACCTTGTTCATCCCTTAGCACCCGTCCTTGCAGGAGGTGCCCCACCAGCAACACCCCCTCCCGCACCCACCCCCAAGGCCGCTTCTAAGAAGGTGAAGATTATTGTGCCTGTCGAACCCGAGGAAGAAGAGGAGGCTCCTGTGTTAGCATTACCGCCATCTGGAGATACTTCCGATCAGCACATTATTGATTTATTTCAGAATGAGAAGCCACAATATAAGTTAGCATCCGAACCCAAGCGCACACTTAGCAAGAAGTCTTGGAAGGAACGTCGGGATGCAGGCAATCTGCAATATCCCTATCCAGGTGCAATTTACATTACTTTTCAACCACACCCGCAGGATTCAGAACTTCAGCCAACGGCTGATATAGTTATGGATGCTTCCAATCCTACTGAGTTTGCACGAGTATCTAATTTAGCAGATCAGGATGAGGCCATGGAACTCATGGGAGCCACCTATATGGATACTCCCTATGTGACCCTCAAGTTCCAACCAAACGTAGCATCCACTATTATTCTTCATTCCACCGTAAATCCAGATCAGACATCACAGATTTACCCACTTTATGATGTCAAAGGTAAGCCCTTCAAGCCTCTCAAGGATGGCGGCATTCAAGTAGAATGGGATTTTGATGCTGTGACCAATCAATGGTCTGTTAAGGATGTCGTGGTCCACGGAAAATCCAAAGGATCTTCTATTACTATTAAGAATAACACCATTGAATCTAATTGTCCCGATACTACTTCCCAAATGATTAAAGCAGGGCCAGCCCCTATTACTTGGGCTGTTAATCCTTGGGATACCGATTTCCAATGCCTTCCAGCCGCAAATCCTTTAGATTTTCAAGGAGGTCTCAGTGCAGATCCGGAGGCTTTCAATGTTCAATTAACCGAGCCCCTTATTGTTATGGGCGTTGGCGACAAAGAAGCAGGTGGGCTTCGAGGATTCCCAGAAAATCTTTCTTATACCAATTGTAATAATGATACTGCCGAATTACAAGAGAATCTGCAAAAATACTATGCTATGGGTAATCGCTTATTGTATTTATCTAACATTGTTGCCACCGTAACGGCTTCGCCTGATGTTTACGCAGGAGTAACAATGACCGATTTGAATGGTGACTCAATTGAAGGTGATGATTTACTGGTTAGACCTCCAGTGACAGCAGATAAGGTTTTGTGGAGCAAGTCAGGATCCGAAGAAGGATACGCTACTGTTTCTGTGAAATTATTGACTCCTAATGCTACCGATCGATTTCCTGGCCGAGATTCTCGAAAGGTTGATTCGTCAGCAGGAGTAGACGAAACTTTGTTACTTCCGAATGATTTGACCAGTATTTGGCCTGCACAAGCCCCCTTCAATAAGAAAAACTTGATGGCTTGCTCGATCTTAGATATTGAGTCCCGGAATCCTTACAAGCAATTAACTGAGATCCGTTATTCCACAATTGGCAATAGAGGAGACAGCCTTGATGAAGAAGGTAACAAAATCCCCAATGCTATGGAATTGGATCCTGCGGCACCTGGTGTCTTAGAATGTGTCTTTAGTGATGGATCAACTTGGCAAATCCCTAATTCAGATTTGGATGTGGGAGCAATCGGGACTCCTGCTCACGACATTACTGGGAAGGGCCCTTTGAGTCAATTATTCTTTGGACGAGTAACAGGCATTCATATTTACAACCAAACTAAGACGGATGCTAATGCTGCCCATGCACTTTTGGAAGCCGATCGAAGAGAACGGATGCTTAATTCTGATTACAACTTGACGGTTAGTGAGGAAATCGATGGCGACCGTCGGGAAAAGACAGTTACCGATTGTTTGGCCTTCCAAAAAGGTGAAGTTTACTATATTGTGGTTGGTGACCAACTAATTGTGCTCAATATGGGTGTCGGGGAGATCCCACCTTCATTGACTCCTGCAATGGGTCTCCAACCCGGTGGAGCCACACCAGAACAGATTCAAGCCACCCAAGAAGCATTGGAGGCCAGTGCTAAAACCGAGGCTCCTCCGTTAACCCATGATGCTACAGTTACCGAAATGGATGAGGCAATGACTGCTAACAACGAGGAGGTAGCCACCCCTTCCGAACCTACCGAGGAAGGAGGTGCAGAACCTCCCGCAATGGTTCAGGTTGAAGTAGATGGAGAACTTGAAGTTGTTCC
>Ga0114996_10000790_pt1 | contig 44074 bp, 27 predicted proteins | sample ArcticOcean_MG_C_4_FD_87039 | JGI IMG/M metagenome (GOLD analysis project Ga0114996, IMG submission 87039) | Marine microbial communities from western Arctic Ocean - ArcticOcean_MG_CB4_134 | ecosystem: Environmental > Aquatic > Marine > Oceanic | place: Arctic Ocean: Canada Basin | collected... | reverse complement strand
TTGCATGAGTAGATCAGTTCGGAGAAAAGAAAGTAGACCAGAATGCCATCTGGGATTGGTCTGATCTTGGTAAATTTAACCCTTCTAGGGTTAAACTAAGAGAGAAGAAGAAAGCTTTTTCAGTACCAGAACAGCTTCCAGATATTGAAGAGGTTAATGCGTTCAGTGAAGTCAGCAATCAACAAAGCCGAATCAGTAATCATAATTTAGTGCGAGAACTTCACATAACTCCGCTCGTTGATACTTCAATGGGAAGAGCTATTGGAAGTGACAACTTGTTTTGGAGCGGCTGGGGGAACATGTCGCTGAATGAAGAGGCACAGCAAGAAATGATGGCTTCTAGTTTTGTAAGCCTATATGACGATGCCTTGCCTGAGCTTAGAACGAAACTTAGAGAAAGCAAAGAATATCAGACTTTGTTTTATTTCTGCTTCCCGCTGGAAAGATATTTGGGGCTGATCACGGTTTATAGTATTATGTCTGTGTCTGCGATGGCAAATGTTCCTCTGGTTTTTGTTAATACAAAATCAGAGCTTCATAGGTTGTGGTGGGTTCTTATGTCAGGCGGCGATTATAAGTACGAAGATCCTGTTATGAAAATGGTCGGTCAAAACTCTGGCGTGGCACAAATGCTAGACAACGTTGGCGGCACATTAGAAAAGTGTTTGGGATTCTCTTTTGGACTACCAGACTTCTCACTGCCGGGAATTGATATTATTGTCAAATTCTCGATTAAGACGCCACCGTTGATTTTCAAAGGTATTATAGAATTTATTGATCCAAACATTAAACTTGCTAAGTGGATTGTTGACTTGGCAAAACTATTAGGAATGTGTTTACCAATGCCTATGGTTTCGTTTGGGTTATTACCAATTAATATTTTTGGTATGGCTCCACTTGGCATCGGCTGGGGTCCACCTTTGACTCCACTGGGAATGATTTATCTTGCGATGGGCTTTGGCTCCTTTGAGTTCAATTCTGAATCACTATTTGCCGAGGAAGATGATGACCAAGATTTCCTTGGGTCTGTGGGAGCCACAGGGTTGCAAGCGTGTGAGGATGTGAAGGAAACGGATCGAGAAGAAGTCCAAGCTCTAAAGGACAAGATAGACCGGGAAAAAGGCAACAAACAAGATACTTAGTGAGTGGGAGAATACAAATAGATGGCGAGATCAAGAATAAGAGGCTTATCACCGAAGCTACCGTTAGCTTTAGATGAACAAGATGGCTATGCATTAAACAAGACATATAAGGAAATGGTAAGCCAGAACCTTAAAATGTTAATTTTAACTGTTCCCGGCGAGAGAATGATGGACCCCTTATTTGGCGTAGGTCTAAAGCGGTACTTATTTGAAATGAATATTGCATCCGTGCATGGAGCGTTGTCAGCCAAAATATATGAACAGGTTAAGCGGTACTTGCCCTTTCTTGATTTAGAGGGGGTTGATTTTTATACATCGGAAACAAACCCTGAACTTGGAGACAATTATTTACACATGGTAATAAGCTATCGTATTATCCCGCTCGATCAAACGGGCATTCTGGATGTAGATTTAAACTCGTCAGCACTAATTAGAGATGTAGATTGTGCATAATTTGGAGAACGTGGTATGCCGAAAAAGATAGTTCCAATTAAATATACCAGTCGTGAATACGAAACTATTAGACAGGACTTGATTGAATATGTAAAAAGATATTATCCTGAGATTTTTCGTGATTTTAACGAAGCCAGTTTCGGAGCGTTGATGCTTGATACGGTGGCTTATGTCGGTGACATTCTTTCTTTTTATTTAGACTATCAAGCCAATGAGAGCTTCTTAGATACTGCTGTAGAATATGATAATATTCTTAAGCTTGGAAGGCAGTTGGGTTATCACTTTAAAGGCAACCCGTCTTCTTATGGAATTGCTACATTTTATATTCTGTGCCCGACCGACTCTACTGGAATGGCACCCGATATGAGATATTTACCAATTTTAAAAAAGAAGAGTCAGTTCTCGGCTACGTCAGGCGCAGTCTATATGCTTGATGAAGATGTTCACTTTGATCACCCACATTGCGAAATTCGTGTCGCTAGGGCAGATACCGCTACGGGAATCCCGACAGCGTATGCAGTTAAGGCATTCGGAAGGGTTATTTCAGGTCAGCTAGTGCAAGACTATATCCAAGTGGGTGATTTTAAAAAGTTCAGAACTGTGGAAATAAATCAGGAAAATGTGGCAGAGATTATTGAAGTGATAGATGACGAGGGGCATGAGTACATTGAGGTTGAATATTTATCTCAAGATGTGGTCTATCGAGCTTTGACAAATAGAAACAGCGACAAATATGATGCTCCTGAAATTTTAAAACCATTTATGGCACCAAGAAGGTTTGTCACAGAGCGGTCTGCTCGTAATACAATACTTCAGTTTGGTGCGAGTTCTGATATAGAGGTAGACATTAACAATGTAGTTAACCCATCGGTAGTAGACCCGGCTAATGTAGTCTTACAAAGACACGGAGCACCTTATATTTCAGATGCCTCTTTCGATCCTTATAGGCTAATTGAATCTGATAAATTTGGCATCGCCCCATCGCAAACAACATTGAGCATTGTTTATCGGCTAAACTCTGTATCAAATGTTAATGCTCAGACGGGTACATTAACCGAGGTAGTTGAACCTCTGTTTGAGTTCAAAGACAGACAGGACTTAAGCACAAAAGATGTTAAAAGTGTGAGGGCTTCTTTGGAAGTTATAAACGAAGAACCTATCGTTGGTGACGTTACTCTACCCTCTGGCGTTGAACTGAAAAGACGAATTCTTGATACTTTTGCAACCCAAAATAGGGCAGTGACAGCTAAAGATTATGCAGCAATGGCATACTCTATGCCACCCAGATTCGGCGCACTTAAGCGTGTTGCTGTGATGCGGGACCACGATTCATTAAAAAGAAATTTGAACATGTATGTTATTTCTGAGGACGGAGCCACGAAGCTTACTGAAACAAACGACACAATTAAGAAAAATCTAAAGACGTGGCTTCTTAAAAATAAAATGGTTAACGACACCATTGACATTTTACCTGCAAAGATTATTAATGTTGGAATTGAATGGGCTGGAGTTGGTCGCCTAGATATGAACAAATATGATGTTCTGGTAGAAGCAAACAAGGCTTTGAGCTTGCATTTTTCTAGAAAGTTGGATATTGGCGAGCCGTTTTGGATCACAGATGTATATAAAGTTCTCAAGAGTGTCACGGGCATTGTTGATGTAACGAGAGTTGATATTAACCAAAAGAACGGCGGCAGATACTCGGACATAAGAATAGATTTGAATGATAGAATGTCGGCAGATGGAAGGTATATTAATACTCCCAAAAATTGTATTTTTGAAGTGAAGTACCCAACCGAGGATATTAAGGGGGTTATAACCTAATGTCAATTAAAAGATTTACAGCCGATGCTGATACTACAATTACGAACGCCTATCTTGAAAATTTGAGAACCCCGGCTACGGGTTCTAATATGGGCTTGGCAGATTCCATAGAAGTGTTTTCTATTTATGCACAGGTGGATGCAACCTCAGTAGAGATGTGTCGCACTTTAGTTAATTTCCCAGTTGCAGACATTGCTGCTGCAATCGCCGCAGGCGAAGTGCCTGATAACACAGCGGGAGGAAACGTTTCTTATATTTTAAGAATTTTTAACTCTCCACATCCGTGGACATTGCCTACAAATTATAGCATGGTGGTACATCCAGTGACGACAGCGTGGGATGAGGGTCATGGACTAGATATGGAAGAATATAAAGACGATGGAGCTAGTGGTGTTGCCCCAAGCAATCAGTTCGGCGGCAGCGGCGCAAGCTGGAATGTTGCAGCCAATGCTGTGGACTGGACAACTCCCGGTGGCGACTTTGATGCTGGCACAGCTTTCACGGCTACGTTTGATGAAGATGGCACAGAAGATGTTGAGCTAGATATTACAAGCTTGGTTGACGATTGGCTGGACGGTAGTGTAAATAATTTTGGCATAGTATTGAAGTTATTAAACGACCATGAAGACGGGACTGATGGTCGCTCATACTATACGAAAAAGTTTTTTGCGAGAGGAAGCGAATATTTCTACCGACGACCTATGATAGAGGCTAGGTGGGATTCAACTGATGCTGGCGACGACCGTAATAATTTTTATGCAGAGAGTAATCTTCGTGCCGCTGTTGATAACGAGAACCTTATTTCAATTAGAAATCATGTTAATGGGGTGTTAACAAACATACCAGCATTGGCTGCCCCGATGGATATAAAGTTTTATCCCACAGAAGAAGACGCTGTGGCTCTAACAAATGAAATTGTTGTAACGAGCCTTGCAATGGACAATGCAGTAGCGGGAGTCTATGCGGCTACTGTAGTTTTAGATACAGACCTCGACAATGTTCAAGCTGTGTGGCAAGATCAAACTCCAACGGTTTATCTTTCAGAGTCGTTAAATATTAAACATCGCACGGCTGATTTGACTTCCGAAGCAAACCCGGTTTACGTTACTACGATTATAAACTTAAAACAAAAGTATTCTACGGAAGAAGTTCCAAGATTGCGGATTTACACCCGTTTAAAAGATTGGAGTCCAACTATTTATACAGTAGCGAGTAAGGAGATTGAATCAGAAGTGGTTGAAGCGGCTTACTATGAGGTGATTAGGGTGACTGATGGGCTTCCCGTTGTAGAATATGGAATTGGTGGTACAGAACATACCAAGATTTCATACGATTCTCAAGGAAATTATTTTGACTTTGATATGGAATTGTGTGAACCCGGCTATATGTATCGAATCAATTTGGCATATAATGTCAATGGTGAAATCCGTTATCAGCCCGAAGCTTTTAAGTTTAGGGTAGAATAACACATGAGCATAAAAGATTTATTTGGTAAAAAATCTAATCAAATTGTTTCCAGTGAGAGTCTTAAAGAGACTGTCGATAGAAACATTGAGTCGGTTGATTACGCAGAACAGCATGTAGTAGAAAAGCGCAGGTTTATTCCAAGGGTGGATTTTTCTGACCCGAAGAGCTTAGCCAGATACGGCTCTGCGTCTAAATATTATTCTGATGCAATTCAAACAATCTATCAATCGTACCCCTACGATGGCTCTTATGCTGAGAAAAAAGATTGGCATAGTCGAGCCACCTACATTGACAACTGGTTTTTTGAAAACCAGTATCCACGGTTCGTTGGTCATGTTAAATTAAATGACATAAAGCTGCACCCTTTCGCTAGTGCTAATGTTCTTGGCGATGGTCGGAACTATATGACGTTAACCGACCCTCAATATATTGCTCTAAAAGGTGGACCGCACCGTACATTAATTAATGATACTGGCAATAGAGAACAAATAGATCATGGCATCTCTGGTGCCGACGTAAACAAAGAATTTCCATTTAAGCTTGGAAAAGCAAATATTTGGAATCCAAAAGAAATGCGTGATTCCAACCTGTATATGAGCGGAGAGCTTGGAAATACGGTCGAGTTCTGGTGGAGGAAGGATCAGCCCAAGAGGTTGGGAACTGTTTGTCTTTTCGATATGTGGAATCAGGAACCGCACGGCTCCACGGAATATGGAAGAATCTTAATTGAGCATGACGAACAAGTGCTTGCTGCAACGGGTGATTATTTTCATGTTACATACGCACACGGAACAAACGGCGTTGAGCGGCAACCAGTTGGCAACCTAAACGACGTACCGAACGATTACAATCCGTGGGCGTGGAATCACTATGCCTATACATGTGTCAATGAGGGTGGTGAGCTAAGAGTCAGGTTTTATCTCAATGGTAAATTAATAACTGACGGACTTGCGGGAACCGCAATTGATGTTGTTCAGCAGCACCCCGACAAGGCTTCGGCTGCGTTTATCGGCGCATATCAAAACAGACCAGTATCTTCAATTCTAGCAATAAAGTGGGGTCCAACAGGTGAGGGCAACGTTGCTGTGCAGGCATCTTATGATGAGTTTAGATATTGGAAACAGGCTCGTACATCCGAAGAGGTTGGAAGACACTGGTTCACACAAGTTGGCGGTGGAACAAACACTGATGATGCAAACGTCATGCTTGGGGTTTATTATAAGTTCAACGAGGGCATTGTAGATGCAGAGAACAAAGACAGCCAGTATGATAAAAATGTGTTGGATTATTCTGGACGTATTTCAAACGGCACGATCCAAAATTATAATATAAGAACCCGTAGTTTGGAATCAGCAATGGAAAGCTTTTCTACCAAACATAAAGAATTTAAAGACCCTGTTCTATATCCAGCACACCCAGAAGTTGCTGAACTGCTGAGAACTAAAAAAGACGAAGGGTTTGTACACGATACTTCAAATAATGCAGCCATCTATCATACGATGCCTGAGTGGATTACTTCAGAAGATGAAGAGCTTGGCGGGGAAGCTTTACTTGATCTGACGCAGGTTATCGCCAGCTACTTTGATACGTTACATCTTCAAATTGAAGCACTGCCTTGTTTGACGAATACCAAATATGTTCAAGACGACGAGAAGCCTCTTCCTTTCGCAAGTCACTTGTTGGAATCTGTCGGTTTCGTGGCTCCCGAAATTTTTATTGATGCGTCCCTCCTTGAGACTATGGCACATCGTGATGAGACACAAAACTTTGAAGAAAAGGTTTATAATGTCAAGAACACGATATACCAGAACATTTATAACAACATTGCTGGCATTTATAAGGCGAAGGGTACAGAGAAATCATTTAGGAATTTACTTCACTGTTTTGGCATTGGAGATGAATTAATTAAAATCAACCTGTACGGTAGTGATGTGGTGTTCAAGTTTGATGACACTTATCGACACGTCGCAGCGAGAAAGAATTACTTAGACTACAACAATGTTGACAGGTTTGATTCATCTGTATTCCAAAAAAGAAATCCAGATAATCCAAATAGCACATCTTATATCAGAGGTTCAGACACAAGCGAGTTTGATTATATTCCTTTCACCTTAGAGGTAGAATCGGTATTCCCAAGAGTATTAGATAATGACCATCCAAACTATGACAGGCACAATTTTACTAATATCTCTATTTTTGGAATGCATGAGGCATATGCGCTCGACGAAGATGTTTTAAATTGGCAACCTTCTAAGGCTTGTGATTTTGAGGTTTTTGCCATCCGTGAAGAGATTGACGGAGAGGAACGAAAAAACGTCAAGTTCAAGTTACGGGCACAAGGCTTCGGCGGATTTGAATTAGAGACTGGCTTCTATCCAGAAGTTTATAACAACGAGCAATGGAATTTTGCGGTTAGAATTTATCAAAACAAAAGACCCTTAACAGATTTGGTTTTGGGTAGTGAGTTTGCAGGTGATCCTCCAGTTGACGAAGAATATACATTTGAGTTTTATGGAGTTAATACTGTTCTTGGCGACGTTCAAGAAGAGTTTTTATTGACGCAAGCTGTTGCAGCCCCTGATGCAAAGAGCGCACTCAACGCATATAAAAGAATTTATGTTGGCGCTCATTACAGGGATTTCGGTCCAGACCATACTAACCCAGAACCCCTAATGCAAACCGACATTAAGATCGGCAGTGTTAGATATTGGGCTGATTACCTCGACAGCGACACAATCCAAGACCATGCTAGGGACACAACAAATTGGGGTCGCAAGCGACCATACAAGCCAGCTTACTTTGCAGAAGGAGTTCTTGATACTTATCATGTCCCTCAAATTGAAACCCTAGTTCTCCATTGGGACTTTGCAACAGTGACCGTTGCCGATGGCGGCGACCCAACAGTTAATACAATTTTGTCTGATGCTGGGTTCTGGGTTGAAGACGTTTCTTCTGGCTCATTGGACAAGACTCTTCCCGGTGGAAAATATGATTGGCTTGGAAAAGTTACCGAGTATCAGCACACGGCAAGAGGTGATTATTATTACCCTAACGACAAAGAAGTAATTGACAGAGATTATGTTTATACCTCTAGGCAACACTTGCCAGAAATTATTCATAGCTCAGATACAATTAATATTCTTCGCCAAGATGATGACGTGTTCACGAAAGAGTCTAAAGCAATTAATCACTTCTGGGCGATTGAAAAGAGCATGTATCAAAACATCTCTGAAGAACAGTTAGAGATGTTTGCCTCTATTGTAGAGTTTAATAATCTTGTAGGCGAAGGCGTCAACCGCTACCGAATGGAATATAAGGATCTCGGCAAACTCCGTCACATCTTTTTTGCAAAGATTGATAACGTACCGAGATTTGAAAGATATGTGGAATTTTATAAGTGGATTGATTCTTCCATCAGTGCGATGCTTCAAGAATTAATTCCCGCTTCGGCAAATTTCTCTGACGAACTACGAACTTTAATCGAGAGTCACATATTAGAGAGAAATAAATATTGGAATAAATACCCAACTCTTGAAATGAAGGACAAGCCTCCAGAGGTTCCCATTCTCGGCATTAATGAAATGTTGTATAATTGGAAGCATGGGCGAGCAGCTTTAGAAGAAAAGAAGAATTGCCTATGGTGGAATCTTCGCACAGAGAGAAACCACCCACTTCTCACAACTGGTTATGATGATATTGATGCAGACAAAAATCAACTTCTTCACGCCTATCAAACAATTGATTCTGGTTCGTGGGAAGATCGACGTTTTGCACACGGCACAAACAGTTATAATATGGAGTCTTATCAGGCTTCTACTTTTGTTCTTAGAAACCTTTCTAAGCCTTATAAGTTTTCCGTTGATGAAAATGTACCAATCCACGGAGGTAGAAATTACCCACAGAATAAGAAGCTTCATTATGTAAGAACCGAAACTCCTTTTGCCTCAGAGGGCACTGTTTGTCTTGAAGACGCAAATCAAGTTGCTGGGTTTGATTGTTTGGATGATTACGAATCCGAATACACCATGAAACGACGCCTTGCTTTCGCAGCGGCAAATAAAAAATATCGTGAGGGCACCGAAGAAAATCAGGCGAAGGGTACATTGTTATCTCCATTCGACTTGTATGCTGATGTAGCAGATGACGACGCCCACACGGGTCGCTATTGGGGCAACGTCCACTCTGACACCTATGGTGACGACATGGAAACTCCGATGCAGGGCGTCTTCACGGACACCCACGTTGGTGGCTTACAGTATCGTCACATTGTATTTAATCATGGCGATGACGACCAGACGACCAGACCAGAAGCGTGGCTGTTTGATGCGGAGACTGGATGCTTCATCGGTCCAGATCAAATTAGTGTACACAACCCACGGGCAAGATATTACAGAGACGAAAAGGCAAAGCGACCAGTTAACATTAGAAATGTTAAGACCACGTTGGAAAATCCGATTCTGGGTAACTTTAGGTTCTTGTACGAATTCTCTCAGACAGTCTCCAGAAAAAAGAACAATTCGTGGTTTACTAAAATTGAAGGAATCCCAGCACACGATGTGTGGTCTGTACAGTCTAAGGTGGTTAAGGGACATTATGATTTTGAGCTTCCGATTAGACAACTACACCCTGACGGCGAACAGACACATAAACAATATGGTCGAGAGTGGGTAGAAGAATGGAAAGCACTGCGAGCCGATCCTCATTTATATAAACACAGACATGTATTTGTAGAGCGATTTTCTGCACCCGGTTCACCACATACAATTCCAAGAGGTATGATGGACGTGGAAGCTGAAGAGTTCTCTCCACACAATCAATTAAACTTTAGGAACCTTGATGTTCGTGTACACCTTAAGAGGTGGTTGACACACCATGCAAGGTGGGGCGGGTATAGAAGTTGGTATCGCCAGCGTCCAGTGTTGGATTGTTGGGACATTAAAACAAATCCAGATGACGTATGGGGGGCTGATTGGAATCCGTTGCTAGATCCTAATCCCGGTTCTCCCGGCGACACTGGTGTGTTCTGTGCGGCGAACTATCACAAGATGAACAGGAACGTAAAATACGTTTTCCGACCAACAGAATATTTTGATCTATCGGCAGCAAAAGGCTACTGGGCAGAACAGTATGATGAAGACTGTAGTGATTGTGGAGACAATGATTGCGATCCTGATGTTGTTTATCCTCCCGGTCATCCGTGTTGTCTCCCATATTGGTTCCCAATTAAAGTCAAATATGTATGCAAAGAGACTTTTGATAACTGGTGGCAACAGCACCAAGTCCCGCAAAGCGGTTATCAATATAGTTGGATTAAAGATTCAGTTCTTCCTGTGGATTGTCCACAGGGACGTGCTGAGCCGTTTACAAACATGAGAGCGGAGTATCCAACAATTGTTGTGGACCCAGATGATCCAGAATACGGATTGATGCCAGAGGCAAAACCATTTGATAACACAACCTTTCCATCGGACTATACCGATCCCCCACTAAAGGGAGAGAGGGCTGGACCGATTAAGGAAGATCCTTATTGGAAGATTTCTCTTATTGATGGCTCCTATATTGAAAATAATCATGACAACTGGGCACTCGGACATTTTACGCTCCGTGGCTCATCTTTAGATTCCACAGTACAAGAGTATACGCTGGCACAGTATTCTATTTCTGTGGGCGTCACATTGCTCGACAATTTGTGGGACGACAGTAAGCTGGTTATTGAGTCTGGTTTTCCGTTCATGCGTGTGTTTAAAAGGTGGGATGAAAAGCACCACCCCTATTCATATGAGAATGTTATAACTAACACCGAACTTGGATATTGTGAATATAGTTGGGCGGGGGTTAACATGCTCGGAGATAATCTCTCTAACTCAGCCGCTTGGAAAAAGTACGATCAATATTATCATCCCACGAAACAGCAGTTGATAAACGTTAGTGAGTCCCCAGCCGGGGAACCAACCTATAAATTGGTTAACCTGCCAGACTTCATTCTTGATGATGAGGGTAATATCGTTCCTAATATAACAGATCCTCACGCTGATGTGATCAGCCAATATACAGCAGGGAGTGTTAACAATGTGTCATACTCAAATGGGGGTGTTTATTCACCGGCTCTAAATTGCGATCTTATAGAGGACCAACTTAATGATGCATATGTGCCATCTCTAAGTTTTAATGATTTGATGTTGCATAGAAATGGTCCGTATCAACATCCATCATGGAAACAAATTAGAGGACACGAACATCCAATCACTCGTTTCCATAGAAACAATAATATTATTTCTATGCTTGACCACACAAGGGCAATGGATTTCGTTTATAAAATTGATCCAAGGAAGGATGGAACGGAACAAGAAAGAAGACTTGTTTTCAGAGAACGAAGATCAGACTCGGTAACAAATTATGTTGAACCGTGTGCGGCGTGGAATATGCCAATGACTCACAGGCTGGGCTTCCCCGGCAGTCGTGTTGGCGGTAGGCTGAAACATACGTTTAGCAACAATCTTGAGATGTTTGCGAACCCGTTTCTTACACAAAGGCTGTCTCTTGTAAAGTGTGATAAGCAAATGTATGATACCCTCCTTGAGCAATATATGGATTCTGAGGCTTCGACCTCTCCCAAGTTCTTTGGAATGGTATACAAAGAATATATCTTCCCGAAACATAGAAATGTCGGACTGGCTAAAATCCGTTCAAGGCTTAACTATAAAGAGGTATCGGGCTATGGAGTAAATGGATATGATAAAAGAGTTTCAGAGATAAGAAATTTCTGGCACACTGATGCTAATGACCGTAAAAGAACAGAGCTTAAATCTAAGAGTGGTGCTGTGACTCACCCAACTGAGTGGGCTTATAACTTTGCAGTTGACACAAACAACACAACTGCTCTTAATTGTTTTAATTATCCAGTTAGAAGAAGCAGCGTGTGGGCGTTAGACTATCACAAATATTGGGATGAAGATATTGGTGTTCGTCTGGGCGCAGCCGGAAACGGAGAAGATTTGGCTCAGTTTTGTCCCTCCAATCTCCCACCGGAGATGGCAGGGGTAAAAACCAAGATTCTATTAAATCGAGCGAAGTCCGTTAGGGTCATGCGTGGAGATTTGGGTTGGGCAGGCTTCGCTCAATTTAGGGGATATGTTTACGATGGCACAAATACAAACCCAGACTTTAACGAAGGGAATGGTCACTATTCTCCAGATTGGTATTCAGATACTTGTTTGGGATTTTACACTCGTCTTGATTTATCTTTGATTGATCAAGAATGTAATAAATACCAGATTGAAGATCCACAGAACGGAAAGTGGCACGATATTCCTGCGCCGTGTTTGCCCCTCTTAGACCCAGAAACAGGTCAGCCAGTCGAAGGTGAAAGCGATACAAAAGATTCTTGCTGTTGCCCTGTAAAAGAATATCAAGAATGGATGGCACCACGACCGACTCCACAGTATATTCATAATCCACAATCTTGCAAAGCGACAGAAGAAGGCTGGGCTTGGAACACAGCAGCCCTAAGTGGCAAAGCCCCTTGGTATGATTCATACGAAGAGTATAATAAAGACATTCGTTTGATTGGACAAAATTATTCAATCTTACCAGAATTTAGAATTTCCTCAAACATGAAATATTATGTTAATGAGATGGGTGGAGATTTTCGTTCTGAAAATAAGAAAATGTTTGAAACAATTGGAACGTTCACACGGATCGGCGGTCAACAGCCAGAAGCTCCCGAAACAAGTGGAGAGACTTATACTCAATATCAATCTTATCATTCATATGACGGCATTAATTTCTTGCAGGATGATTTTGAAAATTTGGTATCCGGCTACACCTATGAAATAAATTGGGCGGCAGGATTTGAGTCATTCAATAATGGGGAAATGGCAAACACAATTATTCTTGATAACTGTTTACAAGAACAGCCTGTTCCCCTTGATGCAGTTGCAACTAATTGGAAATGTGCAGTGGCACAGCCAATTACAAAATTAAATACGATTTTAAAACTTAAAGACGCCAAAATGTTTTATGGCGAAGACACAGAAGAACTTAAGAACAGTTATTCATTCTTTGACCACCATGAAGCAACCGCCCCACACCAACGACAGGGTGGCGAAGGCGAGTTTATGAAAGTGTCCCTTGGAGATACTGGGTTACAATATAATAATTTACAGGGCGATGTAGATTGCTATTTCAGTTATGTAAAGTTGTTTGATACTTATCCAGAAATTCCCGGCGAGGGAATCCCTATTGGCGGGGCACCGTCCCTTGCGGAGATCCGAGGCAATTTTGACGGCACAGGAGACACGGACACGGACTATGGCGAATGCCTTGATCTTGATGGGTACGAACTTTCCCCACCAGATATTACCAGCGCAATCCGAAATGCTTATCACGAAGCAAAAGGAGAGTCTTGTTTTACGCTTTCATTTTGGGTGAACGTTGACCATGATGGCTGGAGGCAAGCAGAAAACCAAAGTATGGGTGGTTTTACTTTTTCATATGAAGGTCCACCGTCCGAACAAGACTTAACAAATTTGTTTAAGCCGATGGCAGCAATTCGTGATATTGAGGGTCTAATTGGTGACGCCGACCTTGAACAACAACCAGAACTTTCGGAACTGGAAAACCGTGCTAACAAGCAAGGGCAGTTAAATATAGTCGATGACCGCAACCTACCTGACTCCTTGAATAAGCCAGAAGGCGAGCAAGACGGAGCAACTCCAAAATACGGTATGGATAAAAGATTGTCGTTTTATCTGAAAGATTTTTATGATAACCCCGCACAGGGCGACTCCCATCAATTTATTGATCTTGTCAGCAATCCAAACGCACTTAGTGGGCGACCTATGCTTGTTGATGACTGCGGGAACAAACTACACTTTGATATAGAATTACACGACGGCTCTCTTCATGGGACATGGCAGCACATTGTTATGGTTTATATTGGAGGCTCAAATGAGAAAATGGGCAAATCAGGACCAACTGTCAGCACGACCAATGCTGGCGACCCCGCATGGATTAATAGCCACAAAGCTTTCTTGTTTGTAAATGGAAAGCAAATTCCATCTCATCACGCATATCATGAGATGTTAGGACAGGATACTCACAGCCCATTTCCAGCGGCTCGCACGTCGATTCCAAACGCAATCAAGCACAACGGGGCATTGTTTCACAATGTGAAGTCGTGGGCAGCGCAGGGTTCTTCTGGTCACAATCAAGTGCCACACGATATAACCAAGCAGCCAGAAGATTTTGAGTTTCAATCCTTTGATTTGATTAATAACTTTACTTTTGGCAAGTGTATTAAATTTGAAAATCCGATGGAGAAAGACCGACATACCCTGAGAGGATACGTTCAGAACCCTGTCCATCCACAGACAGGACCAGTATATATTAGGAAGACGAGTGCTTTTGAACCTGATGCTGTATTGCGAGGTAAAGTAAATGATGTGTCATTATACACTGGGGGTTTTGTAGACCTAGAACCAGCCAATTTAACGGACATGATTAATTTCGCCTCAATGACGCTTCAAGAGGGATCAACCTCTACTGGCTGCGCCTTCAACACTCCGGGGAAAGAAACTTTTGATGTAAACAGTGAGGCACACTTATCCGAACTGGAAGAGTGTGTAAGAAAGGCGGCTTTCAACTCAATCATAAACCCAGCCCTACCAGCAGGTTCAACAGATACTCCGGTGGAGTCTATCTTTGCCATACATCATTACGGAGAACAGTGCGAAAACTTAAATGATGTGTATGCAGAATGGGCTAAAAAAATGAATTGCTCAGAAAGTGGAACCACTGAAATGGTCACTCCGACTGGGAGAACCATCGTTGACGACGATGTTCCCGATGGTATCGTCAACGATGAGCTTGACCATCAGTTTTTTGTCAGACCGCCAGATGCGAGGGTCCATTACCTCAACCTGCGGACGATCAGCGAGATAGATAAAACAAATTATCTCCAGAAAAAAATATATCGCCCATATGATAATTGTGCGAAGATGAGTGGCTGGTGGAAAATGGGCATTCCAGTTTGGGAACGGGAGTTATGCGAGACTACTGTTTGGAAAGAAGATTTCTTTAAATGTTATGGACATACCGACGCTATTCAACATATTGATAAAGTGTATGAAGATCACAGAGAATTAGGAATCGACGCTTACCCCAGATTGACCTTAAAAATAAATGCGATCAAAAAGCTGCTTCCCTATAATGGATTTTATCCATCTCAGAGAACGGTCCAGCTAGCTAGCTTGTTTTATGATTCTATTTCTCCATATGTTGTTGGAGAGAATGACGAACAGGCTTATGAAAGGGCTAGGACTTTGCAAGCAATGACGCAGCCTTTCTTCGCACCGGGCATTCTTTATAATACAATTAAGTCTGGCATTGCGGTGGATTGGGCTTGTTACGCAGGCGAGCATGACGGCACTTCTAATGATATGCGGGATCGTTTTCTCGACAGGTACTATGAGGTTGTATGGTGTTGCACTGAAAACTGCGATGACGACTTACCTTCTTGTAGCGAGGTGGCGAGCGGCGAGCTTTCTACTGCTGGACCAGTAAGGGGTGTCATCTCCGATGCTAACCTGTCTCATGTTAACAATATAGTCGCAGCAGCGACAGTCGAGATGATGAAAATTCTCGCAGCCCGTGGACAGGTGGCAGATAAAGGAAAGCTAACGGAAGAAGCACAAAGGGAGTTATCTGGTCTTCTCATAGACCGCTTTGCCAGTGGTGCCCTAGACCCAGCCAAAGTTGATCCAAGACAAGTTATTGAGGGCTTCGGACGTGCATTCGATGGAGCTTCACCGGAGGATATTAAAAACGAAGTGCGGGAAATGGCGTCGATGAGTGTTGCTCCTTCAAGATCAGATAATCCCGAAGTAGAGTTGAGACTTGTAAATGATGCTGGGTGTGAGGGTGCGTTTCTAGGAGAAGCGCCCAACTTTAGAATTCCATTTGAGGGGTTGGTTTCTATCGACTCGGTTCTTCCGTTACAAAACAGTCAAGAGCTTTCTAAGATATTTCTCCTTGCTCCATCATATTATGCGGAGAGATTTGAGCCAACACTCGATACGGCGATGTTTAGCCTACCGGATGATGCTCCACCTAATTCCACTATTTCAGGCATTGCTGGCGAACCAGATGAAAACTTGCGATACCCGTATTTTGAATGGCTTGGACGAAAGAATCCTCTTTATGAAATGGCGATGCATAATTTCTTAGCAGAGGTTCCAAACTTCTTCTTGAAAAGAAAAGGGTTCACAACATTTGCTTCGCAGCCAGAAAAAGATTTTAAAACAGTTACTAGCGGAACAATGTATTACATGGATGTGCAACTGTATGTTACAGAAGATTTTGCGATGACTTCTAGCCCCCACGACGGGGAGGCGTGTCAAGTTCTTGATGGCGCTGGTTCACAAGTCCTCGATGCATCTGGTAAGCCGTTTACTACAGAGGGGAGATATTTCGGTCCAGCCGTTAAATATCTTGAGAACATGGAGGATCAATTTTATATTGGTGACCCAGCCCAAGCACCATATGTTCCACCATATTTTTATGGTCGAGCTAAAGCAAGAGTTATCTTTGAACCTACTGAAGATGGGCGTCCAACGCTCGATGATATTTTTAAGAATTCATCCATTCAATATGTAAACGAAGAGATGGACGAACTGTTTGCAAACAAGATGGTCCCGCCAGATCCATCCTTGTCTGCTGCCTCCTTGGTTTATAGGAACACTGAGTATAGAAATACTCCAGCCTATCAGGGAAGAATGCCTATGGAGGCTTCAATTAATTTCTTTGGTCGAACTAAACAAAGGAAAATTACATATGATGTAGTTCGCTCTCCTTATGAATTGCCTGATGTTCTGGACTCTATTAAAGAGCCTTATTTGGCTAGGACGGCAGAAGATAGTGATACTTCCGAAAGCTCGGTGTGGACTATTTCACCACGGTTTGAGTGTCCTACATTAAACTTCAAAACAGAGGATAATCTTCGTATGCGCCAATACCCGGTTGAGGCGACGATGGATACGCTTTCTGTTGCGGTTCAGAATGCTGGTTTAACAGACCTTAGACCAGATCAAGTAAAGGCTTTAAATGCCCTTGGGTATTCTTTGAATGCAAGTTTGGCTGTTTCATTATATCAATGTACTGTTTCAGCTTGCGCCCCTCACGTTGGTTGGAATTGTGAAGAGTTTTTCGAGGGAAGTCAAGAGCTTCCTCCTTGCGGAGAAGCCTGCACCACAGAACGCTTGCCGCACGACGCCAGAGGTATTGGTATGTGGTCTGGATATGGTCAAATCCCCGAAGCAGAAGAGGGTATTTTTATTACCCTAGAGGAATCTTATAAACGACGGAGGGATATGAAGACTCCGATTAAGTGTGAGCTTTCTACGAAGAACCATGAAGTTCCAACAGCAAAGATTATTATTCCAGATGTTCAAACATGGAAACTCCACGATTCTAAGATTACCTTGACAAGTCCTCATGGTGACGAAACAGAGATTACAATCGGTCAGCCAACAAATGTTTACGATCTCAATGGCTGGGGCGGCTTTGTTGATCTTTGGGGCAACAACTCAGGAAACGAAACCGAGATTGACTATTACGGTGCAAACGTTTTTGAGCCGACCTATACTGATCAGAACACCGCTGCAACTTCGTTTAATTGGTTTGGCACTTTAGGGATTAACGCTGGTCCTCCCAAAGTTGTAACATTTAATACACAACAAAATTTTCAAGCTCTTATGGTTTGGCCACCTGCTAGCGTCAATGGCGGTGGAGCGGGTGGAACAATGAGCACCACTGGAACTGGACCCGTACACCGTGGAGAATATGATGTAGAAGCATATCTGGGCGCAGAAGGAATTCATACTAATTTCAACCACCAGTGGAATTGGGGTCAGTACGCTGGCTGGAGTCAAGGTATGGTGCAGCCAATAAATATTGCTAAAGCGATTGCACACTATATTAATGGGCGCTCAAGACTTGAATCAGACTTTTGCTGGCAAGCAGAAGCAAAATATTCAACAGGCGTTACAATTCAAGCCGATGCCGGGATGGTAGAGATTAAGTGGGTGGAGAGAGATCCAGATCGAACAGGAACAGATTTAGAACCGCTTATTGCTATTGAGCCGGGTAGCGTTGGCGTTCCATATGATATACAAAGCCCAGCAGCTATACATTTTGTAGATGAAAATGGTAAGATTGTGTGGAATAAAAAAGGTGGAACATACGATTTCTACCCAGAGGAAACAGATGAGGAATACGTTCGCTGTATCGAGACTGTTGGCTCTCTGGTGGACGTGTGTGGGTTCCAAACCTCAACGGAGAGAGTTGGCGAGCTAGCTGACGAAAAAGAAATTTCAGAAGCAGTGGTTATGATTCCATTCGTAGATGAGCCTATTAATAGTAAAACGATGGCGTCAACGGTTAATGTTATGGGACGAAACTTTTTCAAACTTTCTAAGAAGCTCTTCAATTACACTAAGAAAAATATTGAAGCAGGTAAGCCAGCAATTCCACACGAAGGTGCATCTAGTGAATACAGCGTAGAAAAGGATATTCCAAGTACGTCTGTTTCTGAAATGATTACTAACATAAAAAAATATAACATGCCGCCTCAATTTGATTTCATTACTTATCCGCTGAAGTCTGGTGAGTTCCCGTTTGTTATGTACATTTTTGAATTTCATCACACTTTGGACAAGCAGGATTTGGCTGACATTTGGCAGGGGGTTATGCCGAAGATCGCTGTGACCGCTGAGAAAGATTCAGTAGTCATATCACATGAGATGAATCCTGTTGAATTTTATGAAGCCAAAAAGCTCCCACCGAACGTTCGTTGGTTGACTTTTAAGGTTAAGAGAAAAGCTAATATAGATTATTATTCTGTCACGGCAGACTCAAGAGATGATGATAGATTTAAGTTTGACTTTGAATTTGGCGAAGCAGCGCCAGAGTATAGTTATAATTGGCCATATGACTTTTTCTCTTTGGTTGAGTTGGTCCAAGTAGAGGGTGGAGTGTCTGCAACACCAGCCTATGAGGATATTATTAAAAAGTCTAGATTGCCTATTCGGGGAGATACCGAAGATCAATTGACCGACGCACACATAGCAGGACAGGCAGAGGGTACAACCAAAATTGGATCGCTGGTGGACTGGGATCATGTTTTTAAAGCAGTGCCAGAGGATGAAGACTAATGACGTTTTTTAATAAAAAAGAAGATGTGATCGAAATTCAACTGACGCAGTACGGCAAACATTTACTGTCAAAGGGGAAATTTAAGCCAGCCTATTATTCTTTCTTCGATGACGATGTGTTATATGATGCCGAGTATGCAGGGTACAATGAAAAACAAAATGATGCTCAGCCGAGGATTGAAGATATAACTCCGAGAACAAAAACTCAATATGTTTTCAGCAGCAGAGAAAAAGAAGTGCGAAAGCTGGTTGACCATGTTCTTCACGAAGGTGGGAATATAAGAGATGCATCTGTGCAATCAACTCCAGATAAACATTATGCACTTTCTGCGCCGCTTGGAACTTCTGACTATATTGGCAATAAAGCTCCATCATTTAGTGTGACGTTTCTCCGTGGCACGATAGGTGAATATGTAACACACTTGACGGGCGCACACCCAACAATGCACATTCCACAGTTGGCAGTAAATTCAATCCTTTACACCACACAGTGCTGGCTAGACAACCCACCTGATACGGACTTGCTAGACCCCCCCGGTGGACCGCAAGCGGGTGGTATAGGCTCTGCTGGCTCTGCTGGCGCTATTGGCTTAGCGGTCCAGCTATATGATGATGGTTCATATATTGAAATCAAAGATGATTGGCTGCTGGTCGAGGCTGAGGAATTAAATGTTCCATTCACTAACGAAAACTTTGATGTTGAGGTGTTCTTGGTTGAAGATGTAGATGCACAGGGCAACTTAGTTCCTAAAGAATTAAAAGGCTTGGTGGACACAAGAGAGATGCTGCACCAATTATCGTTTGTCAAACATGCAGTTCTGATTGACGAGAATGATATTTTATTAGACGAGCCAGAGGGAGGAACTACAGAACAATTTCCAGAGATAGATCCTAGTTATGTTGAATATTGGTTTAATCTTTGGGTTGATTCTGAGATAGACGAAATGGTACTGTGTGCCGACGCACCAGTTAACAGACCGAGGGGAATTTTTACACAAGATGCATTGGAGTGTGCCATGAACGATCAAGACGATGTACCAACTTCCGAAAACGCAATCGGAGGCAGCGACCTTGCCAAGAACACCGGACTATCGGATTCTCCAAACGCAAACTCGCAGGCTGGAGGTATGGGCAACGACTTGTATGATAAGTCGGTAACAGACACAACAGTTGACGGTGACGGGGGAGATGACTGCTAATGCCATCTTTAATTAGTCAAGAAGAGTTGTTGGGTGATTTGCTCCCGTCTGTGTATTTCGACGGGATCACGTTAGAATCTTCTGGTCAGCCGCCAGAAGACGACGATCCTCATATCGACCATCAACGTGAGCGAGCCAATCGTGATAAAGACACCCCAAACAGTCTACTTGTCACAGCCGACCTTTGCTTAAAAGAAAAGTTGGATACTAGCTTGATCGGTCGCTGGTTTGGTGATTCAGGCAAGTTTACTAATTACATAAAATTGATGGTGGTTGTTTCTACAAATCCATTTGTAACTAAAGCGTTTTCTAGAAACAATCAAGCTATCGCTCTTGCTAATAAGTGGGGGCACTGGGATGTTAATTCTAAATCTGTAAAAACTCTTAAGAAAGATTTTAAAATTAATGACGTGGCTGATCTTAAACGTGAGTTTTACAGTAAGGATAATTTTCAAGTAAAGGTGCTAACCATCAACCAAGATGTTCTTGGCGATAATAAAGACTTAACCCAACACAAATCACATACTGATAGTGACGGGAATACAATACATGATATTAATTTTAGAGCAAGCTTTAAAGTGCGAACAGAGAAGCCACAACATTTGGCATGTTTTGCGGTGGCTTATTTAGATATGCCAGCGTTAGTTGATGCTTATAATCTTGATGTTGATGAGCACACATTAAAGAACCAAAACGGAAAATGTTCTGCGGAAGTGGTCATTGATAATTATAATATTGTTGGGAACACTAATGTTTTTTACACAACGGCTGGTGTCATCTGGACAGGTCCAATTCATAAGAGTGGTAAGACATGGCGAACGGGCAGTAATGCTAGCGAAGGAGGTGAGAGGCTAAGACATTCTACTGTTCCAAATACCAAGATACAGGATTTTAGAAACATTAAAGAAATTAAACGATTGGAAATTAACCTAGCGGTTATTGAACAGGAGTTGTTTGCAGCAAAGAATAAATTCAAGGGTATCAAAAATGACAAAATGACACCAAGGAGAAAGAATGCTTATTTTTCTGACTGTTATTTAACACGAAGCGACGTTGGTGCAGCACGGCTTTGTTTTGCGGTGGATTATGAAAAGCTAGTGAGAGAACAATCCTTATATGGAAAGCTCTTAGAGACAAAGAGCAAACACACTAAAAGAAAGTTGCTGACTGAGAGCAAGATTCGATCTTTGAAATTCAAAAGAAGAAGAATCAAGAATGTCAAAACACAAAACAAATTAGGTGCTCCAATAATGGGAGAAGTCCTTTTTGACAGTGGTGAATATCCCAACATGTTATCAATTGGCGGCGAGGCTGCTTCGGGGCGATTTAGCACGTCTAGAAAATATAATGGCGGCGGCTGGATTAAAGAGGTGGACGTTCTGTTGGACTCTCCACAGCAATCAGGGCGGGGATTAAGATTCTTTACGGGAGAAGATTGGGAAATGAAATCCATCACCGATGGAGATTATCAATATGGAGTTGAAATAACCGTAGAAGACGCCACAGTAGAATATTTAGACAAGGTTCTGAGCGGGTTGTTACATCACAGAAACCGATTGAATCGTTACTACCATGAATCTACTAAGCTTGGTATGACAAAATATATTGTTGAGCTAGAAGATCCACATATTGATTCGACGATGGAAAGGTCTGCAATATTAAAAAATTCACCGGGCAACTATGACCCCATTTCAAATAGATTCACACAGCACTTCATTGATACACAAACAAAAAGATGGGATGGTTCTTTTGCTAACGGAAAAAGTAAAATACGGTATGCGCCTTGGGTTTCTCCGCTTATCAACTACATGATTAACCTTCACATGCTCACGAATAGTTTTGAGTCAGCAGCAGGTTGGAAAATTTTAAAAGCAATTTATTCTTATATTTCTCCTGCGACTGGCAGTCCGAAAGGCATCATGGTTTTTGTTAAGCTAATGGACGATTTAATTATGAAGTTGTCTGGTTTGATTGGAGCAGACGTTACATTTACCACAGACCGGAGAGAGCGAGGGTATTGGAGAACACACACCCACGGTCCAGATAGAAATCTAGTAAAGAGATCAAGGACTCCAACCAAAACGTCAACTGTTGAACACTGGTTCTCAAACAACTCATTTGACTCCGAGGTTGCAAACAACGTGGGATTTGATTATTTGTCTTCTGGTTTGTCAACAAAGTCTGCGGCTTCCAGAGGTGGTTTGCGGCAGATAAGCGGCGAAGCGTGGAAGAAGCGAGTAGAAGAAGAGGTACTAAGATATTTTAAATCTCCATCAGTAGACATTAATATGAGAATCGGTTCTAATATTTTGACAGAACGAGATAGCTTGAAGAGGACAAACTTTACATTTTTTGCACCATCCTTTGTTTACCTAGACAACAATGCGACCTCCCTTGTGATGGACGCCTCTAGCTTAACGGCTAGTGTATATGATGATGATCACCTTAGTGTGCTTGAGAGCAGCATCTTACTGTATAAGTCAACTACTACGCCACGATTCCCAGTAGATGCTAGATCGGCTGGCTGTATGCCAGTGATGGCGCACAAGTTCAAGGAGAATATGCAAATGTTTTTCGCAGACTTAAATTTAACTATAGAAGCCCCATCTCAAATAGAGAGCTTGCCCTTGACAGATAGGTATTTTTTAAACAATCAAGTGTTCCGTTCGCCCAACTTTGAAATGTGTGACCTTTTGGGTGATATTCCAGATGATACCAATCTGGACCCGATTGTTCTTGTTCCAAAGACTAACTGCGACCCAGATGAAGAACAAGCTTGTATAAATCCAAATACTTTGTTTATGTCATTGATGCGACCATTTAGCTCAACAGGTGCGACGGGAGCAAAGTCAACAAACAGCCCATATGAGGAACCGAGGCACACTGCCAAGCTTCATTATGGGGAATTGAATTTGGACACCATCGAGGCTTATAATTTGAATGTTGAAACTAATATTGTTAATTTATTGGTGCAAGACCCATCGTACATAAACACCATTATGGTTTCATGTGGCTACCCTGCCAGCGACACTTATTCGATACAAGATGCAATTCATGCATTGCCGAATCATTTTAAGTCACTTTTCTTGGCTAGTGTAAAGTCTGAGGCTGTATCAAGAAATTGGTTCTCTCTCGGATATGACCCGGTTAAACATATTAAAACTTCTTCTTATTTTAAGTTCAATTTTGGACTAATTAGAAGAACGGATGTATTGACCGGGTACATGAATAAAAAAGGTGCAGATGGTATCGAAATTAAGGAACCACAGTGGGAGCCTCTTACAATGAATAGGTGGCAAGATGCTATAGGGGAGATTTTGTTGTGTCGGCACAAGCCATTTTCCTGTCCTCTTCTTGGGGTGCGTGGTAGCGTAGGAATGCAGCTTCCGATTTATGATGAATATTTCTTTTTGCGACCACCCTTAAGGTCTAAAAGGAAAACGCCAGATTCTAGAATTCTAGACTCAGGTGATATTTTTGATTCAGAAACAAGTGTAGAAGATAATACTGTGGCTTTGGACAATGCAACAAGAGATGTTCCACCAAGTGCGACAGCGACCAACATCCCCGGCATCGAGGTTCTGCGGTTCGACTGTCCTCCGTTTGGCAAAGACGAAACACTTACGAAGCCGTGGTGTGTAGACCCGTGCATTTTGAAGACAAGGAGATAAGTTAATGGCTGCGCCAACAGAACAACAATATATTAGACCAGACGAAATCTCTGAATCAATTCGTGAATCTGCTGGCAGTCCTAATATTTATTTTCGGGATAACGGAATAAAAAGAAAACGCCCTGTTAATCCTGTAATTCTTGGCGCTGGTAAATTTAGGATGTTGACCGATACAGCAACCTCTGATGTGGCTTATGGATATGCTGAATTTGATGCGACCTCAGCAGAAGTATCTCCATCTAGAAAACCTAGAGTGGACGATCCCTTGCGTGGAAGAATAGGAAAGTTCTGGACGAAGAGTGAAGATCAAAAGAGGTTGGTATATTTAGAGAGCGAATTGATGGATAAAATTACTCCACCATTTCAGATTTACTATGACCCTTATAAGAAGCCTCCACACCCTGTTACTTCGACTGACCCCGGCTACACACCGGGAATGCTTGGCAATTGCACAGAGCAAGTTGTTGTGTTGGTTGCCGAGAAGAAGTCTAGGGTCTTGTTTGAGGCAAAGGACAAGGGCGCTGCATTTGAGAATATTGTTAACATTATTAGAAGAAACTCAGGGACGAAGTGGTTTGAGGATCACACGTTTGTAATGCCAACTCCTTACCCGAAAGTTGAATTGGACAGATTTAATACCTCTGCTTCTGTTTTGTACGCCAGCATTAAGCCTACATATAATTTTTATATTCCAAACTATGAGCAAGTGATGCGAACCATGAAGGCATCGGCAGTGCCAGAACAGGTATTACCAAATATGTATGTAATGTTGTCTGAGATGATGTACGAGCCAAATCCAAATGACAAACAACAACAGCCTATCAACCCATTGTTTAAAAATCATATAACGCTTTATGATTCAATTAGGTTGGAAGATCACGCAGCAATGATGCTGCCATATAACGAGCGAGAAAAATTAGATATTCGCAAGAAGCCAGTGGGCGAGTTTTATGATATGTGGTCCAGACAATATAATACTGGCGGCAGCCGCCAGCAAATTATTGACGAGTTGGCAACGAAATTTACGAACATAGCGGTTTCTCATTCAAACGTTGGCTTGATTAAAGATTATAATGAACGAAAGGAATTGTTTCCGATGTTCGTTGACATTGAGTTCTCGACCGACGTTACAACTGAGTTCGCACAATTGTTATATGATACAAATATGAGCAGCAAGTTTATGAAGGATACGATGGCTCATGAAAGCAATCATAAAAGAAAGCAGTGGGTTGAATCTACGGAAGTTGTTTTGCAAGCTCATAGCGATCTGTTTGAAAAATCTGACCTTATGGCTAAAACGGCTATTGATGTTACCACAAAGAGAAGAAGAACAATAGACTTAACTGCGTGGATTAAAAATTATGAAAAGCTTGGCGGCAAGCTGCCAGAAGATTTTGATGCTAGTGAATTCGATGCACTTGATTCTCCCAATGCGGTTTTTCTTGGAACATACGCCAATGAAATGAAAGTGGGTTCACATCCAAAATATGATTTTTATAAAAGTATTATGTCTTTGATTTTCACAGGAAAAATTAGACAACTTATTAAAGCAAATATGCGAACCTATGAACAAATCATGGATGGTGAACCAGCGCACTCTGAAACTGTGATGTACAGGATTGAAAAGAGGGCTGGCTCTACAACTGGTCCGGTCATTCAAAATTTTTATTTGCCGAACTCTAACGAGATTGATATTTTAAAATTTGTGGACACTCAGGTTAAGTACGGCAAGCAATACACTTATACAATTTACGCATACCAACTTGTGTATGGTTCACGATATATGTATCGAGATTGGTGGGTCAAAGCAGACCGTGCAGGCGTCGTTGTAAGACACGAACCTTCTGTTAAGATGATTGAGGTGCCATATTACACATACACTAATCGAGTTATGGATAGTCCACCTGTCCCGCCCAATGTTGAATTGGTTCCTTATCGTGGAGTTAGCGATAAAATGAAAATTAATCTGAGTAGCAATGTTGGACAATATAAATTGATGCCAGAAATAATTGAAACAATAGAAAAGAAGCAGACCGAGTTATTGAGGGCGGCACAAGATAGATTAAAGACGGAGCCTTTGCGTTATGAAACCGACGACCATGCCACACAGTTTGAAGTATATAGAGTGGAAGAGCATCCGAAGAAATATAAAGACTTCGCTGGGCATAGAATTAAGCTCATAGAAACAGATATTTCTCGGATGACAGCACAGCGAGCAACATCGTGTGCTACCGTTGACACACTTCAACCAAATAAAAAATACTACTATACGTTTAGAGCTATAGATAATCATGGGCATATTTCGTACCCGACACCTATTTATGAGGTAGAGATAGTAGATGACAACGGTTCAGTATATCCACTAATACAAATAGTGGATTTTGCATTGGAGACACCGAAACAAGCGTCCAAGAATATGAAAAGAGTAATGCAAATAATTCCAACCACATCACAAGGTTTATTAAACGAAGAAAAGTCTGATCTTGAAGACGTAAGCAGTGCTTTGGAAGTATGGAATAGTGATGATTTATTTTTGGGACTAGATAATGAAGCGGTCTGGGGTAAAAAGTTTAAGATTAGACTAACCTCTAAACAAACAGGAAGAAAGTTCGATTTAAATGTTCGGTTTGACCACAAACATTTGAAAATAAAACCGGAATAGATTAAAATCATCATTTTGAACTATTTACTGCAAAAGGACTAATTATACATGGCGAAGGAGATAAAGTAGAATGGCATTTTTGGACAACTCAGGAGATATTATCCTAGACGCTGTGTTAACAGACACAGGACGGATGCGTTTGGCAAAGGGCGACGGGTCATTTAAGATCACTAAGTACGCTCTTGCTGACGACGAGATTGATTATTCTTTATACGATAGTTCACATCCAAGCGGCAGCGCATACTATGATTTGGAAATTTTAATGAGTCCAATTCTAGAGGCGTTTACAAACAACACTTCTTCAATGAAGTCAAAGCTTATTTCGATTCCTCGCACGAATCTTTTATATCTGCCAGTCATCAAGTTAAACGAGATGATTGACGCTTCTGCAAAGATGAGTCCAGACTATAGAGCTTTCCTGTGTGCGGTAGACCGTGATAGCGAAGATGTTTTCGGATATGTTAATAATGAACCCCGTGCAGGAATTTTGCATGGCGAGAATATTAATGCGGGTTCGTATTGTCGATTGGATCAGGGGCTAGATACTACGGAAATTTCACCACGATTTACAATCGATCATGATTTAGTTGAGACTCAATATATCGTTGAGATTGACAACAGGTTCGGTCAGTTGGTGAGTTTAAAAGGTAAGTCGGCAGCAGTTTCATATATTGATGATGATAATGTTGCAAGCTATTACCTATCATTGGCAACGGATAGAGATTTTGTTAGAGAGAACACTGAACGTGATGCCGATATAAGGACTCAAGTAATTGATGGTCCTAGAGGAACACTCATTGAATTTAGACTTCGTTCTTCTCTAGAGTTAAATACAAGTAGATATTTATTTGACAAACTGGGAAGCGAAGCTACCATTGAAGTAGACGGCACAACTTTTTCGTTTCAATATATTGACTCCATTGTTCGTGTCAGTGGGGCGACGACGGGCTACGGCGTAGATGTGCCAGTCAGATTTGTTAAAGTGACATAAGGGAGCAAAAGATATGGCGACAGTTTTTAAAACATTTCTTAATGATGATATTGCAACTACACGAACATTGTTGCATGAGGCAATTCCTGTTCATGGAGGAATTGTGCATGGTGTATATCCAGAACCGGACGAGCCGGGGAAGCAGGAGGAAACCAACATTAAGAATTATCCACACAAAATGTTCCAAAGCGTTTACGATTATCCGTATCTGAGTTCGTCAGCCAATCATATTTTTGATTTGACGGTTGGCTACGCTGCGGCGAAAGATAACGATGAAGCTTATATTCATCCGTGGACAAACGACCAACAGGTATCTCATAAAAAGAAACAAAAAATTTATTATCAAATGGCTCAGGTTTTAGTTGGTCATGGTATTGAAGGGGATATTCTATTATTTGATGAGGATGGCGATATTCTTGCTGGTGGAGACAAATATGAAAATTGTTTGTATATCAGCATCGCAAGGCTTTTAAATAAAGACGAAGTTAAGAAAGGCTCTTTCTTTTTGCATCTTGATGTTGGACCAAACGTTCCTGTCTCGCAGGCTAACTCGGACCCACTACAGAGCAACTATGTTCTCTTGGTTACAGATGAGGGTTCTGAGAACGATTATCGTGTCAACTCTCCTGCTGGAGATTATGGAATTCTTAGAGCTAGAACATGGTCGAAGCTGGATTCTAATGGTGAAGTGGAGTGCGAGGTGCCTTACGACCCCAACGACCCAGACTATGCTGCTCGATGGGCTGCGAGTTCTGACGACAACTGCGGCGGCGTGGATGACCGAGTTGGTTTGATTTATTATCAAGCGGGAGTCATTGTACTTTCGCCACATGCGTTCTTGAATTACGATCCGGCAGAGTCCTCATCGAGTTCAGGTTCAGGCTCAAGTTCAGATTCAGATTCAGGCTCAGGGCTGTCGGCTATTGAATCAGCAGGTTGCTTTGGTAAGCTTCCAGTTGTGGTTTTAAATGCGAACAACTCCGAGGTAGGGTGTATGGCAGAGCATGGCGAATTTGAACCAGTCATCGTTCATGACGATTCGACAGGCGCATCTTTTCATATTGATGATGCTTTTCGTGAGTTAGACATTCCAACCATTTGCACAGGCTTTAGAAAACGAATGGTAAGGATGGCTTTTAATAATACTACTGAGCTTAATTCAACAATTTATTTCTGTCGAGTAAATCATAACGATTTCAACTATAGCTCAAATCCAACATATTTGGACGCCAGCAAGATTAGGGTGAAGGATAGCACGGTCGATGCACCAGTTGCGTACATCACCACAATTGGTCTTTATTCTGCTGACAATGAGTTGTTGGCAGTGGCGAAACTATCTGAAGCTCTTCGTAAAGATCCGACAAATGAAATCGTGCTGCGAGTAAGGTTGGATTACTAAAATGCTAGAGGGTGGTCGTCAAAAATGCCGTTATTTAAATTTGGTCCAAATGACATATTCTACAATCAGGTAGAGACGCATCCTCAGAACGAATTCTTTATTTATGACAGGACGGTTTATTACAATAATAGAACACCTCGTCATGGAGTAATGGAGTTCGATGATGATGGACTTCCTACACACTTTGTAAAACATGTTTGCCCCGGTTATGTTAGTTTGTATGAACTAAACATTGACCGTATGGAGCAAGCACATGATGTTATTCCCGGCAAGGTCGATCAAGCTACGATGATTTATCCATTCATCACAAAGAGTGGAGCCTTGAACGCATTTAAAACAGTTTCAACTGTAGACTTCCACAACTTTGCTTATGGAGATATTATGACGGGCAGCTACCCGCTGGCGTCCAGTATTTCAATTGAGCGGTATGTAGGCAAAGACGATGCCTTCTGGGATGTGTGCGGGAAAGACCGACCACATATTAGAGCATTAAAAAATACTTTGAATTATCACAAAAAGCATAGTCCATATTATGCTTACAAGCAAGACGAGTGTGGTGGCGACTGTGGAATAAAATATGAGCCGGGTTGGGATAAAGAAACCCAAGAACTAACATTAATAAGTATTCCATCTATCATCCACGGTTCGGGGGTTGAGCGTGGGTCAGTAGACCTTAGATTCTATTTAACTGGTAGTTTGGTTGGACAACTCCAAGACATAAATCAAAACGGAGAATTGATTCAAACGGCACCAGAGAATAGCCCCGGTTACGGTGAAGTTGCAGGCGTGGTTTTATATGACGAAGGCTTTCTAATCCTTACCGGAAGCTGGTCGCTTGACGATACGCACACAGAAAGATATAGATATTGTCCAGAGCCGATTAATGAGCCTCACCAATTTGATAGCCCAAGGTGGTTATATTGGGGAACACAAGGTTATAACGAACCAGACACTTGCGGAGAGTCAGCCGACCCGACGTGGCTAGATCCAACCACGGCTGTGGTGTCATCCAGCTTTTATATGTCTTTTAATTCGACGACGTATGTGCCGACCATCACTATGTTGGCTCATGCTAAGAAAGGTGAATTAAATCACTCAAATAACCCAACTTACTTAACAAGACAACCAAAGAGTGCTATAATGGATTCAAAGGGTTGTCCTACTGGTACGTTCAGAAAGAAGCTTGACGCTTATGTGAACACTAGAGAGTATCGGGAAAGCTCAAGAGCGGAGATTAAGAATACAGTGAGAACACCATATCCAGATCCAGATGGAATCTTTGACAAGCAAACGTGGATTTCCAAGGTTGGCATTTATGACGAAAATAGAAATCTTATTGCGATTGCGAAGCTCGCCAGTCCAGTTAGAAAAAACAAGGACAGAGAATTTACCTTTAAAATTAAAATGGATTTCTAAATGATATTAGGTTTAGATGTTTCTACAAGCATTACAGGTGCTTCGGTCATAGATGATGAAGGAAAAATATTATATTGCGAGGCTTGGAAGTTTCAAAACAAAAGGCACTTTCCTGATCTCTTTGCAAAAGCAGAGGAAGTTCGCAACCTTCTGCTGGCAATCAAGCAAGAGTATGATATTGAAGCGGTTTTTATAGAGCAGTCACTTTTTGCTTTCATGCGTGGAAAATCTTCTGCAAAAACCCTCTTAACACTTTCAAAATTTAATGGTATAGTAGGGTGGTTAGTGTGGGATGTGTTCGGGATGACACCTGAATTTCTTGGTGCGACACAGGCTAGAAGAACCTGCGGTGTACCTAAAAAAGAAAAAGGCGAAGATATTAAATTAGTTGTTTTGAAGTTTTTACTTGACAATGATCCCCAGTTTTGTTATACTTTAACGAAACATGGTAATCCTGTACCCGGCACCTTTGACCGGGCTGACAGTCTTATTATTGCGAGAGCGGGTGCTGAGTGTCTAAACACGAAAGGTTGAAAATATTACAGGGTGTTCTTGGTAGGGGCTATAAGTCGGGCGACGAATATTTGTTTTTCTGCCCGAAGTGCGAGCACCACAAAAAGAAGCTTTCTGTAAACATTGAGAAAGATAAATTCAAGTGTTGGATTTGTGATTATAAGGGAGTCTCTGCGAGGCGTCTTATAAAACGCCACGGCTCTCTTGGGCAAATCCAAGATTGGGATATTATTTCTGGCACCGTCGATCTGTCTGACTTTAGTTCTATTATGTCTGAGAAGTTATTCGGACGGAAGGAGCCAAAGGATGAACAAGTGGTCCCATTACCAGTTGAATTTAAAACTTTAACTAGCAACGACCTACCAATGAGTTCTAGACCAGCAATGAAATTTTTGCGTGATAGGGGCTTGAGCAAGCTTGATATATTAAAGTGGAAAATTGGATATTGCTCTTCCGGCGAGTACAGCGGCAGAATTGTCATACCATCTTTTAATTTAAACGGCAGGGTTAACTACTTTGTAGGAAGAAGCTATACTGGCAATTGGAGAAAGTATCTTAGCCCATCGGTCAGTAGAGATATTGCATTTAACGAACTGTACATTGATTGGAACCAAGGCTTGAACATAGTTGAAGGGGTTTTTGATGCTGTAGTGGCAGAGAATGCTATTCCTATTTTGGGTTCGTCGCTTTCTGCCAACTCGGAACTCTTTAAGAAGATAGTCCAGAACGATGCGATAACTTATATCGCTCTCGACGCAGATGCAGAACGCAAAGCGATGGTTTTAATAAAGCAGCTTTTGGAGTTTGATGTAGAATTATATAAAGTTGACATTTACCCGTATTCAGATGTTGGTGAAATGTCAAAGAAAGAATTTCAAAAGCGCAAGAACAGTGCTGTTAGAATGAACAATGAGACACATCTTAGTCACAAGATAAGCTCAATTTAATAGAGGTAATTTATGAAGTTTGCTCACATTGCAGATACACATATTAGAAATTTAAAATATCATGACGAATACAATCATGTATTCGATCAGATGTACAAGACGTTAGCAGAAGAAAAGGTGGATTGCATAATTCACTGCGGTGATATTGCACACACCAAAACACAGCTATCACCAGAATTTGTGGAGATGACTGCGAAGTTTTTCAAGAACTTGGCAGCGGTCGCTCCGACATATATTATTCTTGGAAACCACGACGGGAATCTTAAGAATGAAAATCGACAAGATGCCCTTACTCCCATCGTTGACGCACTGGATATTCCTAATCTTCACCTGTTGAAGTCTTCTGGAGAAACCATTGTGGGCGATGCTTTTGCTCTCAATGTCTTGAGCGTGTTTGATGAAGGTGGTTGGATAAAGCCTACAGACAAGGAACGTGTCAACATTGCGCTTTATCACGGTTCAGTTCGTGGCGTTGTCACAGATACAGGCTGGGTGATGGAGCACGGAGATCACGATATTGAAATATTTGAAGATTTTGATTTTGCCTTCTTGGGAGATATTCACAAGACTAATCAAGTGGTGGACACAGACGGGCGTGTACGCTACCCCGGCTCAACAATTCAACAAAACCACGGGGAAACAAACGACAAGGGATTCCTGATCTGGGACATTGAAGATAAAGATACTTTTGAAGTTTCACATCACCAGTTGTTGAATCCTTCGCCGTTTATCACAATTGAGTTGTCCAAGGCTGGACGAATGCCAAAGGGCATCAACATTCCTACAGGCGCACGTCTAAGGCTTGTTTGTAATCACAGTATCCCATTGCACAAGCTGAGAAGAGCGGTTGATATTGCTAAGACCAGATTCAACCCGTTGGAGATTACATTTTTAAATAATGCTACTGATAGTCGTGGCAGCGTGGATGCCTTGTCGGGGGATTATATACAAGAAGATTTACGAGACATAAGCGTACAAGAAAAGTTTATTTCTGAGTACCTTAAAGACTATGGCATTAATGATGAAATGCTTAAGCGTGTTTGTACATTAAATAAAACATATAACACCTCTGTTGAAAATTCGGAGACAGTAAAGAGAAATGTCAACTGGCGCTTGAAGTCTCTCTACTGGGACAATCTTTTTAATTTTGGCTCAAACAACAAGGTAGATTTTTCTGCCCTTAGTGGGATCGTTGGTATATTTGGGAAGAATTTTTCTGGCAAGTCTAGCGTGATTGACAGCTTGTTGTACACTTTGTATAACAGCACGTCCAAGGGTAACAGAAAGAATCTCAACTCTATTAACCAGAGTAAAAGCTGGGGTAAAGGAAAGGTAGAAATTGAGATAGGTGACAACCTATACACGGTCGAGCGCCGTTCTGAAAAGTATATTAAAAAGGTCAAGGGGGAAGATACCTATGAGGCAAAGACCGACCTTAATTTTTGGTCGAAAAATACTGTCACTGGCGAATTGAAATCTTTAAACGGGTTGGACAGAAACGGGACAGATAAAAACATTAGAATGTTGTTCGGCACGTTAGAAGACTTCCTTCTTACTTCGATGGCTTCACAGCTAGGATCGCTGGCATTTATTGCAGAGGGTTCAACAAAGAGAAAGGAGATACTGGCGAAGTTTTTGGACTTAGAAATTTTTGAAAAGAAATTTAAATTAGCCAAAGATGACGCTGCTGATTTGCGAAGCTCTCTCCGTAGGCTTGAGAAGATTGACTTTGAAGAGCGCACAGATAATATATCTGGTCTGTTGGAGAAACACAATTCCGAGATTGTATCTCAAAAGGAGAGGTGTACACAGCTTAGGGAGTCTATCGCAGGGTGGACTGAGAAGGTGGGACAATTAGAAGAGACAATCAGTGCAATCCCAGCAGAGATTATTAATGTTAAAGACGTGACGGCTATTTTGAAATCAGCAGAGGGACAAGTAGATACCATCACACATGAGAATCGTTCTTTTGGCAAAAAAACAAAAACGAATCGAACGACATTAGAAAAGATTGATTCTTTTCTTGACAGTTTTGATATTGGGGGTTATAACCACAAGCAGGTTATGATTGATGAAGCTAGAGCAGATATGACTTCTTTGTTGCGAGAGATTGAACAACAAGAGTCTTCTTTGTTGGTAGAGGAAAAGAAGATTGACCTTCTTTCAACTGTGCCCTGTGGAGAGCAATTCCCACAATGTCGCTTTATTAAAGATGTGTTCGCAGCATTGGAAAGCATTGGACTAACCAGAGATAAGATAGAAGAGATAAGGCAAAAAAGAGGCGTGGCTTCATCCAAGGTGGAAAGCCTAGCTCCTGAAAAGGTGGCAGAGTATATTGAGAATTATAATAAACTTCTTGACAAAAAATCTTCTACTGCATCTGAACTGGCACAACTTGAATTAAAGATCGCTAGGAACAAGACTCAGGCATACAAGCTTAGGTCAGATATTAAATCACATAAGAAGAAGTTGCAAGAGTACGAAGAGAACAAAGAAGCAATTGAAAACTTAGAAGCATTAATAGACCAGAAAAAAACTTACGTCTTTAACATAGACGACGCAGAGTTGAATCTAACAATATGCGAAGAAGCCTTAACATCACTTTATCGAGAAAATGGCTCACTAACCCAACAGCTTCAAGATTTGGAAGACAGTAGGGCAGAGTTGGTAGAAACAAGAGAAGAGTATGCGGCTTACGATCTTTTTCAAAAGAGCATGGACACTAATGGTATTTCTCTTGACATTATCAAAAACAAGCTCCCGGTTATTAACTCGGAGATTGCTAGTGTTTTAGCAAATATTGTTGACTTTCAGGTGTATGTTGAAAACGAAGACAAGAGGCTTGAAATCTTTATTAAGCATCCAAAGTTTGAGGCACGTCCTCTTGAAATGGGTTCGGGAGCCGAGAAGACTATTGCTAGTATGGCAATACGGATGGCACTGTTAAACGTTTCTTCAATGCCAAAGGGAGATATTTTTATTCTAGACGAACCCGGCACGGCACTGGATGAAGAAAATATGGAAGGTTTTGTTAGAATCTTGGATCTTGTTAAGTCACACTACAAAACGGTATTGTTGATTTCTCATTTAGATTCGTTGAAAGATTGTGTGGACAAGCAGATTTTGATTGATAAGAAGAGAAACTTTGCGTATGTTAATCAATAAGCCTCTAATTATTAATACTGGAGGTGTTATATGATGAAACAAATAGCAGACAAATTCCTTGAAAAATTCGCATCAAGAAAACTTATTGCGTGGGCAACAGCCACTTGTGCGCTCTTCCTTAGTCACTTAACTTCACATGATTGGGTCATGTTAACTATGGTTTATATTGGCTCACAGGCAGCAGTGGATCTGGTGGTTGCACTAAAGCAGGGCAAGTTCGTTTCACCTGAGTTAAGAGAGCATTACAGCCCTAAGACAAAGAAGGTTGAGTAGTATGGTGCTCTGGGTGAAAAAGGCTTGGAAGTGGACCAAGGCTAACTCAACGCTCCTATTGTTTGTTGCAGTAGGAATTATTTTGCTGTTGTTGGGTCAAACACAGCAGCTTAAGAAGCTCTTTCAATATCGCAAAGAAATGATGGCGAAAGACGAAGAGGCTTTAAAAAGTTACGTTGAAGAGACAGAAAAGATCCAACAGTGGCATGAAAGTGCTACACTGGCACTGGAAAAGGAACTAGAAGTTAAAAGCGAAAAACTGACCAAAGAGCACAAGAGAGCTATTGTTGCTGCGGTGAAAGAGGCAGAAGGCAATCCAGATGCATTCGCCAAAAAAATTAATGACCTTTGGGGATTGGATTATGTTCCACCTGAAAGTCTAGGAGTTGTTCACAATGATTAAAAGCTTTATCATACCAGTTCTTATTGCGAGCTTGGTATTCCCAGCATCGGTATTTGCCAACACACCAGAGCCTCCAGCGACAGAGAGCAAGGAAGCAGCGCCAGCCTCAACGGTGACGACACTTCCACGTTTGGAGCTTAAGTTTGAGTATTCTCTTCTTAAGGCGGATACAACTTTTACACCAACCAATGACGTGTACCTTTTAACACCAGCCTCGTTTGCCAAGATTTATACTGATTGGGATTTCCGAGAGCGACAATACACTCTAGAAATTGATTACCTACAGAGGTCTTTTGATTTGAGGTATTCGCTTCAAGCACAAACGTTCACTGCTCAGAACCAACTCTTGACAGTTCAGCTTCAAAACAAGAACGAATATATTGAAAGAATTGAGCCACTGGCAATGAACAGCAGTGACAAGACTTGGTTGTGGGTGGTTCTAGGCGTAGGGATTGGAGTCGCTGGCTCGATTGGTATTATGTATGCGGTGAAGCCGGGGATCAATCCGTAATGGAAAAAGACCCTGACAACATTGCCGCACTTGAAAAGGCTATTTCTAAGAAATATGGTAAGAAGACAGTAGAAAATCCAAAATCATCGTGGAATGAGGATAAAGAGCAGGAATATTTAGAACAACTAAAAATTATAGAGTCACGACTAGACGAGCTTTCCGAGAAACTAGAGAAGATAGAAGTAAATGGGGTTTTTGTTTCCAAGAAACTATTTAATAAGGAAAGAATTAGTAGAACTTGCCCTGCTTGCCAAACATATTCTTTTAGTAAACAGGATGACTTATACATGGTGAAATACAAATGTTGTTTTAAATGTTATATTAAAAACATCGAGGGGAGAAAGCATGACTATTAAACGAGAGAAGATCAAAGAGGTTTTCGATGAAGAGCTAATTTCCTATATGAAAGAGAAGTACCCACAAGGTCTTGATGAGGGAGTTATGGATTCTTTGAAATCGGCTGGCAAGGGTATTGCCAATTATTATCAGGCGATGTTGACAAACTACGCCGACCAGTTAGATCAAATGGTTAAACAAAATTTTGTCCCACCGGAAGCGGCAGAGGCGGCAACTGAAGAAGTACCGGAAGCGGAAGAATTTGCCAAGATGGACCCAGACAAGCAAAAGGATGCGGTCAGTAGCCTTGGCGACCTCGCAGATGAAGCTGCTGTAGCTGCTGGAAAGCAGGATGGCGCAGAAGAATCCGGCGACGAGTTAGAAGACATTGGCGATGTGGCTGATAAGATTGAAGACAAGATTGATAGCGGCGAGGGCGTTGGTAGCGCCCACGAACAGGGCGGCACGGTTCAGAAAGCGGAAATGGACAAGACTCAACTTAGAGCCTTGGAAGTATTCCGAGATCACAAACTTGTAAAAGTTGCAGTTGAGAAAATTTTCAGCAGCAAGCCTGAGTTTGGTGAAGCTCTTTTAGACTTCTTTTCTGATGCTGTTGGTGCAACCGACAACAAAGGCTCTGCCGAACAAGCCTTGAAAGAAGCAATCACCAAAGCTATTAAGTCAGGTGCAATTACCAAAGCACAATTGAAGGTTTTGAAAGAAGCTGTAATAAAAAGTAAAAGGAGAAAACGATCATGAAGAAGGTAAGCGAGATTTTAGAAGAAGCTATTAGTAAATTGGAAGAGACACGAAAAGATGCTGGCAAATTTGAAGAAAAAGGAAATGCCTCTGCTGGTGTTCGTGTGAGAAAGCAAGCCCAAGTTGTTCGTGCTTTGCTTAAGGACTTACGGGCGAAAGTTCAAGACCTTAAAAGCGAACAGTCAGAATAGGAGAGTTAATGACATGGCTGATGTATTAGAAATTGTAAGAGGCATTTCGGACATTTTAACTAAAATGCACGATGGTGCTCTGGACGAGAAGGGTGAACCAGTAAAAATTGGTTTACGCAGAGAGGAAGAGATTCCAATTACGGACAGTAGGGTTGTTGACGGCTTCGCTGTGAAGTTTGATAACGAGAAGCTGTGTGTCTATTATCACTCTGATGTAAAACTCAAAGAGGTGCATTCCAATGGTTTTGAAAACGAGATGAGCGGATATATTGATTCGGTTGTTTCTCACATTAAGAAGCAATACCGAAAAAATATTGGCTCACACCTTGGTCTTACTAAAGAGGGTGAAGTAGATGTTAAGGTGCAGACCATTAGCCGAGTCAGAAGCGCAGTTGTCGCTAGGCAAGATTTTAAAATTGGCGGCTTTGGAAAAGATGTTGACATTTTAGAAAACGAAAGCGACGACAGTGTTGATAAGAATTTTAAAAGTTGGCTCAAGATGGGCGACGAGGTTGGTTCAGGTGCAAAGAAGAATCAAGCTGATAGTAGAAAACAAGGGGATGAAGAATAATGGCTAATCAAATGAAAATTACCAAGACGAGGTTAAAGGAGATTATCTCTGAAGAACTTTCTCGATTTAATAACAGGCGAACTGTAGTCAAAAACGAAGCCTCTGATAACAAAACGTTTGAAATGGTTGATGCTATTCTCAATGCTATGGAACCACAAGAGGCTTTTGAAAATCTTGTGCAGGCAATGGAAAAATCGCTAGTGCAGGAGCTACTTCTCTTTATTATCCAACAATATGAAATCCCCTTCGACGGCAACGACGAAGTGGAAGAGTACAATCCGTCAGATTTTTAAAAGAGAATAGAGAGAGAATGAATGTCTTATCAGCCAACCAAGGAAGAAATTGTCAGAGAAATTGTAAAGTGTGGAAAAGATCCTGTTTACTTTCTTAATAATTATGGGAAGATTGCCCATCCTGAACGTGGTTTGATTTCATTTAAGACGTACCCTTTTCAAGACGACCTCCTTCAAAACTTCAAAGACCATAGATTCGCAGTTATTCTTAAAGCTAGACAGCTAGGCATTTCAACAATCGTTTCTGGATATATTGTTTGGCTGATGATGTTCCATCGAGACAAGAGCGTTCTCGTTATGGCAACCAAGTTTGGCACGGCAACAAACCTTGTCAAGAAAGTAAAAAACATTTTAAAGCATATTCCTGATTGGTTAAAAATTGCTCATGTCGAGGTAGATAATAGAACTTCGTTTGAGCTTACAAATGGTTCATTCATTAAAGCCTCATCAACGTCTGCCGATGCTGGACGTTCTGAGGCTCTTTCCTTGTTGGTGTTGGACGAAGCGGCACACATTGAGGGACTAGAAGAACTGTGGGCGGGTCTTTATCCCACCCTATCAACTGGTGGTAGCTGTATTGCACTGTCAACGCCCAACGGCGTTGGGAACTGGTTCCATAAAGCATATTCAGAAGCCGACGAAGGCATGAATGACTTCTTCCCGACGATCCTGCCGTGGGATGTACACCCAGAACGAGACATGGCGTGGTATGAAAAAGAAACTCGCAACATGGCGAAAAGGGAAATTGCACAAGAGCTTGAGTGCAACTTCAACATGTCTGGCGAGACAGTCATCCACCCTCAAGATATTCAAAGGTTGTCAACTTTAACTGCGAAGCCAGAACATAGAGCAGGGTTTGATAGAAATCTTTATATTTGGAAAAACTTTGATCCGGCAAATTCATATATAGTTTCTGCCGATGTTGCCCGTGGCGACGGAAAAGATTTTTCAACTTTTCACATCATTGATGTGACGAACATGGAACAGGTGGCAGAATATCGTGGGAAGCCCGACTTAGATTTGTTTGCAAATATATTGTTTGATGCTGGTGCTTCGTATGGGAACTGTATGATTGTCGTGGAGAACAACAATGTGGGCTATGCTGTTTTAACGAAATTGATAGAAAGAGAATATCCCAACGTATACCACTCAATTAAATCAACGCACGAATACATTGAACAATATCAAGCTGAGTCACGGTCAAATGCAGTGCCGGGGTTTACGACTTCTATGAAAACTAGACCTTTGATTATAGCAAAATTAGAGGAATTCATTCGGAACAAACTAATTATAATTAACTCAGGTAGAACTATTACAGAGATTAAGACGTTTATCTGGAACAATGGAAAGCCAGAAGCTATGAAAGGGTATAATGATGATTTGGTTATGGCTCTGGCTATAGCCTGTTGGGTAAGAGATACAGCATTGGTCGGAGGTCAACGAGATTTAGAATATAAGAAGGCTCTTCTCGCTGGGTTCTCTAGGAGCAACACAACCTTTACCTCAACAATACCCGGTATGAATAATTATGATGCTGACCAAAAGCGACGAGATATAAAAGAACAGATGGACCCGTTTTTGTGGCTCACTAAAGGATAACGGTAAGGAAAAGAAATGGCAGATAGAAGATTAAATCCAAAAAATGATGAGTCTATTTTATTTAGGCAACTGACTCGTTTGTTCTCCGGTCCTATTGTAAAGTACCGGGCACAGACGCAGCGCCGATTTAGAAGAAAGCAACTCGATAAGTATGCAAACGAATTTCAATCAACGTCGGGATTACAGTTTAAGAAGAGTGCTTCCGGTCCCTTGGACGGTCTTGGTTCAGAAGCAATTCGGATGGCGGATAAGGCTGCTCGTTATATAGACTTTGAACAAATGGAATACATGCCAGAGATTGCATCTGCGTTAGATATTTATGCCGATGAAATGACAACCTCCACCGTGCTTAATGATTTGCTCACTGTCACAACTGCAAACCGAGAGATTAAGGATATTCTAAAATCTTTATTTTCTAATGTTGTTAATGTCGAGCACAACTTGTTTGGTTGGGCACGAACGATGTGTAAATTTGGAGACTTTTTTCTTTATTTAAATATTGATGAGAAGCTGGGAATCCTTAATACTATTGCTTTGCCTCCACAAGAGGTTGAAAGGTTAGAAGGAGAAGATCCAACAAATCCAAATTACGTTCAATATCAGTGGAACTCTGGTGGCGTGACTTTTGAAAATTGGCAGATTGCACACTTTAGAGTTTTAGGAAATGACAAATATGCTCCATACGGCACGTCGGTCCTAGAACCAGCCCGTCGCATCTGGAGACAGTTGACACTTCTTGAAGATGCTATGATGGCTTATCGTATTGTCCGTTCACCGGAGCGCAAAGTTTTTTATGTTGATGTGGGCAATATTGCACCACAAGACATTGAGCAATATATGGAGAGAATTAAAACTACGATGAAGCGCAATCAAGTTGTCGATCCCAATACGGGTCGAGTTGATTTGCGCTACAACCCAATGAGCGTTGACGAAGATTTTTTCGTTCCCATTCGCAACGACTCCCGAACTAGGATTGAAAATCTCCCCGGTGGAGCACACGCTACTGACATTGATGATGTAAAATATTTAAGAGATAAATTGTTTTCTGCGTTGAAGGTTCCGCCGTCTTATCTAACACAGGGCGTCGGCGGCGAAGGCGGCGATGACGATAAAACAACCTTAGCTCAGAAAGATATTAGGTTTGCAAGAACAATTACTAGATTACAACGGGCGGTTGTCAGCGAGCTAGAAAAAATTGGAGTTGTCCATCTTTATACTTTAGGATACCGAGGCGAAGACTTGGTGACTTTTAAATTATCGTTGAACAACCCGTCAAAAATTGCAGAGCTTCAAGAGTTGGAGCACTGGAACACAAAGTTTGATGTAGCTTCGGCAGCAACAGAGGGCTTCTTCTCCCGGCGATGGATTGCAACTAAATTACTTGGAATGTCTGATGAAGAATTCCTTAAGAACCAGAGAGAACAATATTTTGATAAGTTATTTGATGCCTCACTTGAAGCAGCAGGCGAAGAGGGCGCAGGCGGTGAAGGCGACGACGGCGGCGGCGGCTTAGATGACCTTGGTGGTGACGATGACCTTGGTGGTGACGATGACCTTGGTGGTGATGAAGGTGAAGAGGGTGACGAAACTCTCCTTGCGGCACCAGCAAAGCGTGATGATGGAACTATATCCACAACAACGCCACGTTCTAGGGGCAAACGCCACGTTCCTAAGACACACAAAGGCAAGCCACAGCAGGGCGGCGACCGTCGAAACGTTGGTGGACGAAAAAGACATAACAACGCTAAGTGGTCAGCAGAATTAGCTTCTAATACACCAAGAAATACACACAAGGGTTCTTTAGAATTAATGGGCTTAGCAAATTTGTCTGAATCTTTAGAAGCAACTAATTATGATGTGCAGGAACAATTACAGGAACAAGAGATATTGAATGTGACGGCAGAGGTCAATCGTCTTATTTCCGACATGGAGAAGAAAGAAAGTGAGAAAAAGAATGATGAGACATAAGCATAATAAAAAACGAAATACAGCATTCTTATATGAGGTTCTTGTAAAAGAATTGACCAAGGCGGTGGTTTCTAAAAATAATGGGAAAAAGTCTGCTGCGGTTTCTATCATTAGAAAGCATTTCAAAAAGGGGAGTACGCTCGACAGGGATCTACAACTATATAAATCCTTAAGCGAAACAACCTCCGTGGAAAAACGGGTGGCAGAAAAAATTCTTCATGAAGCACACTATCAAAGGAAGGTAATTTCTGGCGAAGGTCTTTATGATGCCCAGTCCGAATTAATCAACGATGTTAATCAAGAATTGTCTCCAAGCGTCTTCGGAAACTTTGTTCCAAATTATAAATACTTGGCTACGATTTCTCAAATGTTTGACGAGACAGCTTCAATTAAAAGCAGGGTGATGTTAGAGTCTAATATTATTGATAAAATGTCATCGGATGCGGGTGTTGATAATCTGCAACCAATTAGCAATTTAACTTATCGGACATTTGCTAAAAAGTTTAACGATGCATATGACGGCTTACATGAAGAACAAAAAGAGATTTTAAAAAGATACGTCTTCTCGGCTACCGATAATGGAATTGCATTGAAGACATACTTGAATGAAGAAATTGGTAGGCTACGCAAAGCCGTAATCAAGTCTAAGAAAACAAGAGAAATTAAGAACGACAAATCCATGTTGGATAACACCGACCGTGTTTTGGAAATATTAAATTCATTCAAGGACAGTAAGATTAATGAAGAACAGATTCGTAAGGTTTTAAAGATTCAAGAGTTGGCAAGAGAGGTTATAGAGTAATGTCTATTAATATTGCCGTGGGCGAAGAGGCAGTCAAGGCGCAAGAAGAAGCGGCGGCTGAAGAGCCACGTCATCCTTCGATGGAAATGGTCGTAAGAAAGACTATGGACGGCAATATTATGATTTTGGATCACTTAGATATGGACATTGTTGTAATGCCTCAAGATGGCAAAGTCCTCGCCTTGGCAAAAGATAATTTTGATGATGATGTATATGATTCACAAGATCGGCTTTTTAAATATCTTTCCCAAAACGGAGTGGTGATGCCAGACTCAATTCGGGGTGGAAACGTATACGGTTCTTTGGAGGGAAAATTCCCTACCGAATCTGCCAGCGGAGCAGACCCACTACAAACGGTTGTCTTTAGTGTCGGCAAATGGATCGAAGAAGAAAGACCTTATTTCGCATACACCAAAGCAATCGAAGATCAAGAAACAGAAAGATTAACTAATCCAGACGATCAAGCCTCTACAGAGTTGGGCGAGGTTCCTCAAGAGCGAGTGAAGGGTGTTCACCCTTCCGACCCGCTGGGAGCGTGGTACAAACAGAGGGGAAACACACCCGAAGCTGGGAGTGAATAAATGGGGCTATTATGGTTTGTCTTGTCTGCGTTCGGTCTAACACAACTGTTAGTCTATGCCTCTATCCTCGACCCTGTTCGACCATCCAAAGGAAAACTCGGTGAGCTTTTTCATTGCCCGATGTGTACCGGATTTTGGGTTGGTTTGTTTTTGTGTGGGATAAATCACTGGACGGAACTATTTAGTTTTGAGTACACGGTGGCAAACTTTATAATTTGCGGCAGTGTGTCCTCAGCAACATCTTATGTACTTAATATGTTGTTTGATGACGGTGGACTAAAGATTAAGCAATCTCATGTAATGGAGGAATAATTGTGGTTACTAATAATATGATTGAAAGTCATGCGAGCTTAGAGAAGTGGATGCTTCAACCTGTTCGACACTGCTGTAAGGGTAGGTAACTTTGCCCTGTGCATAAGTTGCTTTTTGTGCAGGGCTGACGAGGAATAAAAAAATGGCTAAAGTTCTATTGAGAGAATATTATGAATTATGTGAAGGTGGTGTCTGCCATGATCTTCTTACCGAAGAAGAAAAAAGGGAAGTCGCCAACGGCGCACTATATTTAACTGGTATCATGCAGAAGGCAGACGAGTTAAATGGAAACGGAAGAGTGTATCCATATAAGGTGCTTAATCGAGAAGTTAAAAATTATACAAAGATTGTTAACGAGAAGAGAGCACTTGGAGAGCTAGACCACCCAGAGGATTCTGTAGTGAATCTTAAGAATG
>Ga0114996_10000788_pt1 | contig 44119 bp, 40 predicted proteins | sample ArcticOcean_MG_C_4_FD_87039 | JGI IMG/M metagenome (GOLD analysis project Ga0114996, IMG submission 87039) | Marine microbial communities from western Arctic Ocean - ArcticOcean_MG_CB4_134 | ecosystem: Environmental > Aquatic > Marine > Oceanic | place: Arctic Ocean: Canada Basin | collected... | reverse complement strand
ATCTTCCGGACCACTGGCCCAGGCGCCGGAACAGGTGGCGTGGGAGCCCATCACATAAGGCTCGGACGTGGTCAGTTCGGGATTGGTCTCCTTGGGATCGATATTCTGCGATGCCCAGACAACCGCCTGGCCGATGGTCATGCCGAGGAAGTTTTCCCAGCCGACGGTTTCCAAGTGCGGATCCTGAAAGGCTTCCGTGGTTACCATGCGGATCGGCCCACGGCCGGCCGCCACCTCTTTCAAGAAGGCGTGGTTGCGAAGGCATGTGGGAACCGGATGACGGTCGATATAATCGCCGACCAGCTCCTTGGTATCGTCGTACCAGGTGCTTTCGTATTCGTTGCCGTAGGCGTTTTCGGTGTAGGTCTTGAGGTGCAGGAAATAGGCGCCGACAGGCCCGTACCCATCCTTGAAGCGGGTCAGGACAATGCGGTTTTCCATCTGCGTCATCTTGGCGCCAACCTGAATCGGCAGGGCATAGGCCGAACCGCTCGACCAGGGCGCATACCAGGTGCGTCCCATGCCCTCGCCAACGGAGCGCGGCTTGAAGATGTGCGATGCGCCGCCGGCGCCGATAATGACGGCCTTGGCGCGGAATACATAAAAATCACCGGTGCGGACGCTGAAGCCGACGGCCCCGGCGGTCCGGTTGGGGTTGTTCTTGTCGGTCAACAGGTGGGTAATCATGATCCGGTTGTAAATTTTGGTGGCCGCCTTGCGCGCCGCCTCGGCGACGATCGGCTTATAGCTTTCGCCGTGGATCATGATCTGCCAGGAGCCTTCGCGAAGATAGCGCCCGGTTTCCGGGTCCTTCATGATCGGCAGGCCCCATTCTTCGAATTTGTGCACCGTGGAATCCACGTGCCGGGCGATGTCGTAGCCCAGATCCTCGCGCACCAGACCCATCAGGTCGTTGCGCGCGTAGCGGACATGATCTTCGGGCTGATTCTCATCCCACTGCATGCCCATATAACAGTTGATCGCGTACAAACCCTGGGCGACCGCGCCGGAACGCTCGATATTGGCTTTCTCGACGCAGACGATCTTCAGATCGCGGCCCCAATAGCGGCTCTCGTAGGTCGCGCCGCAACCGGCCATGCCGCCGCCGACAACCAGAATATCGGATTCCACATGAATGGTTTTTCTGCCACCGAACCAACCCATCAGATCACGCCCACTTTGAGTTGATCCGGGCGCAAGGCGGGCAGACCGCCTTCGATGTTGAGCGCATCGGGCTCATGCGCCAGCTCCTGGGAGTTTAGATCCTCGGCGCCTGGGACACTGTATTCCGCCGGCCCCTTGATCGTTCCCCACGGCGTGGTGCGGATCGGCGATTCGAAATTCTTTTCGCGTCCGTCGCGGAACTTGACCTTCCACGATATGGTGCCTTTTTCCGGCTCGCGCAGCACTCGGACCGAGTGGCCGAGGGGCGCAAAGTCGGCATAGCCCCGAACATCGATGGCGTCCTGCGGGCAGGCTTTCACACAGGAATAGCATTCCCAGCACATATTGGGCTCGATATTGATGGCACGGCGATAGGTCTTATCGATATGCATGATGTCGGACGGGCAGATGTCGACGCATTGTCCACAACCGTCGCAACGGGACATATAAACAAATGTTGGCATGGTCGTTCGCTAACTCCTGTATCGAGAGCCGGTGATGGTTCGATCAATAATGGTTGGACTGTTGCTGCTGCAGGGTTTTGCCGAATGTTTCGGGATTGTTGGTTGGCGCCGGCAGGTTGCTGCGCGTGCCGTTGGCGTCCGAGACGCGCTTTTCGAACGCCGCCGCCGGCTTATAGAACATGTGCGAAAACTTGGACCAGGGGACCGATCCGAACAACATTGTGGTCGCCACGATATAGGCGCCAAGCACTATGGTTGCCGCGCCATTACCGGAGGCTTGCAGATACGACCAGACAAGCCCCAGGGTCACGGAGATAACCAGGGACAGAATAAACAGATCGGCGCGTATGATGCGGAAGCGCGAATGGCCCTCGGCGAGCACGTCGACGCGGATGAAGAACCAGAACCAATAGCCGCCGGCGCACACCATCAGCGCCCCGATATGCCAAAGCTGCGGCCAGATGGCCGGCGTGGCGGTGGCTGCTGTCGGAAAACCAAACGTCATGACGGCAGTGGCGGCGGCATAGAGCACAAACCCATACATGGTCAGCAAATGCGCGACGCGGCGGCTTTGATTGCAGAACTCGCCGGACGTTATGGCATCGATGGCGGCGGTTTTTACGGCGATGGACACCATTTCGGCGGCGCCCACATCGGTGCCTTGGGATTTCGATTTGCGCCAGTTCTGGAAGAAGTACTTGGCGCTTTTCTTGTGCACGATATCGAACAGGGTACCGGCGGCGACCAGGAGGATCATGACAACCACATAGGTTTGCATGACCGTGGGGGAAATCAGCGTTGAAAGCTCGGCGAACGGATTGCTGGAGAACATCAAATGGCCCAAATTTTGTTAAGTTTTTGCGGTCCTAGGTGCCAACTTTGGCATGGCTGTACCGGTAGTGCAATCAGGTGGCGGACAAGAATTTGAAGCCCCGAACCCGATGGTATTTACCTTACCGGCCTTGTTAAAAGATGGCGGAAAACGAGTCAAACATATTTACACAATTTTTTCGTAAATTGGGGCGCGTCAGCTGGCCGCCGCCATCTTGCGCAAGGCGGCTTTGTCGATTTTGCCGACGCTGGTTTTGGGGATTCCCGCCACGATTTCGATGCGCGCCGGGTTTGCTCTATTTGTGGCTGGGCGCCAACCGCTAATGACGGCAGACCTTTCCGATCGGTCCCCGCGTCGGTCGAAATTCGTGGCGCAATTACGGTCGACTATTGTTCTACTTGAGATTGAATTAAATCGATTTTGGTTCTACTATTAGGCCCGGATAGCCTTTCAGTGCCAATGGTATGGAAGGAAGAAACGAGGTGGCCCTCATCCGTTGATCAAATGATCGAGTTGCCCGGATCAGAGCCTACGATTAACTTCGCACGAGTAGGAGATTTTGCAATGGCAGTAGATGAAAAGGGCGGCCCCAATTGGATAAATTCTGAGGAGGCGGAAAAGCTAGGCATTGACGATGCGTCTAAAGAAATCAAAGCGATGGCCGGAAATCAACCGGTAAAAATCACGCTAACGGAGGAGCAAATGAACGCCCTACGCCGGCAGTGGCAGGGGCTAGATAACGGACAGCCGGCAGAATTAACTTTCGAAGTGGAAAGCCAGGTCACTGGTAAAATTCGCGTCGCGGCCTATGGATATTTCTCGACCACTTGTTGCGCCTGATAGGTGTCAAGTCGCATAAATTCGGATATTGTTGTCCGACGTTCCGACTGTTTGGTCCTTCGTTGGGTTGCTGGCGAACTTTTAGCAAGTAATTACGCGCTTGGGCGAGAGGCGATTATTCCCAGTGCCTTGGTCGAAGCCATTGACTCGCTAAAAGGTCCAGTAAGTGTCTCGGATTTGCGGAAACGGTGGAGTTTTCATTAGAACGTTGAGGATTTCGTCGAGAGCTTGGTAAACGAGGGGATTTTGACCATAGTCGGGTCCGAGGCCGACCGCCACGAGCAAGATATCGATGCCGTTTGGCGTTGGGGGCAGCCAACCCGTTGGTTTCACTTTAGTACGCAACAACAGGAATTTCTTGGAAATCCAGAAGCCGAACGCGTGGTTCTTGCGGAGCGAGCGCTCGATGATCCACCACCTGAAGCATTTTTATCTCGCGGGAGTATCGATATTTTATTACCGCGCGAAATGCCTTCCCTCCCCGGATCGCTTGAAAATGTCCTCGAAAATCGACGAACATGCCGTCAGTTTGCACGAAAAAATATTTCGCTTGAGACTCTTTCTTGCATTCTGTACTCGGTTTGGGGCGCGCGAAAAAAAATCAAGGATCCACCGTTCGGTGAATTCGTTTTAAAAAGTAGCCCATCAGGCGGTGCGCGCCATCCGACGGAGGTGTATGCGATTGTTCGTCGAACAACTGATGTGGAGCCGGGTCTGTACCATTACAATGTCTCCCGTAACGGTTTGACCAGAATTCATAATGATGTTTCTGAAGAGGTTGTATCTAGGCTTTGCAGGGGCCAAGAGTGGTTTAAGGATGCAAGTGTCTCATTCCTCATGACGGGTGTTCTACCTCGTATAATGTGGAAGTACCCAATCGATCATGCCTACCGAGTCCTTCAAATGGATGCAGGGCACCTCGGCCAGACGTTTCATCTTGTTTGTACCGCATTGGGTCTTGGGCCGGTTACCACCGCGGCCATCGATTTCAAGATGGCAGAAACCGTCCTACAAATAGATGGCGTCCGAGAAGTTGTGCTGTATATGGGAGCTACGGGATATCCTGCTAGTCAATAGAGATTGAATATGTTGGAAATCGTCGAAGAATTATTTCCGGTGAACCGGTAGCCTCCATAATTTAACCGAATTTGCACATCAAAATATCGTCATCCCCCCACCGCCATCTTGCGCAAGGCCGCCTTGTCGATCTTGCCGACACTGGTTTTGGGGATTTCCGACACAATTTCGATGCGCGCCGGGACTTTGTATTTGGCGAGATTTTGGGCGCAGTGGGCGCGGAGCGCACTTGCGTCCGCACCGCCCGCCAGTACCACATAGGCAACGATCACCTCGCCCCGGTAATCATCCGGGATGCCCACCGCCGCCGCTTCGGCGACGCATGGGTGGCTGTAGAGCACTTCGTCGATCTCGCGCGGGTAAACGTTGTAGCCGCCGGTGATCACCATGTCTTTCTTGCGGTCGCGGATATAGAGGTTGCCGGCGCTGTCGATCTCGCCGATGTCGCCGGTGTAAAGCCAGCCGCCGCGCAAGGTGGCCGCCGTCTCATCGGGCCGGCCCCGGTAGCCGGACATAACTTGCGGGCCGCGGGCGCGTACCTCGCCCTGTTCGCCCACGGGTAATATTTGGGTGCCGGTTTCCACATCGACGATTTCGATCTCGGTCTTAGGGAGCGGCTTGCCGACCGAGCCCGGCACGATCCGCTTGCCGTCCCAGTTGACGGTCAGAACTGGCCCGCTTTCCGACTGGCCGAAGCCTTCCAGAACCACACAACCGGTGATCGCCTGCCATTGGCGCAAAGTTTTTTCCGGCAGCGGCGCCGAGCCGGAATAGACCGAGCGCAACGATGAGAAATCACGGCTCTCGAAGCCATCGAAGCCCATCAGCCCATGCAGGATAGTGGGGCCCGCCGGCAGCCGGGTGATGCGCTCGGCCTCGATGGCGTCCAGAACCGCACCGGGATGAAAGCGGGGCAGGATGACCATGGCGCCCCGGCAATAGACCGCCGGGTGCAGGCAGACGGAGGAGGCGAACACATGAAACAGAGGCATGACGCAAAGGATGCGCTCGTCCAAGCCGCTCAGGGGCCAGGCGGCTTCGCGCTGGCTGATATTCACCGACAATTGCCGATGGGTGATGTTGACGCCCTTGGGAATTCCGGTGGTGCCGCCGGTATATTGCAAGGTGGCGAGATCGTCCGGCGCCGGCAGTTTATCCGGCAGGCGCACCGAGACATCGGTGCGCCATGTATCCAACAATCGTCCGCCCTCGCCGACCGCGATTTGGTGGGCGATGCCGAGCCGGTCGGCGATAGGCGCCACCAAATCCGCTGCGCTTGCGTCATAGACCACGATGACCGGATCGGCGTCGGCAAGCACTAACCTAAGCTCCCGCGAACTATAGATGGGATTGACCGGCACGATCTGCGCGCCCGCCGCGTGGCCGGCGAAGCTGGCGATGGCCATATGGATGGAATTGCCGCAGATCAGTGCCACCCGCTCACCGGCGGCGCCAAGCGCGATCAATTCCGCCGAAAAGCCGCCGACACAGCGGATATATTCGGTGTAGCTGAGGCTATTGCCTTCGCATAACAACGCTTCCGTGTCGCCGCCGGCTCCGGCAAGCATATGAACGACGCTGTCATAGACTTCTGGCAGGCTCATTGGTCTGGGATGATGCCGCGGCTGCGAAAGGCGGTCAGATCATCGTCGCCATATCCGGCTTCGATTAGCACCGCGCCCGTATGGGCGCCGTATTTTGCCGGGAAGCTCATGTCGCCGCTCTGGCCCTCGATATGGACCGCGGCCGGCTGCATGCGGACGCTGTGGCCGTCTGGCGCAACTGTCCGGGTCAGGGCGCCGGCCAGGGCTTCCATATGGATCACGTCGGTAATGGTGTTGATCGGCGCGTGCGGGATTTGTGCGCCGGCTAAATCGGCGAGCATGTCCCGGGTTGAGTGCGCGGCCATGATGGCGGCGATTTCGGCGTGCAGGTTCACCCGGTCTTCGAGGCGGCCATTGTTGGATTTGCGCTGTTCGCTGGCCAGGCCGGCGAATTTTGGGATGGCGATGAAACGCTGCCATTGGACGTTCGAGCCCTGCGCCATATAGACGAAGCCGTCTTCGGTTTTATAGGCGTTGGTGGGGATGAATTTCCGGTGCTCGTTGCCGCTGCGGGTGATCTCCGATGGATCGCAATCGAAATCGATCAGCGGTAACGTCGTGATCAGCCAGGACGCGGCGGCTTGCAGCATGGAGACGTCGATGCGCTTGCCCTGGCCGCTTTCGGCCTTTTCCGCCAGCGCCAGACAGACCCCGGCGAAGACCTCGTCGCCGGCCTTCAAATCCACCAATGGGATACCGCTTAAAGTTGGCGGGCCATCCTTTTCGCCGGTGATTTCCATGAAGCCGGCCATCGCCTGCACCGCCGGATCATAGCCGGGCATATCGGGGTAATCGGGCCCCATGGCGGAAATGCCGGCCCAGATCAGATCGGGCTTGATGGCACAAAGGGTCTCGTAATCGATGCCTAAGGATTGGTAGCGGCCGGGGATGGTGTTGCAGCAGAATATGTCCACGTCCAGCTCGGCAATAATCCGGTGCAGGGCGTCCCTTCCATCGGGCTCTTTCAGATTGAGGGCGATGGCTTCCTTGCCCACGTTGGGAGCAATGAAATAGGAATGGCGGTCATCGTCGGCGACGCGGGAGCCGATATAGCGGTTGGGATCGCCCGGATAATCGCGCCCCGGCGCCACCGCTTCCAGGCGGATCACCCGCCAGCCAAGCTGCGCAAAACGCAAGGTGGCGCTCGGCAGGGACAAGGCCTGCTCCATGGAGAGGACGGTTTTGGGTTTCATTTTTCCGGTGGCCCGCCGTGCAGGGCGCGCACCACTTTTTCCGGCGTGATCGGCGGATTATCGAAGCGCACGCCGATGGCGTTATAGACCGCGTTGGCGATAGCCGGCGCAGGCACTATGGCGGGCAACTCGGCGATGCCCTTGGCGCCGAAGGGTCCTTCGGGCTCGTCGTTCTCGATAAAATGATAAGCGATCTCCGGCATCTCCGGCGCGGTCGCAACTTTGTAGTCGCGGAATGACGGATTTTTGACGATGCCGTCCTCGATGCGCAAATCTTCGGTGAGGCCATAGCCGATGCTCATGGCGATGCCGCCCTCGATCTGGCCCTCGATACCGAGGGCGTTGACTACCCGGCCCACGTCTTGGACCACCGTCATCTTTTGCACCCGCACATGGCCGGTCATTGTGTCCACTTCCACCTCGGCCACATAGGCGGCATGGGCGTAGGCCGCCGACATGTCGCCGTAGTGATTGTCGCCCTCGGGCTCGCTGGGCGGCTCGTAGTAATCGGTGACCATGACCAGCTCGGCATCCTCGCCGGCGAAATGCATGGCGCGCAAGAGCCGGTCGAGGCGGACAATGGATACGCCGTTATCCGATTGCACCACATGGCCGCCGCGCAGCTCCAACTCTTCGGCCGGCACGTTGGCTTCTTTCGATGCGGCGGCGAGGATTTGCGCCTTGGCCTTGATGGCGGCGCGGCGGGCGCCGTTGCCGGCGATGAAGGTGGTGCGGCTGGCATGGACGCCCACGTCCCAGGGCCCGATGGCGCTGTCGTCGTTGACGATGGTGATGGAGGCCAGCGGCAAGCCCAATTCCTCGGCCACGATCTGGGTGATCACCGCATCGATGCCCTGGCCGATCTCGGAGGCGCCGGTAATCAGCGTCACGCGGGCGTAATCATCCATGGTCAGGATGGTGCCGCAGCCGTCGCTCTTGTGAATTTTGGCGCCGCCGGCGTTGTGGATGGAGGTGGCGATGCCGATGCCCCTGCGGTAACGGCCATCCTGGACGGCGGCATTGGCGGCATGTGTTTTGAGGAAATCGGTTTTCTCGGCGGCGATGGTGATGCACTCGGCGAGAGCGCAGTCCTTGAGCAAGCTCCCCTGGGGCGTCACCTCGCCGGGCGCTTGCGCATTTTTAAGCCGGAAAGCGATGGGGTCCATGCCAACCGCTTCGGCCATCTTGTCCATTAGCGTCGCGGTCACATACGTGGCCTGCACATTGCCGTAGCCCCGGAACGATCCGGCGAAGGGGTTGTTGGTATAGACGGCTGTGGATTTGAACTCCACGTTGGGCACCCGGAAATGGCCGGAAAAAGTGCGCATCATCACGTAAGGAACGGTGGCGCCCCAGGATGTGTAGCCGCCATTGTTTAGGAGGCAATTCACATCGCGGAAGGTCAGCGTGCCGTCTTTCTTGGCGCCGGCGCGGATATGGGCGCGCACCGGCTGGCGGGTAGGCGAGGCGATGAATTCCTCTTCCCGGGAAAATACCAGCTTTACCGGGCGCCGGGTTTTTTGCGCCAGGAACGCGCAGATGGGCTCGAACGGATAGACGTCCAGTTTCGAGCCGAAGGCGCCGCCGACGGGAGGCTGAATGACGCGGATATCGCCGGGATGGATGCCGAGGGTGGGCGCCAGGTCCATCTTGAAATTATACGGATACTGGGTCTGCGAATAGATGGTCAGCTTGCCCGCCCCATCGAACTCGGCGAGGGTGCAGCCCGGCCCCATGCAGCAATGGGTGACGTAATGAAGATCGTAGGTCTCATCCAGCACCACATCGGATTCCGCCTCGCCGGCGGCGATGTCGCCATAGCTGATATTATAGGACAATCCCACATTGCCGGGCTTGTCTTCGTGCAGTTGCGGCGCGCTTTCCTTTAATGCTTCCGCCGGATCAAAGACGGCGGGCAGGTCTTCATATTCCACCTCTATCAGCGCCAGGGCCTGATCGGCGATTGCTTCGGTCTCGGCGGCGACGGCGGCGATCTCGTCCCGGATGCAACGGACGGTGCCGGATTTGAGCGGTGGATTGTCCTTGTTGACGCCGATGCCGATCATCGGCGTATCATCGCCGGTGATTACCGCATGCACGCCGGGCAGCGCCGCCGCCTTCGATATATCAAGCCGAACAATGCGCGCATGAACCCGGTCCGTGCGCAGGATTTTGCCGATCAGCATGCGGTGCAGAACCATGTCATTTATGTATTGGGTGCGGCCCAGCACCTTGGCCGGTGCGTCCGGTTTCGGGATGCGTTGGCCGATCAGGCTTTCTTGTTCGGCGATCTGGTCCATCATCCGGCCCTCAAGGTTTGCGCCGCGGATTTAACCGCGTCGATGATTTTCGAATAGCCGGTGCAGCGGCAGATATTGCCTTCCAGCCCCCGGCGGATGGCGGCCTCGTCCGGGTCCGGGTTCTCCGCCAAAAGATGCTTGATCTGCATGACCATGCCCGGCGTGCAATAGCCGCACTGCACGGCGCCGGTCTCGATAAACGCCGCCTGCACCGGGTCCAGCGCCTCGCCCGCATCCAGCCCCTCCACCGTCTCCACGTCGCGGCCATCCAGATCGGCGGCGTAGAGGATGCAGGCGCAGACCGACGCGCCATCGACGATGATGGTGCAGGCTCCGCATTCGCCCTCACCGCAGGCCAACTTGGCGGCGGTCAGATCGAATTCATGGCGCAAGACGTTAAGCGCGCTGGCCGCTGGCGCCACGACAAGGCTGCGCGCCTGACCGTTGAGGGTGAAGGAAATGTCAGACTTGGAAGACATCGGCCAAAATCTCCTGGGTTAAGACGCGGGTGAGGTGGCGGCGGTACCAGGCGCTGGCGCGCACATCATCGATTGGCGATATATCGGCGTCCACGCAATCGAGGGCGGCGGCGATGGTTTCCTCCGTGGCCGGTTTGCCTTCCAGCGCCGCTTCCACATTCTTGCCGCGTACAGGTGTCGGGGCAACCGCCCCAAAGGCGACGCGCATATTGGTAAACTTGCCGGCTTCGATGCGCCCGGTTACGGCGACGGCGGCCATGGCGATTTCCAGGGCTGGGCGTGGCCCGAATTTGCGGAAGGCGCCAGCCGCGCCGTCCGCCAAGGGAATATGTATAAAGGTAAGCATCTCGGCATCACCTAGCGCCGACGTGCCGGGGCCGGTGACGAATTCTTCCAGGGGCGCGCGGCGGCTGTGCAGCCGGCCATCCGGTTTCGATACCAGCTCCACCTCGGCGCCCAGGGCTATCAGCGGCACCAGCAAATCGCCGGCTGGCGAGGCGTTGCAGATATTGCCGCCGATGGAAGCCATGTTGCGGATTTGCGGGCTGCCGAACTGATCGGCGGTCTCGGCCAATATAGGGCAATGGGCCTGGATCGTGGCATCGTTGAGCAAGTCGGTGACCGTGGTCAGCGCGCCGATGGTGAGCGCGCCTTCTTCCAGCCGTACGCCGCGCAGTTCGGCCACCCGGCGGATATTCATCAAGGTGGCGGCGTAGGTGCGCGCGCCGGCTTCTGTTTGCAGCATCAAATCGGTGCCGCCGGCGAGCACCGTCACCGGCCCTGCCGCCAGGGTTTCGGCGGCGGCTTCTATGGTATCGACGGCGATATAGTTGGCGATCTCGTTCATATCAAAACCGGATCGGCTCCTCGTAGCGGCCATAAACCTGGATCATGGCATCGGTAATCTCGCCCACCGTGGCGTAGGCTTTGACCGCTTCCATGATCGCCGGCATGACGTTCTCGCCGGCCTCGGCGGCGCCCCTCACCATGGCCAGACTGGCGCTGGCCACCTTGGCATCGCGCCTGGCGCGTGTGCTGCGCAGGCTTTTGATCTGCATCTCCGCGTCGGCAATATCGTAGGGGTGGAACGCCACCTCGTGCTCGTCGTCTTCTTCAATGCGGTAGCGGTTGACGCCTACCTTGGGAAATTCGCCGCTCTCGATATTTTTGTGCATGTCGTAGGCCTGTTCGGAAACCTTGGCCTGGATGCGGCCATCCTTGACCATTTCGACGATGCCGCCGGCTTGGTCCACCTCTTCCATCACCGCTTCCATCTTATCCCGCATCTGGTTGGTCAGGGTCTCCACATAATACGATCCGGCCAGGGGATCGACGGTATCGCAAAGTCCCATCTCGTCCATTAGCAATTGCATGGTGCGCAAGGATATGCGCGCCGAATATTCGGTGGGGATGGTGTAGGCTTCGTCGTAGGAACAAAGCGCCATGGTTTGCGTGCCCGACAAAGCCGAGATCAGCGCGTAATAGGCGCCGCGCATGATGTTCACTTCGGGCTGCTCGAACGTCAGGCCGCCGCCGCCGCCGCCGGCAATCATGCGCAGCCACATGGAGCGCGGGTCCTCGGCGCCGTATTCTTCTTTGATGATCTTTGCCCAGAGCGAGCGCCCGGCGCGGAACTTGGCAACCTGCTCAAACAGATTGCCGAACAGGTTGAAGTTATAAGATAGCCGCCCGGCGAACTCGTCCACGTGAAGCCCGCGCCCGATGACATCGTCCGCATAGGCCTTGGCGATACAAAACGCATAGGCCATTTCTTCCGCCGGATTGCAGCCCGATTCCCGTATGTGATAGCCGCAGACGGAAACGGGGGAATATTTGGGCGCGTGCTCTGCGCAAAATTCGATGGTGTCGCCGACCAGTTTGATCGACGGTTCCACCGGAAACACCCAGGTGCCGCGGCCGATGAATTCCTTCAAAATATCGTTCTGGGCGGTGCCGCGTAAGGATTTCAAGTCGTAGCCGCGCTTTTCCGCCATCGCCAGATACATGGCAATCAGGATGGCCGCCGAGCCGTTGATGGTCAGCGAGACGGTGATTTTATCGAGATCGATGCCATCGAATGCGGTCTCGAAATCGGCCAGGCTGTCGATGGCCATGCCGACCCGGCCGACCTCGCCCTCGGCCAGCACATTGTCGCTATCGAGGCCGGTCTGGGTGGGCAGATCGAACGCCACGTTAAGCCCGGTCTGGCCGTTTTCAATTAGGTACTTGAAGCGCTGATTGGTTTCCGCCGGGTTCCCGAAGCCCGCATATTGACGCATGGTCCAGGGGCGCTTGCGGTACATTTCTTTGTGGATGCCCCTTGTAAACGGATAGCCGCCGGGATCGCCGACGAAATCCATGCCGCCGGAGCGTTCCACATCGCCCGGCCCATAGAGCGCTTGAATCTCGATACCGGATTCGTTGACCACTTTTTTTGCGTCGCTGCCATCCATGATGCGGTCTCCTTAAGCCTGGTTTGAGCCCGTGTTGGCATTAATAAATTCTACAATATCGTCCAGCCGGCTGCCGTTGGGAAAAATACCATCAAGGCCGATTTCCTTCAGCGCCCCATGGTCTTGTTTCGGGATGCAGCCGCCGATCACCCACAGCTTTTCCTTTAGCCCATATTGATCGATCAGCCCCTTGAGCTTGGTGCAAAAATCGATATGCGAGCCGGCCAGGCTGGAAAGCCCGATTACGTCGGCTTCGGTCTCCAAGGCTTGGGCCGCGATCTCTGACGGTGTCTTGCGGAGCCCGGTATAGACCACATCGAAGCCCGCATCGATCAGCGCCCTTGCCACAATCTTGGCGCCCACATCGTGGCCATCCAGCCCCGGCTTGCCGATCAGGACTTTGATCTTTTTGTCCCCGCTCATACGGATAATTCCTTGGCGATGACCAATTTCAATATATCGGAAGTGCCGCCGCCGATGAGGGTGAAGCGGACATCGCGCAGGAAGCGCTGCACCGGATATTCCATGGCGTAGCCGTAGGACGCGAAGATGCGCGCCGCGTTGTCGCAGATCCGGGCGGCGGCTTCGGTGGCGAACAGTTTTGCCATGGAAGCCTCTTTGCGGTGTGGCGCGCCGGAATCCAGCAACTGGGCGGCGTGATAGGTGATGTGGCGCGCCGCCTCCAGGTCCGTCGCCATATCGGCGATGCGCATCTGCACCGCCTGGAAGCGGTTGATGGGTTTGCCGAACTGCTTGCGCTCGCCGGCGTAGCGCACCGCTTCATCCAATGCGGCGCGCGCGATGCCGACGCCGAGGACGGCGGTAACGATGCGTATCTCCGACAGAAGCTTGCGCAAATGCTCCTCGCCGTCGCCGATCTCGGCGCTCAAGCGGTGGCTCGCCGGCACGAAGCAATCGTTGAAGGCCACCTCCGAAGTGGGCAGCGCCCAGACCCCCATTTTCTCGATGGGCCGGCCGATCACCAGGCCGTCCGACCCCTTTTCCACCAAAAAGATGGTCAGCTTGTCCTCGGTGCCGGCGCGGGCGAAGACGGTGAAGAAATCGGCAACCGGGGCCGAGGTGACCCAGGTCTTGGAGCCGTTCAAAATATAGCCGCCATCGGTTTCCACGGCGCGGGTGGCGATGGCGCCGAGGTCCGAGCCCGCGTCCGGCTCGGTCATGCAGATGGCGCCGATTTTGTCCAACGCAAGGGCGGGTTTGAACAGGCGCTCGCGGATATCGTCATTACCCAGCATTTCCAGGAACTTGGTGCCCATCAGCGCCTGCATGGTGACGCACGCGGCCACCGACATGGAGCCTCTGGCCACCTCTTCCAGGGCCAGGCAGCAGGTCACCAGATCGACGCCGGAGCCGCCGGCATCTTCCGGATAACGCATGCCGACGAAACCCAAATCGGCCAACCGCTTGACCATGGACGTGGGGTATTCGTGGGCTTCGTCGATGGCCGCTGCGGCGGGAATGATCTCGGCGTCGGTGAAGCGGGCGAAGGTGTCCCGGATGGCGATTTGTTCTTCGGTCAGGTTCAGCATCAATCTTCCAGCCCGTAGACATCGCGCGCCGCATCGTCGGAGATGGTGCCGTCGCGAACTTCGGTGCGCAAAATATCCCTCGCGCGGCGCTTCGGGTCTCCATAACCGCCGCCGCCGCCGGCGAATTGATGATAGACCGTGCCCTTGGGAACGCCGGTGATCAGGTCTTTATTGTTGGGCACTGTTTTGCTGCCGTCCGGGTAGATCAAGGTGATCGAATTGAGGGTCGCATCGTGGCCGCCGAATAGCCCGAAGGCGGGTTCGAAATCGCCGTCGCCGAAGGTGACGAACTGGGTATCGTCGGAGCCGAAGGTATACTTCGTCTCAATCCCAAGACCGCCGCGCCATTCGCCGGCGCCCGCCGAATCGGTCAAATATTCATGCATTTCCAAATGGTGCGGCGTCTGCTGCTCGAACATCTCGTAGTCCTGATCGAGGATGCCGCCGGACGCATCGATCATGCCGATATGGTCATAACCGTCGGTGCCGTTCATGCCGCCGGAGCCACCCTTGAAGCCCATGAAAAAGATATCGACATATTTTTCGCCCTTGGCGTCGTCCATGCCGGTGGTCAGCGAACAAAGAAGATTGTTCCAGCCGGCGGTTACCCGGTCCGGTATGGCCGGCGCCAGGGCGCGGATGATGGCGTCGGCGTTGGGCGGGCAGAGATGATTGCCGAAGGTGGTGGCTTTGGGGTAGGCGGCGTTGAGGATGGTGCCTTCCGGGATGATGATGTCGATCGGCTCAACCATGCCTTCGTTGTGGGGAATGTCGGGGTTGATCATCTGCAGGAAGGTAAGCACGGCGGCCGATGCGCTGGAAGTATAGGTGCCGTTGACGAAGCCGTCGGTCTGGGCGTCGGTTTCGGAATAATCGAAGGTGATGGCATCGTTCGTGACATGCACCGTGACCCGGATGGTGAACTCGGTGCCCAGATGGTGGCCGTCGAAATAGACCTTGCCCTCGCCCGAATAGCTGCCGTTCGGGATCTTGCCAATCTCCGCCTGCATCATCTTGCGGGTGCTCTCGAACAAAGCAACCTTGTGACTATCGAAACTTGCCCGCCCATATTTTTCCAATAGCTCCAGCATACGCCGCTCGCCGACGGTGCAGGCGCCCATCTGGGCGCGCATGTCGTGCTGAACGATTTCCAGGCGGATATTTGCGAAGATCAAATCCCAGACGTCTTTCCGGAAGACGCCTTTGTCGTAGATTTTCACCGGCGGGATGCGCAGGGCTTCCTGCCAAACCTCCGTGGCGTTGGGATTATAGCCGCCGGCGACCGCGCCGCCGATATCGGCCTGATGGCCCTTGACCGCCGAGAAGGCGACCAGCTCGCCATGATAAAAGATCGGCCGGTAGACGGCCACATCGTTGTTCTGGTTGCCCATGGAAAAGACGTCGTTGTGGAAGATGACGTCGCCTTCGTTTATGTCGCCGTCGAAATATTCGATGATGTATTTGCATACCGGCGCCAGGGAAAAGGCGAGGATCGGCAGGTTCTCTGTCTGCTCCAGCATCTGGCCCTTGGCGTCATAAAGACCGGTGACGAAATCCTTGGCCTCGCATAATATTGGCGAGCGCGTGGTCTTTTGCACCGAGATACTCATCTCGTCGGTGATCGATTTAAAGGTCCTGGCATAGACCGACGTGAGGATCGGATCGATGTTGCTCATAGCGCGCCCCTGATTAGATCGCCGCGCCCCTTTGCATAGAGGACGAACGAGCCCAGCGGGTCCACCATACAGTCAAACGACGCCGAAACGAAGACGGCGGTGGTAATCTCCTCGATCATCGCCGGGCCTTCGATGTGGTGGCCGCAGGTTAGCGCGTGGCCATCATAGACCGCAACTTCGGCGAAGGCGCCGGTTTCGGGGATATAGACATCGCGCCGGCCTTTGATTGCCGCCGATGCGTCGGCGCCGCCCTTATCGGCGGCCGCCATCACCGGCTTTTCGGTTTGCCCCACCGCCTGTACGCGCACATTGATGATCTCCACCGCAACGTCTTGTTCTTCCAGGGAATAGCCATAGAGCCGGTTATGCTCGCCGTGGAAGGCGGCGGCGATGGCGGCGGAATCCCCGGCGGCGACGGCTTCGGGTGGGGCGGTGAATGACACCTCGTGATATTGTTTCAAATAGCGGCAATCGAACTTCACATAGAATTCCACGGCAACTTCAGGGATGCCTTCCTCGGCCAGCATCCGAGCCCCTTCGCGGCGCATATCATCGATCAAGGGCGTCAGTTTCGACCAGTCGGCCTCGGCCAGGGGGGCAACGAAGGTGCGCACGAAATCATGCTTCAAATCGCCCATCAGCATGCCCACGGCGCACAGGATGGAGGATTCCCTTGGCACGATCTGCAAGGGGATTTCCAGCTCGTTGCAGATCAGGCAGGAATGGATCGGCCCGGCGCCGCCGGCAACCACCAGCGGAAATTCGCGCGGGTCGGAGCCGCGCTTGATGGTGATCTCGCGCACCCCTTGCGCCATGTTGTTGCAGGCAATGCGGTACATGCCGGCGGCGGCGTCCAGCGCCGATAGCCCCAAGGGCCCCGCAATATGGGTTTCGATAGCGCTGAGCGCCGCATCAATATCCAGCTTGATCTTGCCGCCGGCGAAGAAATCCGGGTTGAGGTAGCCGAGCACAAGATTGGCGTCGGTGCAGGCTGGCAATTGGCCGCCGAGCCCATAGCTCACCGGTCCAGGCGCGGCGCCCGCACTTTGCGGTCCCATGCGCAACAGCCCGCCGGCATCGATCCAGCCAATGGAACCGCCCCCGGCGCCGATGGTGTGGATGCCGAGCATCGGCAGGGCGATACGCAGCCGGTCAATCTCGCCCTCGTTGACCATCACCGGGCCGCCTTCCACCAGGGCGGCTTCGAAACTGGTGCCGCCCATATCGATGGTGATGCATTTGTCCTGGCCCATGGCCTGGGCATAGACCAGCCCGGCCACCGGCCCGCCGGCGGGACCCGAGAGCAAGGTCAATGCCGCCTGATCGCGCGCCACTTCCGGCGACATGACGCCGCCGTTGGACTGCATGACCATGAGGACGCCGGCGAAACCAATGCCCTTCAAGCGCGCCTGAAGCTGATCCAGATAGTGGCTGAGCTTGGGCCCCACATAGGAATTGAGCGCTGTTGTCGAGATGCGCTCATAAAAGCGGATCGACGGCAACAGATCGGTGGAGACGGTCAGGTACGCGCCGGGCAGTTCCTGGCGCACCAGTTCCGCCGCCGCTTGCTCATGCCGCGGATTGGCGAAAGCGTTCATGAAACAGATGGAGACCGCCTCGACGCCTTCATGGCGGAAGGTCTCTATCGCGGCGCGGATCTCGTCCAGATCGAGGGCGTCTAACTCGGCGCCGTTGCGGTCCAGCCTGCCGCTGACGCCCATGCGCAGGTATCTGGGCACCAGCGGCTCAACATTTGTATAGCGGTTGTTGTACTGCTCCTCGCGGATGCCGCGCCGCATCTCCAGCGCATCGCGGAGGCCCTTGGTGGTGATCAGCCCCGACTTGGCGCCGGTGCGGGTCAGCGTCGCATTGGTGGTGACCGTGGTGCCGTGGACAATGGTTTCAAGCGAGCCTGCGAATTCTTCCAGGCTCATGGCCGGCTGCATTCCGCCCGCCAGTTCCTCGAGCCCCTGGATAACGGCGATGGAGGGGTCATCGGGGCTCGACAGGCATTTGTGGATACGCGCCGCCGCGCCCTCGCCGACTAGAAAGAAATCGGTGAACGTTCCGCCCACATCGATGCCGATTTTTAATGCCACGGTTCTCTCGCTGCCCATTACCTTAGCGGCCATTGTCTATGGCAGCCCTAGCCTGTCAAACCTCTTATGGCCTGAAGTCCACCCGCTGCATGGCGTAATGGGTGTTGGGGCCGGGTTTGACCGGGAAGGATTTGTAGTCGTCGCGCAGCCGGTGGCGCACGTCGGAGGCCAAGGCGGCGTTGAGCCCATCCAGATCGCCGAACACCACCTCGTTGCCGAGGATGCAGCCGGAACCTGGGATTTTGATGGGGCTGGTCCAATCCACCGGCACATAACAAAACACGTTCCGGATGCCTGGCATATCGGCCATGATCGGCGGATGATTTTCCAGGTAATAGCTTCTGAACAATTTTTCGTCGCTCACCGGCGCGAAATAGCGGACCATGAAGGACATGGGTGCGGTGCGCAAGGATGGATCGTCGACGCCTTGGATAGGGAAGGACAGAACCTCGAACGCGTCCGCTTTGGCCGTGGGCCCGGCGGCTTCGATCAATCTCAGTATTTCGGTATCGGCGAACAGCGCATCGAGGGCGTCCACATCCGCCACGTCGATTTGCACCATCAAGGCTGGCGGCGCGCGGTCATCCACATAGGGGTCCTCGGCCATGTCCGGCGTGAACAGGCTGGCGCCCAGCACGTCTGGCCGCCCCATCAGGCGCGGCATCAACGGCTCGGCAAAGGCGGCGTCATCGCCGGTCAGGAAATAGGCGATGGTCATGGGGCGCCCTGGGTTTTACGCCGCGTCCGCCGGCGTTACCCGCCGGGCGATCTCCGCGCCGCGTTCCCGCTCGACCACGGCGATATCGAACTGGCTTTGCAGATCGAGCCAGAACTGGGCGCCGTTGCCGAAGTACCTGCCAAGGCATAATCCGGTGTCGGCGGTGATTGAGCGGCGTCCATTCAATATGTCGGTGATCCGCCCCGATGGGACGCCAAGGTCGAGGGCCAGCCGGTTGGCGCTCAATGACCGCGCTTCCAACTCACGCTTCAAAAGTCGTCCTGGATGTGCAATCGGCGGCATGGCTCTATCCTCTGTGGTAATCGACAATATAGCCGGCCAACATGGCAACGCAACTTTGGTTGATCCCCTACCTCTCAACAATCCCCACCAAATACCCCGCCCGATGATTAAAGTGTGGCCTTATCGGTTCCGGATTTGCTAAGTAAGCGCACCCAAAAGGAAAGGTAGCCCATGTCCAATCTTGTTGCGCCCCATGGCGGCGGTCCGTTGCAGCCGTTGCTGTTGCCCGAGTACGAACGAGGCGAAGAGAAAAAGCGCGCCGCCAAGCTGAAACAAGTTCCCATGTCGAGCCGTGAATTGTCCGATCTTTTGATGCTCGGCATGGGCGCCTATACGCCCTTGCGGGGGTTCATGGGCGAGGCCGACTGGCGCGGAGCCTGTGGCGATATGAAGCTGGCGACCGGATTGTTCTGGCCGATCCCGATCACTCTGTCCTGCTCGGTGGAATTGGCCGATGAAATATCCGAGGGCGATGACGTGGCCCTTTGCAACGCCGAAGGCGATATCTTCGGCGTCCTCAATGTGGAGGAGAAATATACCATCGATAAGGCGTTCGAATGCCACCATGTCTTTCGCACCGACGAAGACGCCCATCCGGGCGCGCAAAAGGTCATGAGCCAGGGCGCGGTCAATCTGGCCGGACCGGTGAAGGTTTTGGACGAAGATCATTATCCGGAAACCTATAAGGGGCTTTATCTCCGCCCCGCCGAAACCAGGGCGCTTTTTGAGAGCCACGGCTGGTCCACCGTCGCCGCCTTTCAGACCCGCAATCCCATGCACCGCAGCCACGAGTACCTCGCCAAGATCGCCATTGAAGTTTGCGACGGGGTGATGATCCATCAGACCCTGGGCGCCCTCAAGCCCGGCGATATTCCGGCCGAGGTGCGGGTCAAGGCGATCGATGCGCTGGTCAAAAATTACTTTGTCGAAGGTTCGGTCATCCAGGCCGGTTACCCCATCGAGATGCGCTATGCGGGCCCCCGTGAAGCCTTGCTGCATGCCTTGTTCCGGCAAAACTTCGGCTGCTCGCACCAGGTGGTGGGGCGCGATCATGCCGGCGTCGGCAGCTATTACGGCCCTTTCGATGCGCACCATATCTTCGATACGTTGGAGGCGGGCGCGCTTCTGACCCTGCCGCTTAAAATCGATATCACGTTTTTTTGCAACAAATGCGGCGGCATGGCGACCGGCAAGACCTGCCCCCACGATGACAGCGAACGGCTCAATATTTCGGGCACGCGGCTGCGCGAAATGTTCGCAAATAAAGAGACCGTGCCGCCCGAATTCTCCCGCGCCGAAGTGCTCGCGGTTTTATCGGAATATTACGACAGCCTGGATTGAGGCGGCGCCGCTTTAATCCTGATAATAGTGCAGCTCGAACAACAGGCAGCCGCCGTCGGACTTGAACGGTCCGTGGGCTGCGCCCGGCGGGCGGCAGGCGAATGTGGGGGCGGTGAACTTTTCGCCGCCTTCGCCGTTTTCATCGTTGCCGACGATCAGATCACCCTGGAACAAATACACCTCTTCCCAATGATCGTGGACGAAGGGCGCGGTTGTGTATTCGCCGGGAACGAAGCGCAGGATGCGGGTGCGGCTGCCGCTTTTGCCGTCCTCGTCCAGATCGGACACCAGGATTTTCTGGGTGATGCCGTCCGGATAGCCTTCCAGCGTTTCAAAGCCGTCGTCCATATCGAGGGGAAAAAATTCCAGATGCGGTTTGCCTTTGGCCATGTCTCGTTCTTTCCTTAAATTGCGCCCGGAAGGGCTTGAATGTCGTAGGCGTGGTTTAGCGAAGTATCGCGCTTGGGATCATAAATCTCCACCTCAAATCTGTCGGCGCCGCCAACATCGCCGATCACGGCGAGGGTGCCGCCGAACATCAACGTGCCCGGCTCCAGCGCGCCGCCGTCCCGGTAGCCTTCTATCAATTCGCCCGGCGGCTTCAAGGCGGCGATGGAGCCTTCCTGATAGAGCCGCCGCGCCCCATCAGTGGTGGCGTAGGAGCGCAAGATCAAATCGTCCCAATGATCGGCCACGTCGGCGTGCCGCCAGAGATTGGCGCCCACCGGTTTGGCGCACATCTGTTTCGAGACGGTGACGTCGAAGGCTTCCACCACCCGGTCCGTATGGTCCGAGCCGACGCCCACCCAGAGATCACCTTGGGCCGCCAGCATAAAGCATTCCGCCTCGCCGCTGCTGCCCACCCCCAAGGCCTGGATCGACGGCGCCTGGGTAAGAAGGCTCGCCGATGCCCGGTAAAAACAGGGCGTTGCCGGCGGGCGGGCGACGCCGATGGCTTCCAGCTCGGCAATATGTTCTTCAACGGCGGCCGTGTCGCGCCCGGTCCAGCCGGCGATAACCAATTGATCGACGCTGGCGTCGATGGTTTTGCCATCATATATAAAGTGCAGTTCGGTTGGTGTTGTCATGTTTGTTCTCAATGGTTAAATCTCGTCCCCATGAACCCCAATAGACTGGCCGGCGTCAACGCCAACCTGCAAGGCGTCCTCTGGATGATACTGGCCGGCGGCGCTTTCACCATCGCAAATGTGGCCGTGCGCTCGGCGGCGGAGGAAATTCATCCCTTCGTTATTGTCTTTTTGCGCAGCATCGTTGCCATTCCCCTGTTCGCGCACCTGTTTCTGGGCAAGGATTTCCAATGGAACCCCGGTCCCAATTTCCGCCTTCACCTAACGCGCGGCGTCCTGCAGGCGACCGGCCTATTATGCCTTTATGTGGGTATATCGCTGACGCCGCTGGCCACTGTCGCGGCCATTGGTTTTGTCATGCCGATTGTATCGGGCGCCGGCGCCATCCTGTTTCTGGGCGAGCCGTCCAGGTTCCGGCGCTGGTTTGCGGTGTCGTTCGGCTTCGCCGGCGTTCTCATTATCCTCCGGCCGGGATTGATCAGCCTGACCATTGGGGCCCTGCTGGTGGTCGCCTACGCGGTCCAGCAGGCGACGTCAAATTTGTGCGCCAAGGTTCTCCTGGCGCGCATCGAATCTCCCGCCTCGGTGGTCGCCTGGATGACGCTAATATCTGCGCCGGTGGCCCTGGTGCCGGCGCTGCTCGTCTGGTCCTGGCCGAGCGCCTATGTCTGGGGGCTGGTGGCGGTCAATGCGGTGATGTCGACCATTGCCCATTTGGCCACGGTGCAGGCCTATAAATCCGCCGACATCACGGTCATCGATCCGATGATATTTTTCCGCCTGCTCCTCGCCGCCTTCGCCGGCTTTGTGCTGTACAGCGAGGTGCCCGATATTTGGACCTGGGGCGGCAGCGCCGTTATATTGATTGCTGGCATGATTTTGAGCCGCGATGAACGGCCGCAAGGGAGCAAGACAGCGTGACGGAGCCCGGAGAAATTTTAATCGCCGGCGGCGGACCGGTTGGTCTGGTGACCGGCTATGCCCTCGCCAAGGAAGGCATCCCGGTCATCGTGTTCGACGATAATAGCGAGCTGCAGGAAGACCCGCGCGCCGCCACCACCCACCCGGCCACTTTGGAGCTGCTCGGTCAGTTGGGCGTGATCGATCAGGTGATCGAACAGGGGCTGGTGTCGCCGATCTTCCGCTTTTGGGACCGGCCCACCGGCGAGATGGTCGCCGAGTTCGATCACGCATTATTAAAAAACGACACGCCCTATCCGTTCGTCGTGCAGTGCGAGCAATTCAAGTTGACCCATATATTGCTGGATCTCATGGCCGGGCTCGACAATTGCGATGTTAAATTTTCGCACCGGGTTTCGGGCCTGAGCGTGGGCGCCGATAGGGTATCGGTTGATGTGGAAACGCCGGGCGGGCCTGAGCAATTTACCGGGCGCTATCTGATCGGCTGCGACGGCGGGCGTTCCTTGGTGCGCAAGGAGATGGATATCGATTTCGAGGGCTTCACCTGGGCGGAACGGTTTTTGGTGCTGACCACGCCGTTTGATTTCGAAGCCGAGCGCGGCATGTGCTACCGCAACTACATCGCCGACCCCGAAGAATGGTGCAATTGCTTTAAAGTTGCCGGCGACGGCCCGCCGGGGCTTTGGCGCACGGTCTACCCCGCCGATCCAGACGTGCCCGAAGAAAGCCTGATGAGTGATGAATTCGTTCAGAACAAGCTGCAGAACTTTTTTCCGCTAGGGCAAGACTACGACATTGTGCACCGCAATCTGTACACCGTGCATCAAAGGGTCGCCGCCACTTTTCGGAAAGGCCCGGTGCTTTTGGCCGGCGATGCCTGCCACGTCAACAACTCCATCGGCGGCATGGGCCTCAACGGCGGTATCCAGGACGCCATGAATTTGGCCGAAAAACTGGTAGCTGTGTGGAAGGGCGACGCCGGCGAGGATTTGCTGGACCGCTACGATGCGCAGCGCCGCAGCTACGCCAAGGACTATGTTCAGCAGCAAAGCATTCAGAACAAGAAGCGCCTGGAAGCGTCCGGCGCGCAAGCCCGCAAGCGCTCCCAGGATGAATTGCGGGCAACGGCCGCGGACCCGGAAAAAGCCCGCGCCTTCATGCTCCAAACCTCGATGATCGAAGCCATGCGGGCGATCGAGGATTAGTCGATCACAATGATCTCCCAGTCCGGCTCCTCGGCATAGAGCCGCTGGACCAGATCGCCGCGCCGCTCCAATGTGGCGCGCTGGTTGACGTAGCCTTTGTCGGTGATCTCGTCGGCGTCGATTTGCGGCGGCTCGGCCATTAACAACAAGCGTTTCACAGCACGGCTGGAACCACCACCCGATGTCTGGTTGTGGGTGCGGAGCGCATCCCGAATATAATCCCGCGTCTTTGTATCGCTCATTGCTGCGGCCATATCCGCATCTTCGGCGGCGCCGATCAGGCTGCGCAATCCGGCGAGGTTGGGCCAGGCGAGGGCGGCGATGTAGTCCCGGTCGTGGCCGGCGATGACGGCGTCCTGGATCACCGGCGCGGCGGCGGCGATCAGGTCCGGGCGCAACACGCCGGGATGCACCCAGGTGCCGCTGGCCAGCTTGAAATCTTCCGCCACGCGGCCATCGAACCACATGCCCTTGGATGCATCTTCAGCGTCTTCCAGGCGCATGGCATCGCCAAAGCGGAAAAAGCCTTCCTTGTCGAAGGCCGCCTCGGTCAGATCGGGCCGACCCAGATAGCCGGGCGTGATGTTGGGGCCGCGGCCACGAATTTCCAGCTTGTTTTCGTCCGGCGCCAGCTTGACCTCGGCGCCCGGCGTCACGTTGCCCACATTGCCGGGGCGATCGACCAGCCAATGGGCGCCGGTAATCAGGGGCGCCGACTCGGTCGATCCGAACGCCGAGACCATGACAATACGCTCGCCGGTGGTCTCGATGGCCAGGCGTTCCAGGCGCTGCCAGAGATCGGCGGAAAGGGCGGCGGCGGCATAGAAGATCAAGCCGACGCGGGAGAAGAAATTTTCCCGTAGCGCTTTGTCATTTTCCAGGAACGGCAGCAGCATCCCGTACCCCGCGGGCACGTTGTAATAGGCGGTCGGCGCGATGGCCTTCAAATTGGCGGCGGTCTTTTCGATCAGGCCGGGGGCCGGCTTGCCCTCGTCTATATACAATGTGCCGCCGGTCTTCAGCGCCAGATTGAGCACATAGTTGCCGCCGAAGGTGTGGTTCCAGGGCAGCCAGTCGACCATCACCGGCGCAACGTCCATGTAATAGGGTATCTGCTGGACGCTCATCTGCTGGTTGGAACACAGCATGCGCTGGGTATTGATGACCCCCTTGGGCGTTCCGGTGGAACCCGACGTGAATAGATATTTGGCTATCGCGTCGCCGCTGACTTGGCGATAGGCATCCTCCATTCCGGTGCCCGGTGTAGCCTTCGTCAATTCCTGGAATTCATCGCCGATCACCATTTCCGCATCACCGAAGGGCACAGCGGCGAGCACCTTTTCGAAGGCGGTGCCGGAGGCGGCATAAACCAGCCCCGGCTGCACCAATTCCTGGATCAGCTTGACCTTGGCGAAATCGGTACTCATCAGGGAATAGGCTGGCGACACCGGCGCGATCGGAATGCCCACCTGCATGGCGGCAAAACTAAGCAGGCCATGATCGATGCCGTTGCCGGACAAAAGCATCACTGGCTTTTCAGGTCCTAAGCCCCGGTCCAGCAACGATTGTGAAATGGCATCGCAGAGGGCTCGCGCCTCCGAATAGGAAATTGTCCGCCAATCACCCGCCGGCGTGCGCTCCGCCAGAAATATGGCGTCCGGGCGCGCCTCGGCCCAGCTTCGCATCAAATCGCCGAGCTGCGTTTCATAACTCCCAAGCGGATCGTTGGATTTGAGCATGACGCCGCCGCCGGAGAGCGGCGTGGATGCAATCGACGGCGTGGCCAGCGAGATGGAACGAAGCGGTGTGGAAGTCATGATTTGGGCGCCTCCCGAAGATATCTTCCGAAATATTGGCCGCGTTATTTTATCTCGGCCATCATGGCGGCAAAATAATCGCCGTCCTTTTGGAATATATGATCGAGCACGGTGAAATGATTGGCGTCCGCGACGCTGTGTTTTTGGGCGTCTTCGCATAGGGCCACATAAGCCTCCGAGAGGCTGTGAAAGCCTTCCGGCTCGGCGCCGCCGACAAAAACCAATACCGGCGCCGCCACCAGGGGCGGGGCGTCCAGCAAACCGTTGCGCCGCGCTGTATCGAGATCGAGCCTCACATCTTCATTGATCGCAGTATGCATGATGGCTTCGGGCTCGAAGGCGCCGGAGATGGGCATGGCGCCCTTGAACACATCTTTCGGCAAACCCGCCTCGGTCCAGTCCTGGCGCATCATCATGCCGGTCAGGTGGCCGCCGGCGGAATGACCGGCGATATAAATCCGCTCCGCATCGATGCCAAGTTCGGTGGCGTTCTCGTAGATATAAATTACCGCCCGCTTGATCTCAGCGACGATCGTATCCAGCGTCACCTCCGGGCATAGATCATAGTTCAGCGATATGTGGGTGACGCCGGCGGCGACAACGTCGGTGGCCAGATGGCTGTAATCGCTTTTGTCCATGGCCCGCCAATAGCCGCCATGGATAAAAATCTGCGCCGGCGGCGGGGCGCCCTTGGCGTCCGACGTGGCGCTGAAAATATCGAAGGTTTCCTTCGGACCGGGGCCGTAGCGGACGTCGATTTCGCCCGCAAGGTTCGCGCGCGCTTGCTCCGCCCGGCCCGGCAATTCGCCAAGCAAATCCATCGCACCCGGAACCGTGATGCCCGGAATAAAATGATACGCTATGGTCTCGTCGTCCGCCTCGCGCCAATCGAAGCTCATTGCTGCGTGCCCCTCGCAAAAATATTGCTATAGTGCCGCCCCAATATCCACCGCCCCAGGGGTAAGCACAATGTTGAAAACCGGCAAGCAGCATTTGGACGGCTTGAAAGACGGCCGGGTTGTCTATATCGGCGATGAGCGCATCGAAGACGTGACAACCCATCCCGCCTTCGCCCGTGCCGCCGAAACCGTCGCCGGGCTTTATGACGCCAAGCACGATCCGGCCAACAAGGATCTGTTGTCGTTCGAAGAAGACGGCGAGCGTTATTCCATGTGGTTCCTGCGCGCCAAGTCCCGGGACGATTTGCGAAAGCGCACCGCCGCCCACAAATTCATCGGCGATCAGACCTTCGGCATGATGGGCCGCTCCCCCGATCACGTGTCTTCGTTTGTCACCGGCATGTCGACGACGCCCGAAGTGTTCGATACCGATGACCATAAATTCGGCGTCAATATTTCCGCCTATTACGAACATATGCGCAAAAACGATATCTTCGCGACCTATGCGGTGCTGCCGCCGCAAGCGGCGCGCAATCCGGAATTCTATGAAAAGAACAATCTTCCGGTGCCCACCTTGATGGTGGTCGATCAGGACGACGAGGGGGTGGTAATCTCGGGCATGAAGATGCTGGCCACCAGCGCCGTCTTCTGTGACGAGGTTTGGATCGGCAATTTGTTGCCGCTGGCGCCCGATCAGGTCAAGCAGGCGATCACCTGCGCCGTGCCGTGCAATATTCCCGGTCTCACCATGTGGATGCGCCAGCCCATCGCGCTCAATGCCAAGAACGAGTTTGATGCGCCGCTCACCTGGCGGCTGGACGAAACCGACGTGCTGATCATGTGCGACCGGGTCAAGGTTCCGTGGGACAAGATTTTCGTCTTGGACGATGCCATCTTGGCGCGCGAGATTTATATCCGCTCGCCAGGCCATTGTTACGGCAACCACCAGGCGAATGTGCGTTTCTGGTCAAAGATGCAGCTCATTACCGGGCTGTGCAGCCGCGTTACCCAGGCGACCGGCGCCGATCAGGTGCCGGCGGTGCGCGAAACCCTTGGCCGCATGGCGTCCCTGGAAGCCACGCTTTCGGGCATGATCCACGGCCAGATCGAGGCCGCCGAGGATTGGCCCAAGGGCTTTAAGACCTTCAACCGGCGCATGATGTATGCGGCCCTCAACTGGTGCACCGAGGGCCATTCCGAGTTTATCGATAAATTGCGGGAGCTTTGCGGCGGCGGCGTCTTCCAGATGCCGGCCAGCGTCACGGTCATGCACGACGAAGCCCTGGCCAAGCAGTTCGCGCAATATTTCCAGACCCCGCAGATGCCGGCCCTGGAACGCATGAAGCTGTTCAAGCTGGCCTGGGACGTGGTCGGCTCCGAGTTTGCCGGCCGCCAGCAGCAATATGAGAAGTTTTATGCCGGCGCCTCGTTCATCGTGCGCAATCACAGTTTCCGCGAAGCGCCGTGGGATATGTTCGACGGTCTGGTCCAGGACATCATGGACGGCTACGACGTTCCCGATGCGGTTGCCTCGGGCGGCTCGAAGGCTGCGGAATAATCAAACCCCCAGATAGCGGTGCTGAATATCTTCGGAGTCGCGCAAATCGGCGGAGGCGCCGGTCCATACAACGCTGCCTTTTTCGATGATGTAGTGGCGGTCGGCGATGCGCGACAGAATCTCGACGTTTTTGTCGATGACCAGGATCGACTGGCCTTCGGATTTCAGCATCTCCAGCACCTTCCAGATATCGGCGCGCACCATCGGCGCCAATCCCTCGGTGGCTTCGTCCAGGATCAGCAATCCGGGATTGGTCATCAGCGCCCGGGCGATGGCCAGCATCTGCTGCTCGCCGCCCGATAGCTGATTGCCCATATGTCCCTGGCGTTCGGCCAGCGCCGGGAACAAATCAAAGATGCGGCCGAGGACCCAGGGATTGGCGGAGCCGCCCCGGTTGCCGGCGGTCGCCGTCAAATTCTCATCTACCGTCAAATTTGGAAATATCTGGCGGCCCTCGGGAACCAGGCCGACGCCCAGCTTGGCGATCCTGAAGGACGGCAATGCCTGGATCGCCCGGCCCCGATATTCGATAGCGCCGGCGTGGGCCGGGAGCAGCCCCATGATGGTGCGCACCGTGGTGGTCTTGCCCATGCCGTTGCGCCCCAAAAGGGTGATCATCTCACCTTCCTGGATTTCCAGTGACATGCCGTAGAGAACCTGCGATGCGCCATAGGAGCTTTCGACGCCGCCGAGATGCAGCAAAGCGGCCATCAATCGTCCCCCAGATAGGCGCGGCGCACATCTTCGTTGGCGCGGATGTCGTCGGGCGCGCCGGACGCGATGGCCTGGCCGTAAACCAGCACCGTGATCCTGTCGGCGAGGGCGAAGACGGCGTCCATGTCATGTTCGATCAGGAGCATGGTGTATTCACTCTTAAGGCTGGAAAGATAGCTGGTCATGCGTTCGCAATCTTCCCGTCCCATGCCGGCCATGGGCTCGTCGAGAAGGAGCATCTTCGGCGATGTGGCCAGCGCCATGGCGATTTCCAACTGGCGCTGCTCGCCGTGGGCCAGATTGCCGGCCAGCACCTCGGCCCGCTCGCCAAGGCCGATGGCGTTCAATATCTCCAAGGCCGGATCGTGCAAAGCGGTATCGGCGCGGGCCGGGTTCCAGAATTTGAAGCTGTGCCCCTGGCGCGCCTGGATTCCCAAGGACACGTTCTCGGCGACCGAGAAATTCTTGAGGATCGATGTGATCTGGAAGGAGCGCACCAGCCCCGCGTGACAGCGGTTGGGCGCCGACATATGGGTGATGTCGCCGCCATCGAAAAGGATTTGGCCGCCATCGGGTTTCATCATGCCCGAGATTTGATTGATCAGCGTCGTCTTGCCGGCGCCGTTGGGCCCGATAATGGCGTGCAGTTCGCCGGGCTCCACCTCGAAATTCAGATTGTCGGTGGCCACCAGCCCGCCGAAATGCTTGGCCAGGTTCACCAGTTTCAGGATCGGCTCAGTCACGGCGGCCTCCCAATTGGCCGATGAGGCCCTCGACGCCGCCGCGCGCAAACAGGACCACGATCACCAGGAACGGCCCGAAAATCAGATGCCAATGTTCGGTGATGTTGGAGAGGAATTCCTGTAATATCCAAAACACGATGGCGCCGCCGAGAGGGCCGAAAATGGTGCCCATGCCGCCCAGCACGACCATGAATATCAAATCGCCCGAGCGCGGCCAGGACATCATGTCGGGGCTGACGAAATCTTCCAAATTCGCCGACAGGATGCCCGACAGGCCGCACATGACGCCGGCGATCACAAAGGCCGCCAGCTTGTAGCCATAGGTGGGAAAGCCGATCGAGCGCATGCGGTCGTCGTTGGACATGGACCCCCTTATCACCATGCCGAAGCGGGAGTTGACTATACGGTAGGTGATATAAATGGACGCCATCATCAATGCGAAGATGAAGTAATAAAGGGTCATGGCGTCGTTGAGATCGAAAAACGGTATGCCGAAATCGCTGCGCGCATCGATGGTCAGGCCATCGTCGCTGCCATATTTTTCCAGGCTGACGCTCAGAAAATGGACCATCTGGGTGAACGCCAGGGTGATCATGATGAAATAGACGCCTCTCGTCCGCAGGCTGATGACGCCGAATATGAGGGCGATCAGTCCGCTCGCCGCCAGCGCTACCGGCCATTGGATATAGGCGCTTTCGATGCCGTGGAAGGTCAGAATGCCGACCGCGTAGCCGCCGATGCCGATATAGACGGCGTGGCCGAAACTGATCATGCCGCCATAGCCCATGATCAGATTGAGGCTGACCGCAGCGATCGCCCAGATCATGGTGCGTGCGAAAACGTCGGTATAATAATCCTGGCCGAGGGCCGGTGCGATAAAGGGCATGAATGCGCACAACAGCACCAGTACCAGATTGAACGCACCGCGCGGGGTTTTGATCAGATCAAATGACATGCCGGGCGTCCGTTCACGCGCCCCGGGGCGGGAACAGCCCCTGCGGCTTGAAGGCCAGAATGCCGGCCATCAAAATGTAGATCAGCATTGACGATATGGCCGGCCCGGCGCTTTCCGCCGCCTCCCCATCGAGAAAGGTCAAGAGCCCCACATCGATAAACGAGCGGCCCATGGTATCGATGATGCCGGTGATGACGGCGCCGACGAAGGCGCCCCGGATGGAGCCGATGCCGCCGATAACGATGACCACGAAAGCCAGGATCAACGGGTCCTCGCCCATGCCGCTTTGCGCCTGGGTGATCGGCGTGACGATCATGCCGGCGAACCCGGCCAAGACCGCGCCAAGGCCGAACACGGCGGTGAACAGCAACTTCACATTAATGCCGAGGGCGCCGATCATTTCCCGGTTCGAGGCGCCCGCCCGGATCAGCATGCCGACCCGCGTCTTGGCCACCAGCAGATACAATCCCAGCGCCACCAGAAGCCCAAGCACAATGATCACCAGCCTATATTCGGGAACCGTGATACCGCCGGGCAGGGTGGCGATACCGCTCACCGCCTTGGGCAATGGAAACGCCATGCCTTCGGGGCCATAGACGATCAGAAACAATTCGTTGAAAAACAGGATCAGCCCAAAGGTCGCCAATACCTGATCCAGGTGGCTCCGCTCATACAATGTTCTGAGCACAATGAGATCCAGCAATACCCCGGCGATCATCATCACCGGAATGGCGAGAACAATGCCCCAGACGAAGGAGCCGGTCCAAAACGCCAGGGTGGCGGCAAAAAATCCGCCGAACATATAAAGGGTGCCGTGCGCCAAATTGACCATGTCCATGATCCCGAAGATCAAGGTCAGGCCCGCGGCCATCAGAAACAGAATGATGCCGAGCTGAAATCCGTTAAAGAATTGTTCCCCGAGCAGAACGTAATTCATAAATTCATTCTCGGCAGTAAAGTCAATATTCAAACAAGGAAGCGGGGACGCCGAGGCGCCCCCGCAACCAATTCAATTGCCTCGGCTGCCCTTAAAGTTTGCAGTCCTTGGCGTGCGGCGTCTCGTGATCGGCGAGAACGATGCCGGTATTCTTGACGGTCCAATTACCGTCCTTGTCGATAACCACTTCCCGGGAATAGAAATTCTGGATCGGATAGTGGTTACGGCCATAACGGAACTTGCCGCGGATCGACGGAAAATCCGCCTTTTCGAGGGCCGCGCGGAGGCCGTCGGTGTTGCTCATATCGCCCTTGACGGCTTCGACCGCGGACTTGATCAGGTACACCGCGTCATAGGCTTGGGCCGCATAGAACGCCGGATAGATGCCCTTGTTGCGTTTCCTGAAACCGGCGACGAACTTTTTGTTCTGGGCATTGTCCAGATCGGGGGACCAGAACTGGGTCATGAAGGTGCCGACGATGTTGTCGAGACCGGCCTTCTGGAACAGAGGCAGGTTGGCGCCGTCGATAGAGAAAACGCTGTAGAGCGGCGTCGTCTTGCCAAGGCCCGATTGCTTATACTGGGTGAAGAATTTCGGTCCGGCGCCGCCCGGATAGAAGACGAAAACGCCATCGGGCTTGGCGGCTTTGACCTTGGCGAATTCCGCCGACCAGTCGGAGTGGCTCGGCCACGGGGTCAGATCCTTGCCGATGATCTTGCCTTTGAAGGTGCGCTGAACGCCGTTCGCCATGTCTTTGCCGGCGGCGTAATTGGGCGACAGGATATAAAGGGATTTGACGCCCTTTTTGTTGAGTAATTCGCCCATGGCCATCGGCGTCTGGCTGTTTTCCCAAGAAATATTGAAGAAGTTTTTGTGACACTTCTTGCCTGCATATGCCGAATAGCCGGCATTGGCGCTGATGATGATTTTGCCGGCTTTCAAGGCAACCGGGGCGGATGCGGCCAACACGTGGCTCCAGATATAGCCGGTCAGAATATCGACTTTATCCTTTTTGATCAGCTTTTCGGTCTTCTGCTTGCCGGTCTTCGGATTGACGCCATCATCTTCCATGATGATTTTGACATCAAAGCCGCCCATTTTATGGCCAATTTCGTCCATCGCCTGTTCGGCGGCGGCCTTCATCTGCTTGCCGATAATCGATGCCGGCGTGGTCAGCGTGTTGACCCAGCCGATTTTGATGGTTTTGGCGTCGGCGGCGGGAACTGCCGCTAGCGCGATAACCGGAGCAATCCACAATAATTTTTTGAACATGGTTCTCTCCCTGTGGTTCCATTGATTGAATTATTGCAACGGGGGCATTCTAGGGCGGATAGAAAAATATTCAAGTGGGCGCGAACTATAGCTCGGTAAAGTCCAAACCATTATTTCCATCCCGGGCGGCTTCAACCTGATTGCGCAGCGCGCGCCGCACCACCTTGCCGGCGGCATTGCGCGGCAGATCATCGAACATCACATAAGCCTTCGGCCGCTTGAACCCGGGGAGGCCGCTTGCCCTGATATGCGCGTCCAGTTCCGCCGCGCCCACCGGTTCCTCGCCGGTGAGGATACAGGCTACCACCATCTCGCCCCATTTGGCGTCGGTGATGCCGATGACGGCGGCCTCGCTTACGCCGGCGTGCGCCGCCAACACCGGCTCTACCTCGGAGGGGTGGATATGCTCGCCCCCCGATCGGATCATATCGTCGGCGCGGCCGATCAAATCCACATCGCCGTCTTCGTGCAACAGGCAGATATCGCCCGTGTAATACCAGCCGTCCCGTAATTTTTCGGCGGTAGCGTCTGGGCGGTTCAGATATTCGGTGAAGATGGTGTCGATGGTGGCATCGACGATCAATTCACCCTCTTCGCCGGGCGCCACCTTCTCATCGGGGCCGCCGCCAAGTTGGATGATACGGGTGCGCGAATAAAAGCCGGGCCGGAGGCGGGTATGGCGGCCCACCGGATCGGGATTGTAGAGCGAGCACATGGTTTCCGTGGTGCCGTAAATATGGCACACCACGCCGCCCCATTCGGCGTCCATGCGATCCAACAGCGCCGGCACGATCGCGGCGCCGCCATAAAGGCATAATTCAAGCGAACGCATTTTCTCCGGCCCATAATTGGGCGCCGAGGTAAGCGCGAAATAGAGCTGCGGCACGGCGAACATATAGGTGATTTCGTGAGTTTCGATCATGTCATTGGCGGCCACCGGGTCGAACGCCGATTGTACAAAATAGGTGCCGTTCATGGCCAAGGTCACCAGGAACACGCCATAAAAGCCGATAGCGTGGCTGAGCGGCATGAAGCCGAGGGTACGAAGGTGCGCGCCGTGGCGCAGCCCCGCCTGGGTCGACAGCCAGAGGATGCGATGCTCGGTGGTCTTTTGCGTCATGACCACACCCTTTGGCAATCCGGTGGTGCCCGAGGTGTAGAAGATGAACGCCGGATCATCGGGGCTTAGCTCCGGCAATGGTCCGAGCGCCCCGGCATCACCCCGGCAATCTTCGCTGCCGCCGCCCATCACCAGGACCATGCCTTGCGGTTTTGCCGAAACCGCCTTGTGCAATTCGTCTCCCGGCAGGATCACAGCCGCTTCGATTTCGCCGTCTTCCATGAGGGCGGCCAGATCATCGGCGGTCAGGCGGAAATTCAACAGCGCCGGCACCGCACCGAGCCGCTGCAGCGCCAATATGAGTACCCCGTGATCGAACAAGGGCGGCAGGGCGGTGGCGACGCGGGTGCCCTTGGTGATGCCCCGCTCGGCCAGTCCGGCGGCGACAGTTTCGATCTCGGCAATCAATTGGGCGTAGGTGAATTGCCGCATCGACGTATCGTCGACCATGGCGATGCGGTCCGGTGTGCGTTCGGCGGCGAGCCAGACAAGCTGGTAACAGGTCTGCATCAGGGAAGCCGCACCTTTTCCACGTTGGAGCGGCTGTCCTTGGAAAGGAAATTTTTCAAAGCCTCGGTGAAATAGGGATCGTCCAGGGATTTCAGCACGTTTTGAATTTCAAACTCGGTAGCCTCTTCCAGGGAACGCCGCCAGCCCATATGGAAGCTTTCCTTGGCCATGGCTTGCAAATGAGTTGGGCCGTCGGCCAGGTCGCGGGCGATGGAGCGGGCGTTTTCGGCCAGCTTGTCGTCGGCGTAGACCCGGTTGACGATTTCCCAGTCCTGGGCTTCTTCGGCGCCCAGCGTCCGGTTGGTGAGCAACAATTCCATGGCGCGCCGAAAGCCGACGATTTTGACCAGGGTGTAGGACGTGGTGGCGTCGTTGGCGAGACCGATGGAATGCCAGGCGCATAAAAATGACGCGCTCTCGGCGGCCACCACCATATCGGCGCAGAGCGCCAGTCCGAGCCCGGCCCCCGCTGCCGCGCCATTGACCGCGCACAGCACCGGTTTCGGCATGCGCACCACCCGGTGGAACACCTGATGCCACCAATGGGCCAGATGGCGGAAATGGGTTTTGACCTCAGCCAGCCCATTTTTTTCGATGTCTTCCAGGGACGGAATTTCCTTCAAATTGAAGCCGGCGCAAAAGGACTTGCCGGCGCCGGTGATCAATACGGCGCCGACGCCGGCATCGTCCTCGGCCCGCATCAATGCATCGAAGGTTTCGCGCACGCCTTGAAAATCCATGGCGTTGGCGTATTGGGGCAGATTGAAGGTGATAGCGGCGACGCCATCGGTCACGTCATAAAGTATGTGTTCGTAATTCATCTCTTCCATAGGACGCTCCCAGTCTACGTGTCAGGGTCTCGCTCCGGCCGGTAGCGTTTGCCGCCGCCCAATTTATAGAGCCGCTTGTAATGGCCGGTGTGAAAGCGCTGGCCTTCGACCAAGGTGCGGATGAAGGTCACTTGCTCCACCTCGAGGCTAAGCCGTTCCGCGATCTCGCCGTCCGTGAGGCCCATGCCGACCCGGCCCGCCTCGATGGCGTCCCAGTTCATTTCGCGCACCGCGTCGCCGATGCGGGTCTGATGGTTGTGGCTGAGATCGAAAATCTCGTCGCCCAATTCCGACACCATGTCTTCGGTGACGCCGTAGGCTCTGTGAAAGCTGGTTTCCGCCATTACTCGTCTCCCCCGCCCAACGCCGCCTCTGCGCGCAAAATGGGATCGGCGAGGGGTGCGCGGGTGGCGATGGGGCAGACGCGCATGCATTCGAAGCATTGCGCCAGCAATCCGCCGCTGCCCACCGACATCTTGTACCACAGGGTTTTATTTTCGGGCCGGTGCAGCATCACTTCGCGCTCATCGGCCGTCTCGGCATTCATGGCGCTGGCCATCACCGTGGCCAGGGTTTCATATTGCTGGGTCATTTCGGCGCAAGCGGCCATGTCGTATTTCATGTCCGCCTGTTTGCCGTCTTCGCCGATGGAACCTGACAAGCACTGAACCGGGCAAAACTTCATACACGGCGTCTGGCCGGTTTTTTTGTACATGTCGGTGCAGGATGGCGCCGGGCAGGGGTTTGTCTCCATGGGTTTGTCCGGCTCCAGCTCCAATTCGGTAAACACGGAGGCGAAATACATATAACCAAAGTCGGGATGCAAAAGAATATCACCGGCCAGGGAGCGGGCGCCGATGCCGGCCAGCTCGGCGTGCAGCTTGAGGCTTTGCAACGGCACCCGGGAGCCCAGCTCGGGATCGATATCGGGCGGGCAATAAACGCTGCGTTGCAAATATTGCCGCTCGATCATGAACGCCAAGCCATAGGCGATGGTGTAGGCGCGGCCCTCGGTGGAGCCGAAGAAGCTCATGGCCTTGGCCGGCAGGGTCCAGGCGCCCTGGGTCTGGCCGCCGACGCCCAAGGAGATCACCGATTTCACCCTGGGCATCAGATCCGATGGCCGGTGGCCAGCGGGCGCGATCCGTTCCAGCGCTTGCAGATCGGCAACGCCGGCCGCCAGCGCACCTTTTTTGAGACAATAGCCGAGGATCGCTTCCTTGGCCTCGGTGGGATCGATATCGATTTTCTTGTTTGCCATATCAGCCACGCTTATCTGTAAATCGGGGCGCCTTGACGCTGGTCTCGAACTCTTTCGCCAAGGTGCCGACGCGCAAAAATTCCACATCCGGGGTCAGCTCGAAGCGGGCCTTGGTGCCGTCGGTAACCTGGGATTTAAGCATATCTTCATCGGCGCCCCGCCGCGCCTCGATGGACAGCTTGAACACATCGTTGCCGTCCTGGCTTTCCAGGGCTTCGGCCTTGAAATCCATGACGCCGGCATTTTCGAACAGGAAATCTTCGAAATCCTGATGATTGATATTGACGCCGCGTACTTTGAAAAACCCAGCCGTTCTGTGCGCATGCTCGATCACCGGGAAGACGGCGAAATCTGAGCCGGTGGCGCCCTCGGATTTGTAGGTCACCACGTCGCCGGAATTCCAGCGCAAAAATGGCGCGCCGTTGTTGGAAAACATCGGCGTCACGATCAGCAATCCGGGCTCGCCCTCGGCCACCGGCTTTTTGGTTTCCTCGTCCACCACTTCGATAAATGCGAGATCGGTCCAGATATGAAAGCCGTCGCGCTGGTCGCTTTCGGCGCCCATCATCGAGACCTCGGTCATGCCGAAACAATCGAACATATCGGCGCCCCAATCCCGTTCCAGCTTGGCGCGCTTGGCGCGGGAGACCGGCTCGGCGGTGCAGAGGATGCGGTCAACCGTGCCGCCCGACAAATCATAGCCTTCCGACTGGGCCAGGTTGGCCAGATGCAGCCCGTAAGACGACATGCCCATCCAAAGGGTGGGCTTCAGATCGCGAATAAGCTGCAACTGGGCGGCGGAAGGCAGACCGGAGCCGGCGCCGGACCAGACCATGCCGATATCGAGAATACGCCCGGCCCGCGCCCACATATGGCCCGCCGGATGGATGCCGAGGGGGAAGGAGTTGTGCGCCACATGGCCCGCCTCGGTGCCCGAACATTCAAAGGTGCGGGTGAAGCCGACCATGTTGTAGCGGATGTCTTGGTAGGTTTTGGGATAGAACAACGGTTTGCCGGTGGAGCCGCCGGAGCGCCAGAACTCGCAAATCTCGGCCCCGCTGGCGATACAGAAATCGGCATAGAATTCCTCCGCCGTCATGTCGCGGAGGGCGTCTTTTTCCAGGATCGGAATTTTCTGCCATTCCTCCGGATCATCCAGCTTGTTCATGTCGATAGGATTGAGGAGGTCTTTCCAATAGGCGGATTTTTTGGCGTTTTCCACCGCGTGCACTTTCTGGCGGCGCTGCAAGGCGTCGATTTCCTTGCGGTCTTTTGGCAAGCCGAGGGGCAGCGTTTCGCTCATGACGGCGCCTTGCCGATCCAGCGGGCCTGGGCGGTGTAGGTGTCCGGCGTCTCGTTGTTAAGCATGTCGGCAAGCCGCGCTTCTTTTTCCGGGCTCGCTTCGGGGATATCTTCCAGCGCATCGGCAAGCATGGCGTAATCATCGCCCACCGGGCACACATCCTGGCAACGGCGGCAGCCGGTGACCACGCCGGCGCCGCGCAAGATGCTCTGCCATAAATTAAAACTTTCTTCCGAGCGCAGCATTTGCAGCCGCTCATCCAGATTGGGGGCATCGAAAATATCGCCCAGATGCTCGGTCAATTGGGCGAAGCCGTGGGGTGAGCGGTAACGATCGCATGCCGGCCAGTCGCGGTCCCAATGACCGATGACATCGCCGGGGCAGGATTGGAGGCAGCGGCCGCATTCGGGGCCCAGGCACAGCGCCTCTGTCTGCCGTCCATCTGTTTCGCAATCAAAGGAGGCGAGCACCGCCGATACCATCACCCTTGGCCCGAACTCCGGCGTCAGCAATTGCAGATTGAGGCCGAGGGTGCCGAGCCCGGCCTCCACCGCCGCGTGGGAGAGGGACAACAGCGTATCCAGATGCTCGCCGGGATCGTTCTTGTAGCGCCACGGGTCCAGATGGGTGGGCGGAATGACGATCGCCGGATAGCCGTTTTCTTCCAGCCAATAGACCATGTCGAGGGAGGTTTCTTCCAGCGCCGTCAGGGTCAGCTCGTCGTTGTAATATTTGTGGCGCTCGTCCCAGCGCTGGATGCGGGTGGTGCCGGCGGTCAGCTTCTTGGCGATGACGATTACCTTGCCGGCGTCATAGTCGGTGATGTCCGATGGCCGGCGTTGATCGCCAACCCCCGGCGGATTGGCTTCCAACTCCATGCCGTCGGCGATGCCGACCAGATCGGCGCCAAACGCCCGCGCCTTGGCTTTGACCGCCTCGGCGCTGATGGGTGTTTGAAATTCAGACACCATTGTCTTTTTCCAATTCGCGCTCTTTCTGGCGTTTTTTAAATTCCTGAAGCTGGCGGGCGACGATGCCTTGATAGCCGTCCGGCCCCACCCAGCGGATATTCCAATCGTTGAGCCCGGCGATCTGGTTGCCGGCTTTGCGTGCTTCCTTGAAACCGGCGGCCTTGGCTTTCTTCTCCGGCGTCGTTTCGGGTATCACTTTTTGCATTTTGGCCAGATGGGCGTGGTAATCGTCGCCCACCGGACAGACCGCCAGGCAGCGCGGGCAATCGCCGAACGAGCCGACGACGCGCAAAAGCCCTTGCCAAAAGCCGAAGATTTCCCGGTCGGCGAGTAAGGCCTTTTGCTCGGCGGCGGGCTTTTTCGCATAGTCCTCCCAGAAGCGAAGGATGGTGTGGAAGCCGAATTCCTGGGCTTCCTTGGCGCAGGCGCGCTTGTCGATGCCGAAATGGAGAACCGCGTCGGACGGGCAGGAATAGAGGCAGCGGGAGCAGCTTTCGCCGATACAGACCTGTTCGGTCATGGGACTGTCGGCGTCCAATTCCGCCTCGGTCAGGATGCCGGTAAGGTAGACGCGCGGGCCAAACTCAGGGGTCAGGATATTCACCTCCAAACCAAACGCGCCGAGCCCGGCCTCGATCCCCAGATGCCGGGTCGACAGCCTTCCATAGCTGGCTTTCTTGTAGTTCCAATCGGTTTCCTGGGCGGCGGTGACGAAGCTGGGATGGCCTTCCCGCTCCATCGCTTCCGCCAGGCGATAGGCGATGCGGTCCATGCGCCTAAGCACCAGCATGTCCAAATATTGCACCGGCACCGTGGTCTTGCAGCGAAAGGCGCCCACCGGGATGTGCTTCACAATGACCACCACGGATTTGGTGTGCGGTGAAATGCGCTCCGGCGTCTGCGGGAATTTCGGGTCTGGCGGAAAGGCATTGAGCACGTCGGCGCTGGCAATACCGACCAGATCGGCGCCCAGCTCCTTGGCCAGGGTTTTGACTTGGCCCGCGTCCATCATGGCGCGACCGGCTTGAGCCGGCCTTTCATGACTTTGTTGGTCGGTGTTAGCGGGAACGCGTCCACAAGCTGCAAATGCTCTGGCCATTTGTTCTTGGCCACCTGATTGGCATCCAGATATTCGGTGATGGCGGCAAGGCTGATTTCGGCATCGGTCGCGGGCTGCACGAAGACGCAGACGCGCTCGCCGAGCACCGCATCTTGCATGGGCACGATGGCGCACATGTTCACTTCGTCCATTTTGCCGATCAGGGCTTCCACGTCGGCGGGATTGAATTTGACGCCGCCCCGGTTGATCACATCCTTGGTGCGCCCGGTGATGCGCAAATAGCCGTCCGTATCAATGGTCGCCAAATCGCCGGTATGAAACCAGCCATCGGTGAAGCTTTCGGCGTTGGCGGCGTCGTTGTTGTAATAGCCGGCAAATATGGACGAGCCGCGTATCTGCAATTCGCCTTCGCCGCCATCGCCGCCAACTATGCGAATTTCGTTTCCGGGCGTCGCCCTTCCCACCGTTTCATAGCGCTGGCGCGCCGGATCGCCGGGCCGGTTGTAGGTGCCGGCCTGGGTTTCGGTCATGCCCCAAAGCTGTAAAAATTCCCCGTTCGGCAGTTTGCCGTCCACATATTCGGCCAGCTCCGGCGGGCAGGCGGCGCCCGAGCAAACCACGATCCGCACCGAGCTTAAATCGGCCTCGCCGAACAATCCGGCCTGCCGGCAGGCGGCGTTGTGGGCCGGGCCGGTGAACAGCATGGTGGCGCCGCTGGTTTCCACGGCGGCCATGAAATCGGCTGGTGAGAAAGCCGGCAGTAGCGATGTGGTAACCCCGGCGCAAAGGCCGATCTGCAGGGCGCAGAGACCATAAAGATGGCTGAATGGCGCCGCGCTGAGGATGATGTCCGTATCGCTTACGCCAAATTCCTGGACCGCCTGGCGGGCGTTGGAGCCGAACGGATGGGCATTGACGGCAACCCCCTTGGGGCTAGACGTGGTGCCCGAGGTATAGAGGATCAATTTGGGATCGTCGGCGGATGGCTTAGGCTCCGGGGGCGGCGCCTCGATGCCATACAGATCGTTGAAGGCCATGGTCCCATCGACGGCAGCGCCGTAGGCGAAGACGAATTCCAGGTCAGGCAGTTGGTCGCGCAATTGGGCGTGGGTTGCGGCCAGCGCATAATCTTTAAATTCGGAAAGGCAGATCACCGCGCGGGCGCCGGAATGGGCCAATAGCCCCTCCAACTCGGCGGCCCGGTAGGGCATATGAATGGTCTGCATGATCCCGCCAATGCGGGTAATGGCCAGGAACGACAGGACGAATTCCACTGTGTTCGGCAATTGCACCGCGATCACGTCGCCATGCCCCAATCCCAATGATGCCAGCCCGCCGGCCAGCTCATCCACTTGGATTTGAAGTTCGGCGAAGCTTATTTTGGCGCTGCCGCTTTGGATGGCGATGCGCTCCGGCGCCGCCTCGGCGGCGCAGCGGACCCAGTCGATGGCGGTTTCCTGCCGCCACAGGCCGCCCCCGCGATAGTCAGCGTCGGCGCCCTTCCAATAGGGCGGCAGATCGGAACTCTTCACCAGCAACCCCTTCCTCTTTACAATGACCGGTACATTTGCTTTTCATAAGAGATATTGGCGCGCCGCCCGTCAACCGGCAAATACAGGCGCATTGGCGCCGGCCAGCGGCCAGGGAGAACCGACATGCCTTACGATCAGAATTTAAGCATGGATCAGCTTGTTCAGCCGGACCGGGTGCACAAGGCGTGCTATGCCGATGACGGCATCTTCGAACAGGAATTGGAGAATATTTTCTACAAGTCCTGGATCTATATGGGCCACGAAAGCCAGGTGCCCAATCCGGGCGATTACTGGACCACCTGGATCGGCAAGCAGCGCATGATTTTGAGCCGCAGCGACGACGGCCAGGTGCATGTGCTTTATAATCGCTGCCCGCACCGGGGCTCGCTTCTATGTAGTGCCCAGCATGGCAACGCCGGCAAGGCGTTCCGCTGCACCTATCACGCCTGGCAGTTTCACATGGATGGCAGCGTCCGCCAGATACCGATGAAACAAGGCTATGACGGCACCGCCGACGTGCTTCAAGATGGCGAGTTCGCCATGAAAAAGGCGGCACGCTACGATACCTATCGCGGCTTCGTATTCGCCAGTCTCGCCGCCGACGGTCCCGATCTTCTGACCTGGCTGGGCAACGGCGCCAAGGCCGCCTTTGATGATATCTGCAACCGCTCGCCGGAAGGCGAGGTGGAAGTGGTGCCCAACTGTTTCCGTATCATCCAGAAAAGCAATTGGAAGATATTCCTGGAAAACCAGTTGGACGCGCTGCATCCCTCCATCACCCATCATTCCACCGGCGATGCGGCGGCGGAAATGCAAAAAGTCTATAAAGAGCGCACCGGCGAAGACCCGCCAATGGGCTATCAAATGCTGGCCGATTTCACCCTGCCGTTCGAAAAATGGGACTCGATCAGCACCTATGGCTATGAATACGGGCACACGGTGCTCGGCGGTTATATGGGCTTGCGGCCCCGCGATCCGGTTACCCTTGATCACGAAGCGGGGCTGGCCGAAGCCTATGGCGCCGAGCGTATGGAGGAAATCCTTTCTACCAACGTCCATCACGTGCTGGTTTATCCGTGCCTGTCGGTGCAGCCGCCGTTGCAGCAATTGCGCGCGGTCAGACCCCTGGCGGCGGACAAAACCCTGACCGAGATTTGGCATTTCCGGCTGAAGGGTGCGCCCGAGGGTATCTATGAGCGCAGCCTCGCCTATTATTATCACGTCAATTCGCCGTCGACGATGGTCAACGCCGACGATCTCAATAACTTCTATGCCTGCCAGGAAGGTTTGCGCCTGGAAGGCGGCGGCGACTGGGTCAGTTTTCACCGCAATGCCGGCCAGGACATTACCGAGGACGGCGTCACCACATCGGTGACCGGAATGAGCGAGCAGCCTATGCGCAACATGTTTGCCGCATGGAAAGAATATATGTCAGGCGGGAGCTGAAGAATATGGCTGGGGGAATCGGATTGGATACGCAAGGGGCGGTGGAGCAGTTCCTCTACCAGCAATGTGAAATTCTCGACGGGCGGCGCTGGGACGATTGGCTGGCGCTATTTACCGAGGACGGCAAGTACTGGATGCCGGCCAACGAAGACCAGGAAACCGGCGAGGGGCTGCCCAATATTTTTTACGAAGACAATTACCTGATGGACATGCGCGTCCGCCGGCTGGAACACCCCTATGCCCATTCGCAAAAACCGAAGAACCAGATGAGCCACGTGGTGTCCAACGTCGTCATCGAGGCCGAAGACGACAATTCAGTGGTCGCCCGCTCCAAATTTCAGGTGGTCGAATACCGCAACGATGAGCAACGCTATTTCGCCGGCAAATACCGCCATCAACTGGTTAAGGCCGATGACGGCTTCCGCATAAAATTACAGCGGGTCGACATCGTTAACGCCGAAGGGCCGTTCGAATACGTACTGCAATTCTGGCTCTGAGCCGACCCGCGCCGCTCTAAATGCATAAATCCAGCCCCCTGATCGGTGCGTCGCTGATGACCACGGCGCTGATGTTCAACGGCGTCAAGGACGGCTTCGCCAAGCTGCTCGCCGGCGGCTACGAGCCGTTGATGCTGCTTTGGATGCAGGTGTTGTTCGCCTGTGCCGTCCTGCTGCCGGTGATCGTTGCCCGCTACGGCTTCGGTATTTTGCTGCCCCGGCCGTTCGGCCTGCAAGTGGTCCGCGCCGGGCTGCTGATCATCGGCGTCGGCTGTTTCTATTGGGCGGTGCGCTTTATCTCCCTGGCCGACGCGACGGCGATGATCTTCCTGGCGCCCCTGGTGGTGACCGCCTTATCGCCGCTGGTCCTTGGCGAGGCGCTGGGCGCGCGGCGCACCGTCGCCGTCATCACCGGATTTTTCGGTATCTTGCTGATCCTGCGCCCGGCGTTCGATGGTGATCCCAAAGGCTATCTCATCGGGCTGGCGGCGGGGTTTTTCGTCGGGCTGTTTTATATCGCCAACCGCAAGCTGGCGCCCTTTTCGCCGCAAATCGTCGCCGCCGCCTACACCCCATTGATCGGCGCCTTTTTGATCGCGCCGCTGGCGCCGTTCTTTTGGACCACGCCGGTGATTGCCGATGGCGGCATGATCGGCGCCTTTCTGGTGCTGGCCACGTTGGGCCAGGTGATGATGATTTCCGCCTTTGCGTACGCGCCCGCCAACATCATCGCGCCGTTTCAATATTCCCAGATCATCGGCGCCATCGGCTTCAGCGTCATTGTGTTCGGCGAGTTTCCCGGCCCCTGGACCTGGTCCGGTCTTGCCCTGATCGCCGGCTCTGGCATCTACATTGCCTTGCGTGAAACCAAGATCAAAGCCGCCGCACCCGGCTGATATTGCATTTCACGCACCGGCGCGGGCATACTGTCCGATGATGGATTTGGTTATTTTTAACCGTCGAGGCGGCCAATGAATTATTTTGGATTTGGAACGTTTGCGGCAATTCTCTTGTTGGCTGGATGTCAGTCGACGGATCGCGCCGATAAATTATTGTTGATTTCCGCCGATAATTCGAAATTGGAAATTACCAATCCGCCCGTTGTGATCAATAGCCGGTACCGGCTCACGCAACCACACGAGAACTGGTATGGGGAAACCGTGCATTTTAATGGCGGAAATATTCTCTATACGCACCTGAGATTTAAAAGCGGCTGGTACGACAGGAATTCAGACACAGAAGTGCTCAAATATTATCGAAATTTTATCAAGAAAAAAGCCGTGGACGGCGTTTCGGCTAGCTTGCCGGATGTCAAAAGAAGTCATTCCGGATTTGGCGAATTCAGCTATATTTCCAAATCGAACGGAGAGACCGCCTGTTATGCGT